>Ga0315334_10001077_pt1 | contig 16723 bp, 10 predicted proteins | sample M150034915metaG_FD_205555 | JGI IMG/M metagenome (GOLD analysis project Ga0315334, IMG submission 205555) | Ammonia-oxidizing marine archaeal communities from Monterey Bay, California, United States - M1 500m 34915 | ecosystem: Environmental > Aquatic > Marine > Intertidal zone | place: USA... | reverse complement strand
AATTGTTTTGGCTCCGACCATTTTCTTTCACTTTTTGATGAAGCATAAATATCCTTATCATAACTTCCAGCTGCATTAGGGGAATGTCCGTTTGGTCGGTCAGAAGTGTATATAATTTCTCCGCCATCTGTTGATATTGAAGGGGCGTAGTCATTTTCTGGAGAATTCAGCGCTGCAACATTGTCGACCCATGCGCGTATTGGATTCTGAACTGCCCCTCTGGCGGCTTTACATTCGCGTTTTCCTTTGCTTACGAATTTGCTGAAGTTATCTGCTTTCCGATACGATTCTTCAAATGCTTCATAAGCTTTTAACGCTTCATTGAATTTATTATCCAGTTGAAGCGCTTTTGCATAATAGAAGCTCATAAAAGGATCGCATTTAGGGTCTAATCTGTTGGCATCGTATAAATAAGTTATTCCTTCATTACTGTATGGAGAATTGATATAACAAACACCTATCTTAAAATTCAATTCAGCATTTTTTGAATTAAATTTTTGTGCAATTTTATACTCATTTAATGCAAGTTCGTAGTGCAGTCCGGGGCTCTTAACCAAAAAGATTGCTTCATTTCCTGATTCGAAATGATCATCGCCTTTTTTGATGGATTCCGTGGCTTTCTTAAATCCTTCTTTATCGCCTTTAAAATTCGATGATTTAAACGCAACATTTTGTGCATTTGTCACAAAAATAAACGACAGAGTTATCGCTGTTAATATATATTTTGTCATGACTTTAATGTTTAATTTCCACAGTTGCCTGCATAATAATTCTTCCCGGTTTCAGAACCGAGCTCCTTTGCTTTTTGCCAGTCATCGCAAGCACCTTCCATATCGCGAAGCATTTCTTTGGCCATTCCTCGATTAACATATGAAGCTGGACTATTCGCATCCATACTTATTGCATTATTGGCAAATTCAAGCGCTTTTTGGTATTCTTTTTTACGAAAATAAACGCCACTCAAATTTGTTGCTGCAGGTGCATAATCGGATTGCATTTGCAGGGCTTTCGAAAAATCTTTAATTGCATCGTCTAGTCTGCCCTGATTGAGCTGGACAGCACCTCTGTTATTGTACGCCAAATGAAAATTCGCATCAACCGAAATTGCTCTGTTAAAAGCGGCAAGCGCTCCGGTGTAATCTTTCATTTTTGTTTTAGTAGTGCCTATATTATTCAATACAAATGCAAGACTAGGATTTTTCCGAATTGCCGTTTCATAGTCAGCAAGTGCCTTAGAATACTCTCCTTTCATTCTGTACGAAGAACCACGGTCGTTATAGGCATTTACCATATCGCCGTTCAATACAAGCGTTTTACTGAAATAATTAATTGCACCGTCATAATCCTGTTGCAAGAATCGCAGTGTGGCATAATTATAAAAGGCTTTAGGATTCGTTGCATCCAATGCAATCGATTTCTCATAATCCTTTTCGGAGTTTAAATAATTATTGAGCCCCTGGAACGACCTGCCTCTTTGGAAATATCCTTTAGAATAGCTCGGTTTTAATTCCAATAATCTGTCCAAAGTTTTAACGGCTGCTTCGTATCTCTCTGCCTCGTTTTCTGCAACTCCTTTATTGTAATAAGCAGCAGTAAAATTTGGATCGAATTGAATCGATTTTCTGAATTGTTCTATTGCTGCAGGATACTTCTTTTCCGCAAACAGTTGAATACCTTTATTATAGGCTTCCTGACTATTTGCAATTGCTGCATTCTCCAGATTGAGAGCGGTAATAGAATCTCTATATGCCATTTCCTCTGGTGTTAACTCTTCTACTTGTGCAAGAACAATGGAGTTTAGCCCTAGAAATAGGATAATCATTAATGGTTTTAATTTCATCTCTGGTTTAACTTTTTTTTGGGAACCCAAATTACAAACTTCGTACCGAAATTCGCACAGAAGTTATTAACAAAACCAAATTTGTTAACTTTATGTTACTTAAAATAATTCTATGTCAAAGGAAGTCTTTATTGTTGATGGTATCAGGACAGCTATTGGTAGTTTCGGTGGTACTTTATCACAAGTTAGAACAGATGATCTGGGCGCGCATGTGATAAAGGAGCTATTGGCAAGAAATTCAACTCTTGATCCAATGTTGATCGAAGATGTGATTTTTGGATGTGCGAATCAGGCAGGAGAAGATAATCGAAATGTTGCCAGAATGTCTGGTTTGTTGGCAGGTTTGCCATGGCAAGTAGGAGGCGAAACAGTCAATAGACTTTGCGCCTCAGGTATGGCATCAGCAATTAACGCTTCAAGGGCAATAAAAGATGGTGCAGGGGATATTTACATTGCGGGCGGCGTCGAGCACATGACAAGAGCCCCTTGGGTAATATCTAAAGTTTCGAAACCGTTTGGAAGGGATGCGCAAATGCATGACTCTTCATTTGGATGGCGCTTTATAAACCCTAAGCTAGAAGAACTTTATGGCACAGATGCAATGGGCGCTACTGCCGAAAATCTTGTTGAAAAATATGGAATTGATCGAGAGTCGCAAGACAAGTTTGCTTTGTGGTCACAAATGAAAGCTGCTAAGGCAGTTAAATCTGGCAGGTTTGCCGAAGAGATAATTCCGGTTTCTATTCCTCAAAGAAAGAAGGATCCGCTTATTTTTGATGCCGACGAATTTGTTCGTGCTAATTCTACAATTGAAACATTAGGTGGTCTCAGACCTGCTTTTCGAAAAAATGGATCGGTAACAGCGGGGAATGCATCTGGTTTGAATGATGGGGCTGCTGCATTATTAATAGCATCAGAAGAAGCTGTCAACAAGAATGGATTGAATCCACTTGTGCGGATCGTGGGTGCTTCGATAGCCGGTGTGGAACCCAAATATATGGGGATTGGACCTGTTTATGCCTCGGAGAAGGTATTGGCACGTACGGGGTTAACGTTAGACCAGATGGATGTTTTGGAATTGAACGAAGCTTTTGCGGCGCAAGTTCTTGCTTGTACCCGAAAAATGGGCATCTCTGATAATGATGAAAGAATTAATCCCAATGGCGGGGCAATAGCTCTTGGTCACCCACTGGGTATGACTGGTGCGAGAATTTTACAGACAGCAGCACTGGAGCTTCATAAAAGAAACAAAAGGTATGCTCTGGTTAGCATGTGCATAGGTGTCGGTCAAGGATATGCGACTATAATAGAGAAAGTATAAATTAAGCCAACCAAAGAACTCGCGCTAACGTCAATTGATAGGATGAATAGAGTTGTTTATATATTGTTTATGCTTCTTGCATTAGGGTGCAAGAAGGAAAATACTGTTTGGGAGACTGAATGGGGCGCACCACTGATCAACGATACGCTCTCTTTGGACAATTGGGTCAATGATTCGACATTTACTCAATCGGGAAATAGCTATGTTCTGGATTTGGAACGTACTTTATTTGATCTAAAATTGAACGAGTTGATTTCTCTTCCGGATACTACGATCCAGGAAATGTTCATCCCTGCTTTATCTATTAGTGTTCCTCCGGGTACGAGCTTTGCCGGAAATACAATTGAAGAACACGTATTCGAAATAGAAGAAGTACAGTTGAAAAAGGTGATATTGAGTGGGGGATATATAGACTTTAAAATATCAAATCCTCTGGCCACAAAAACGTTTTTCAATGTAAGCTTACCCGGAGTCACAAAAGATGGTGTCGAATTTTTAGAACAATATGAAGCCCCATCTGCTTCTAATGGTATATCAGGACAATCACAAAACACATTGGATTTAACAGGATATGAGCTGGATTTAACAGGTATAACCGGTGGCGAATTTAATATTCTCCAATCCTATATTACAGTAATATCCGATCCTAATGGACCAACGGTTACACTCACCCCTCAAGACATAACTATCGTTGATGTTACACTTCGTGAAATGACTGTTGATTATGCCAGAGGGTATTTTGGCAACAAATTAATATCAGACACCTCTGATGTGACTATTGAACTGTTAAATTCGATCAATTCCGGAGCAATTGACTTTCCTGCTGCAAGTATTATATTCGAAGTGGAGAATGGGATTAAAGTAAGTGCAGAAGGACTCCTGACAACTGTTCGCAATGAAAATGCACTTGGAGTTGTCGTTAATTTGAGCAGCCCCCAAATAGGATCTTCCTTCAATATTGATCCTGCGATCGGTTCATGGAACACCTTGACCCCATCCCATAAAGAAATAGTTTTTGACCAAACTAATAGTAACATTGAAACGTTCATGGAAAACCTTGGAGCCAAAAATGAATTGGGGTATCAGATACAGTTGAACCCCTGGGGAAATGTATCCGGTGGCTGGGATGAAATATTTCCAAATAGTACTTTCAAAATTCGGATGAAAGCTAACATGCCTTTATCCATTGGTTTGGATGGTCTGGTGCTTAGTGATAAATTTGATGTTTCCTTCAATCAAGAACCTGGTAAAACAAGGATTAAGTCTGGCGAATTTATACTTGAAACGAGCAATGCTTTTCCTATATCTGCTGCAATCAAATTAATATTGCTTGATCAGAATGGAACAGCGCTTCATACAGTAATTGGTACTGAAGCTATGCAAGCGGCACAATTTGGCCAATTTAGTACAGAACACAACTTATACGTTGCAGATTCAAAACTTCACTTTGTTTTATCCGAAGCTGTTCTGAATGATCTGAACAACGTAAAAAGAATTGTGGTCGAAGCAACTTTCAATACGTTGAATCCAGTAAATAATATGAGCGAACAAATGTCTATTCCGTTTGGTGCATTTTTGGCCGTTAAACTCAAGGCTAAACTTAAATCAGAGAATGTGTTTTGATGGATCTTCTGCAAAAATATGGTTTGCTTATCGTGGTCAACATGTTATTCGTAAATGTGGTCCTTCACTCTCAGTTGTTGCCAACAGGATACAAATCAAATAACGATCTTTCACAAGAGTATATATTCGATGCGGGAGGAGATTATTGCAGCTCATCCATTGAAAATGAATTGATGTCTAAGTTCATTACAGGTGGATTTATCGATCAAGAAGTAAAGGACAATTCTTTAAACAGACATGGTGCTATCAATAGAATCGGTGGAGTCTTTGGCGCAGAGCTGGAATACAGAAATTATAAAAAGTTGTTTGCTAAGCGGAACTGGGGTTTTTTAATAAGAGGAAGCTACGACGTATTTGGCGGAATGATCTACTCCAAAGATTTATTCGGTTTGGGGCTTTATGGCAATCAGATGTATATGGGAGAAACCATGGATCTGTCCGGAACCAATTTCACCTATACGGCTTACCAAAAGGTTGGGTTCGGGTTAATTGAATCTGAGTCGAAGTCAAATGTGTCTTTCAATATATATAATATCAGCGATCGTATCAGCGGAAATTTGGAAAAGTTTCAGATTACACAGGATGAAGCAGGGGATGAAGTAAATTTGGTATTGAACGGGCGAGTGGAAATGAAAAACAACACGAGTTTCAGTCAGGGTATTGGCTTTGGTTTTGATCTGGACTTTTATCTACCCGTGGCATGGTTGAACAAACAAAGGGCATATTTGCGTTTTCAAGCAAAAAATGTGGGATTTGCATATATGTATGAGAAACAGAAGGTTTATACATTCGACACTTCTTTTACCTTTGACGGTTGGAGCTTTGATGAAATTATTGGTGAGAATTCATTATTTCAGGATTCACTGAGCTTGTTGGATACAATGGGGATTTATTCTAAAGAAGAAAACCGAACAGTGATGCTTCCAGGATTTATACAAATAGGTAAAATTGTAGACGAACAATCCAGGAGTCAATTTCAATCTTTCTTTGGGTTGAGATTGTACCCTACTTTAATTTATAGTCCGTACATATTTGCAGGATTTGATTACAAAGCTGCCAAATGGATCCGAATTGGATTGAATGCCGCATACGGAGGTTTTGGTAAATTTAGAGCGGGCCTTTATACAAGTTACAGATTTAAAAATTATACGCTGGGAATAGCTTCCGAAAATATTCTTGGATTTTTCATGAAAAACGGGAACGGTAGATCCCTCTTTATAAAATTGAGATGCGCAATACCATAATTATATCGATTTTATTGTTTGGCGCTAATGCAGCGCTTGGACAAATTAGTTTTATCAAGCTCTTCAGCAATAATGGAGCTGATGTGGGTCATGGAATTGTCCAATTAGAGGATAGTAGCTATGTCATTACCGGAGCTTCAAGTAGTTTTTTAGATGCCCCATCTCAAGCTTTTCTAATGCGGATTGATAGCCTTGGTAATTATATGTGGTCGAATCATTACGGTGGAAGTGAGTCAGAATCGGGGCGTCGTGTTTTGTATAAGAAAAATTTTGGTTATTTCATTTGTGGACTGACCAATTCTATAGGCAATGGTAGTTATGACTATTATTTAGCCAAAATAGACGAAAATGCAAATTTGGAATGGGAGAAAGCTTATGGGGATTATGGATGGGAACGAGTCCATGATGCAGCTATGACAAGTGATACAGGAACGATAATGGTGGGTGAAACTAGTTCGAATAGTACAGATAACCTTGATATGTATATCGTAAGAACAGATATTAATGGCGATACCTTATGGACCAAAACAATAGGAGGCACAGGAGATGATGTGGCAACGTGTATTCACCAATACGACGATACAACTTATGTAATAGGAGGGCGCTTATATGTTGTTGATTCGATGATGACAAAAGGGTATTTAACTTTTTTACATGAGGATGGTACTGTCTATTGGGAAGATTATTTCGGAGATTACGGTGAATACTGGGTAAATGATTTTTGTTTCGCTGATAATAAAATTTTAGGGGTAGGTGGTATGCAGAACGATCAAACGGACGGTATTGACGATTACTCTTTTTACGAAGATTTTGGAGGTAATTATTGGGGAGGTGGTAACGGAGGTATTACTACTGCTGGGGACCATAATCATCGATGCATTACCAAGTATGGTGCAGACACCGGTGTATATGTAGCATACAGCTCTTTGGATCAGTGGTCTTATGTCGGGGGGGAAGACATAAGAGTAGCACGATATTCAATTCCTGGATTTGGGTGGCAGAACTCATTCTCTATTGCAAATTCTTATCCCGATGTTGCCCAGCAATTTATTAGAACCAGTGATGGTGGTGCTATACTGGTAGGGTATACAACGGGAGTTGTTTCAGGAGGTAATGAAGTGCTGGTTATGAAAATTGGACCAAATGAACTCTATCCCGATCCGGTTGCGGATATAGTCTTCGATCAGATTGTAATAGTAAATGAATACGATGAAATAGAAGGGTTTAAAGTATACCCGAATCCTGCTTCTACAACAATTAACGTTACTACTGAAAACCATGATTACGACGAGATTCGCTTGGTTAATGCAATGGGTCAAACGATTATTAAAAAGCAGTTCCACCACGATGCAATCATTGATTTGTCTGTTTGTTCTAAGGGATATTACATTGTTGAGCTATATGGCGGTAATAATACTGTCAAGAGAAAAAAGATAATCAAAAAATAATCTTCGAAGAAGTACCTGAATTGAATTCGCCCGTTTCAAACGAATTTCATTTGTAGGTTTTTATTTAGTCAGATAAGTGCTTATAATACTCTCAGAGATTAGCTGGTAAATCTCTTTTGATGTGCCTTCCAATTTTGATAAATGGTGTTCGATTATTTTTATATCTCCACGTCTTGCCGGGCCAGTTTGCGAATCATAAGGCTCTTGTTCTTTTAGCTTCATTACTGTTTCAAGAAGCAGCGGTTTTAAATGGCCAAAGTCAAGCTCCTTGCTTTCCAAATATTCTTTAGCGATATGGATTAAATGATTGGTGAAATTATTGACCCAAACGGCAGCTAAATGAAGTTCCTTTCGTTCTTGAGAATTTGCATAATTAACGTGACTGCTTATTTCCCAGGCTAAATCGAAAAGCGTTGCGCTAAAATTAGAGTTTGAACCCTCTATAAAAAAGGGTACTTCATTCATGTTTAATGCAGTATCTTTTGAAAAAGTCTGTAGTGGATATAATACACCAATATTTTTGCGTTCAGGCAGCGAGCTTATATCCGTAGAACCAGAGGTGTAAGCTACGGGACATGAGGGGTGGATCAACTCAATGGTATCCTTAATTACATCGTCTGGGACGCATAGAATAATCAGCTGACCAGTGGGTAGATCTTTTAAATTATCAATAAATTTTGGGTTAAAACTGAGCTCAGGACAAGATTTAAGTTGCCTTGAAAATACATGCGTAATTTCAATTCCCGTCTTATCAAATGCTTTAGCAAGATGATAACCAACGTTGCCCAATCCAACAATAGATATTTTCTGAATTCCACTTTTCATAATTCAAATAGCTAAATTATTTACGTATGGTATTTTTCTCACTTTGTCAATTAATTTTAATTGACTTTAGCAGATCCAGAACTATTGATTTATCTTCCGTGGCACTGCTTGTATTTTTTACCGCTACCGCACGGGCATTTATCGTTTCGACCTATTTTCTTCTCCGCTACAACGGGTTGTTGTTTTTCTCTTTGCTGTTCTGAATTTCGTATGGCTTCATCATACCCCTGTCTGCCTTTGATTTCTTCTTGATTCGAATTTGTGTTTGCCCGATCATAGTTACTTTGTCTTGTAATCGATTTGTTTGTGCTTTGAATTTCTTGTGCAGCAGGGATATCTAGCTTTGTAAGAAGCTCCATTGTTTCTGCATTTAATCTACCCAGCATAGCTTTGAAAAGCTCAAAAGACTCAAGTTTATAAACCAATAGCGGGTCTTTTTGCTCGTATTGGGCATGGTGCACTGCTGACCGCAAATCATCCATTTCACGTAAGTGTTCTTTCCACTCATTGTCGATCATACCCAGAGTAATATTTTTTTCAAATGATGTCGCAATCGATTTCCCCTCAGAATTATATGCATCTTCTAGATTGATCACCAGTTGCATTTCCTTTCTTCCATCCGAAAGTGGAAACACTATGTTTTTGTATTTATCCGACATGGTTTCAAACACATGTTTGATCTGTGGCATGGCAGTTATTGCTATTTTTTCGTTTTTTCTATTGTAATGATTCCTTAATTCTTCATACACTTTATCTACAACAGAAGCGTCGTCCTCATTTTCGAATTCTTCACTCGGAATCGGGGATTGAATACCTACAACACGCATCAATTCAAGCTCAAATCCCTCAAAATCGCTTTTATCATGAGCATAAACAATGGACTCAGAAACATCATAGAACATGTTGTCAATGTCAATGTCCAGCCGTTCTCCAAAGAGGGCATTTTTTCTTTTTTTGTAGATAGCCTTACGTTGTGCGTTCATGACATCATCGTATTCAAGCAATCTCTTACGAACGCCAAAATTATTTTCTTCTACTTTCTTTTGAGCTCTTTCGATAGATTTGGAAACCATACTATGTGTAATAACTTCACCTTCTTTTAATCCTAATCTATCCATAAGCTTTGCGATTCGCTCCGAACCGAATTTACGCATTAGATCATCTTCAAGTGAAACAAAGAACTGTGAAGATCCTGGATCTCCCTGACGTCCAGAACGCCCTCTAAGCTGTCTATCGACACGTCTTGAGTCATGTCTTTCAGTTCCAATAATAGCAAGACCACCAGCCTCTATAACGCCTTCACCCAATTTTATATCCGTTCCACGACCAGCCATATTAGTTGCTATTGTAACTGCCCCGGCTTTTCCTGCTCCGGCCACAATCTCTGCTTCCTTCTTGTGTTGTTTCGCGTTAAGGACCTGATGCGCTATCCCTTTCATTTTGAGCATTCGACTCAGTAATTCTGATATTTCTACTGTTGTGGTACCAACCAAAACTGGCCGTCCGCCAGCAACCAGCTTTTCTACTTCCTCGATAACTGCGTTGAACTTTTCACGTGCTGTCTTAAATACGAAATCTTGTTGATCATTACGTGTAATAGGTCTATTCGTTGGAATAGCCACTACATCTAATTCATAAATATCCCAAAATTCTTTAGCCTCTGTTTCGGCCGTACCTGTCATTCCAGAAAGCTTATGATACATTCGGAAATAATTTTGCAACGTTATGGAGGCGTATGTTTGTGTTGCGGCTTCGACTTTAACATCCTCTTTGGCTTCTATTGCTTGATGCAATCCATCAGAATATCTTCGTCCCTCCATGATGCGTCCAGTTTGTTCGTCGACGATTTTAACTTTTCCATCCAGGATGACATATTCTACTTCCTTCTCAAATAGAGTATAGGCCTTGAGTAATTGATTTATTGAGTGAATTCTCTCCGATTTAATGCTGTAGTCACGAATAAGTGAATCTTTTTTATCAACTAATTCTTGGCTCGACAATCCTTGTTTTTCCAATTCTGCTATTTCAGAACCTATATCCGGCATTATAAAGAAATTACGATCTTCATTTCCGGAAACCAGATCAATACCTTTATCTGTAAGTTCTATTGTGTTGTTTTTTTCATCAATAACGAAAAACAACTCAACATCGATCTTCTTCATATGCTTGCCTTGTTCCTGCATATAAAAGTTCTCAGTTTTCTGAAGGTGCGCTCTAATTCCGGGCTCCGATAGGTACTTAATTAAAGCTTTATTTTTGGGGAGTCCTCGAAATGCTCTCAGTAATGCCTTTCCTCCATTCTCCAACATTTCTTTAGCGTCTTTTCCTGCATCAACTTCATTGTTAATTACAGTAAGAAGTTTTTTAGCTTCAACCAATGCTTGATTAACATATTTTCGTTGTGCCGCTACAATTGATTCTACCCTCGGCTTTAGCTGATAAAATTCATGCTCGTCTCCTCTTGGAGTGGGGCCGGAAATTATTAATGGAGTTCTTGCATCATCGATCAGTACAGAATCGACCTCATCAATAATTGCGTAATGGTGTTTTTGCTGTACAAGATCATTGGTGCTCCCTGCCATATTGTCACGGAGATAGTCAAAGCCGAATTCATTATTCGTACCAAAAACTACATCGCATAAATAAGCTTTTTTACGTTCGTCAGAGTTAGGTTTGTGTTTATCAATGCAATCGACGGTTAAACCATGAAACTGGTATAAAGGTCCCATCCATTCAGAATCACGTTTCGCAAGATAGTCGTTAACCGTAACGAGATGCACACCTTTTCCCGAAAGTGCGTTAAGATATACTGGTAAAGTCGCCACCAATGTTTTTCCTTCACCAGTCTGCATTTCAGCAATAGTTCCTTTGTGCAAGACTCCTCCTCCCATCAATTGAACGTCATAGTGCACCATGTTCCATGCAACAGGAATTCCTGCTGCTGTCCATTCATTGTGCCAAATAGCCTTATCACCTTCGATTGTCACCCCATCCCGTTGTGAAGCTATATCACGATCAAATTGTTGCGCAGTAACCACCAGCTCTTTATTTTCATTCCATCTTCGGGCTGTTTCTTTGACAACCGCAAATGCTTCGTTTCGAATAGTCTCCAAAAGCTCTTCTATCTTATCATCGATGGTTTTTCCGATTTTATCAATAGATTCAAATAAAGGTTCCTTTTCCTGAATAGGTGTGTTGGCATCATTGGCTTTCTCGTTTAGCTCCTTTAGCTCATCTTCTAAACTTTGAATTCCAGCTGCGATTATTTCTTTAAAAACAGCTGTTTTACCCCTAAGCTCTTCATCTGATAAACTCTCTATATTCTTCTGAGATTCATTTGTTTGATCTATGGATGGTTGGTATTCTTTTCTGTCTTTTACTGACTTATCGCCAAAAAATTTCTTTAGTATGTTTAAAACCATTATTGAAGTAATAAAATTCGAGTAAGTAAAAGTAACAAAATACCCTCGTTTCGAAAACCTTCCTTACCCTAATAATACGGGGTGTGTCATAAATTATTCCAATTTTACTTTTTCTGACATATTGTCTAAAATCGGAAGCTGTAAAATATCCTATATTAAAAATGAATTGATATTATGAATCGCATTATCTTTGCGCCATGCATGAAATGATATTAATTCTTGATTTTGGTTCCCAATACACACAATTAATTGCCAGAAGAGTACGCGAACTGAATATTTATTGTGAAATCCACCCATGGAATAAATATCCGAAAATGTCGAAAAATGTTAAGGGTGTAATTTTGAGTGGGAGTCCATATTCAGTCTCGGATGAAGAGGCGCCAAGGCCTGATCTGTCTAGTATTAAAGGAGAAATCCCATTGCTCGGAGTCTGCTTTGGGGCTCAATTCATGGCTAAGAATTATGGAGGTGAAGTATTGCCTTCATCCATTAGGGAGTACGGCCGTGCGAACTTGTCCTATGTTAATCCGAGTAATGTTTTGACCAAGGGATTAACCATTGGTTCGCAGGTGTGGATGTCGCATGGAGATACAATAAAAAGAGTACCGGATAATTATGAAGTTATAGCCAGTACCGCTGATGTGAAGGTTGCTGCATATCATATTCAGGGAGAAAAAACATATGGAATTCAATTTCATCCAGAGGTATATCATTCTTTGGAAGGGTCAATTCTTTTAAAAAACTATCTGGTTGAAATATGTGGATGCTCGCAAGATTGGACACCTGCCTCGTTTGTTGATGAGACCGTAAGAATGCTTCAGTCAGAAATAGGTAGTGACAGAGCTATTTTAGGTTTGTCAGGGGGTGTAGATTCTTCTGTTGCCGCTGTGCTTTTACATAGGGCAATTGGTGAAAACCTGCATTGTATTTTTGTTGATAATGGATTACTCAGAAAGAATGAATTTGAATCAGTTCTGGAATCGTACAAAGGAATGGGTTTAAATGTGAAAGGAGTTAAAGCAAGTGAAAAGTTTTATGACGCATTAGAGGGAATATCGGATCCGGAGGCGAAAAGAAAAGCTATCGGTAAAGTATTTATTGATGTGTTTGATGAAGAATCCAAATTAGTCGAAAACGCTAAGTGGTTGGGGCAAGGAACAATTTATCCAGATGTTATTGAATCTGTCACAGTTTCTGGAGGGCCAAGTGCAACAATAAAGTCACACCACAATGTTGGCGGACTTCCTGATTATATGAAATTAAAAGTAATTGAACCTTTAAAATTGTTGTTCAAAGATGAGGTAAGGCGAATCGGAAGGTCGCTGAATATTGATGAAAATATTTTAGGGCGTCATCCTTTTCCAGGGCCAGGTCTGGGAATTCGAATATTAGGTGAAGTGACTGTCGAAAAGATTGCGATTTTACAAGAAGTAGATAACATTTTTATAGGATCCCTTAAGGAAGAAGGATTGTATGATAGTGTTTGGCAGGCGGGAGCCATATTTCTTCCAATTCAGTCGGTTGGAGTCATGGGAGACGAACGTACCTATGAAAATGCGGTAGCACTTAGGGCAGTTGAATCTACCGATGGAATGACCGCAGATTGGTGCCACCTACCTTACGAATTCCTTGCTAATGTTTCAAATAAAATAATCAATCAGGTTAAGGGAATTAATAGAGTAACGTACGATATTAGTTCTAAGCCACCCGCAACAATTGAGTGGGAATGATTAATTAATGGCACACAGATTGTAAAATCAATTGTGTAATTTTGATTTATGCTTAAAAGACTCGTATTCACTCTAATTTGTTCGTCTTCTTTTGTTTTCGGTCAACCGGGAATTTCAAAAGTTATTGATGTTGATGGAGTTAAATATTACGAACACGAAGTTCAAACCGGAAATACTTTGTGGGGAATTCAGCGAACCTACAATGTTTCAGCTGATAAAATAATAGAATTAAACCCCGAATTAACAGACGGCCTTAACGCGGGCATGATAATTATAGTGCCATTAGTTCCAGCGTCAATCGAACAAGAGAAAGTTACATCGAATTATAGGGTGAAGAGTAAAGAAACATTATATGGTATTTCCAAAAAGTTCAATACAACAATAGATGAACTTATTGCTTTGAATCCTGAATTGGATCAAGGATTGAAAAAAGGCCAGATAATCAAAATCCCAGGAATTGTTGAAGGTACAAATGAATCTGATGTAGATAATACGATTCCGCTTGTTGAATCAGCTAATCCTTTCGTTGCAGATACTGTCGAAATAAATGGAATCAAACAAGAAGTGATATTTTCTTTTAGCGATTCTACGGTAAATCACGTTGTGCTGAAGCATGAAACAATGTACAGTATTTCCAAACGGTTTATGATTTCTATTTCAGAATTAATGGAAATTAATGATTTAACAAGGACTACTGTTAAAGAAGGTCAGATACTGATTATACCAGTCAAGAACGAAAACATCGAAAAGGTGGAAATTCGATCTGTTTCTAATGATTTTGACTCTTTGATATTTGAAAAAAAAGAAACGTATAATATAGCTTTTCTTCTTCCGTTTTATTTGGATTATGGAAAAGGATATTCGGAGTATATTTCAAAAATGGCTACTCAATTTTATATGGGTGCAAAAATTGCGCTCGATAGTCTTGAAACCATGGGCTTAAATGCGAAAATTCACGTTTTTGACACGAAAAATGATTCAAGTACAGTTGGGAATATACTATCCAAAAGTGTATTTAATGATATGGACCTAATAATTGGGCCATTAATGAAAGGCACAATGCATCAGGTTGCAACCTTTTGCAAACAAAATAAGGTAAGGTTAATTTGCCCGGTTACCTGCCATTCAGATTTAATGCAGGGAAACAGGCTGGTTTACTCAAGTGTTACATCTAATGTTTCCTTAATGAGGGGGCTTGCCAGCTACATGCTCGACAACCATTCTAAGGACAACATAGTTTTAATCAAACCTTTGGATAAAAAGAGCCTTCCTTTGTATGATGCATTTAGGGTTGCTTTCAATGAGACCGAAATTTCGGGTAAGCGACCAAATCTTATAGAATCAAATGTTGCAGGGTTTAAAGGGCATATAAGAAGGGGGGTGAATACTCGGTTCGTAGTTCCCACTTTAAACAAAAATACAGCGATTAAATTCATGAATAATTTGAATCGATCCGCATTTCGCTCGAGAGCTGATGATCTGTATGTTTATGGTACAAGAGACTGGCTCACTTTTGACGACATAAATAATGTGTACAAGAACAAGTATAATTTTCATTACGCATATTCAAATTTTATGGATTATTATGCGGATGACATGATAGAGCTTAACCGTTTGTATCGAAATCGATATAACACAGACCTTACTCGTGTGGCAGCGCAGGCATACGATGTAACCTTATTCTTTTGTGCAGGTTTTTTCGTAGAAGATGCAACACCTAATTTAATGATCAATGACTTCAAAATGAAACAGATTTCTAAAAAAGATGGTTATGAAAATTCTAATGTTTTCATTGTGGAACAAGAAGAGTTTACTTTATTGAAAGTAGGGCAGTTATCCAGCTCACGATAAATTAATTTCGAACAATTTTCGTAGACTTATTTTTCTGAGATTTTAGAATTAATTATTGATTGAAATATTATTTTAATTATGGCAACCGTTTGAATTTCTTTACGTATAATTAAAGAACCAGAACTGCTCTAATTTAATTATGCATCACACAACTATTTCACTTATACTGAAGAAAGATCCATTCGTTTTATTTGAAAAATTGGAAATTGTTTTAAAGATTACATGCCTGGTTATGGTCCATTTATCTTTACTACTAATCTGATTATGACAAAAAAGCTACTATTTATCCTATCACTATTTATTGGAACAACTGCCTTTGGTCAGATAGAAGGGATTTCTATGGATCAATCTTTTGAAGATTTAGGATTAAGACAAATTACAAAAGTCAAATTGACAAAATGGGAATTGGACCGAATCGGTGGTTTCAATTACGAGCCGTTTCGAAAACAAAAGTCATCTGTAATTATTAAAATCGTTGATGGGCCTCATTTGGAATTATTCTCAAAAAACAGATATGAATTTCGAGTGTTGGATCAACCGGAAAAGGTATCCAATAACTTGTCGCAATCAGATCAGAATTGTGCGGAACACGAGCATGTTGCACCGAGTGAGGTGAAGATCAAAAAATTCGAAATAATCGAGCTGAATATATTTGATATTCCAACGAATCTAGAATCAAAATAATATGCTCAGAAAACTACTTATTTTCACGTTCATAATCACTTGTTCTAATTTAATAGCACAGGTCTATCAAATGGATAATGTTAACGGGATGACGATTAATACGTGTTCCGGCACTTTTTATGACTCTGATGCCCTGGATCTGGTTCCGGGAAGCGGAGATTTATACTATGATATAAATGAGAACTATCAGGTTACATTTTGCTCGAGCACTCCAGGGGACGCCATAAGGTTTGATTTTTCTTTTATACAGGCAGTAGCTGGAGAAGATACGCTCTGGGTTTACGATGGAACGAATACTGCATCCACTCCTATTGGAATCTATTCAGGTGGTTACGGATCACAATCCGTTATTGGATATTCAGGATGTTTGACGTTTGTATTTCAGTCAACAGGGGCATTTGTTTCTACAGGATGGGAGGCAAGTATTAGCTGTTTTAATGTTCCTCCAACACCGCTTCAACCGAGTTGTACAAATGTAGGGTTCGAGTCTGGAAATTTTAATGGATGGTATGGTACATATGGTACTCCAACATCGGTAATACCGGCAACAGGTCCTACAGCAATGAGCACGGGTGCTCCTGGTTCGTTGCACCCTAATTATTTTCCCGATGTATATGGTGTAACAGCAACACCATATCATACGATTACAAGTGGTGTCGGTACGGATCTTTATGGAGGGTTTCCTGTTGTTTCTCCAACGGGTGGGACTAATTCCATGATGTTGGGGGATTTCGA
>Ga0315334_10001076_pt1 | contig 16733 bp, 14 predicted proteins | sample M150034915metaG_FD_205555 | JGI IMG/M metagenome (GOLD analysis project Ga0315334, IMG submission 205555) | Ammonia-oxidizing marine archaeal communities from Monterey Bay, California, United States - M1 500m 34915 | ecosystem: Environmental > Aquatic > Marine > Intertidal zone | place: USA... | reverse complement strand
CAAAAAAACTTTTAGCCATAAAACAAAAAATTAGGGCAAATAATTTCACCGAAAATGATCTTAAAATAATTAAATATGGTTACATGGGTGTTGGCTTACATTATTTCCTTGGTATGAAAGATAATAACGATGTAAAAGAATTTACCAGTCTTCTAAAACATTATAAAAAAACAGAATTTTAATAAATCTCAAATCCTAATTTCTTATGAGCTCATCAAGCAGAATTTTAGATGCATTTCCTTGATTAGAAATATACTTGTTGAGATATACAGCTGAGTTTTTTAGCAATTGATTAACTTTTTCTTTATTAAATATCAATTCAGAAATTTCTTCTTTAATATCAGAATTATACATTATTGTCCTAATCGCATTTTCTTTTATAACCCCAAACTCAAATGGACCAGACGTTAATTGAATATTTAACGTTGGGCGTTTTAATATCATTGCCTCAAGAACTACACTTGAAATATCAAAATTATCAGGAGCTAAATTTATGTGTAAATCACAATCAATTAATAATTTCTTTATTGAAGTAGATTGAATTATCTTAGCATCAGCATCTTTTTGTTTTATTACATCCTTAAGGAATTGATTATTATCATTTTGTTGAGGGTGTAATTTAAAAATTATTTCATTATCGGATAAATCATTACATGATTCTATAATAGAATTAATCGCGTTTTCATACCTTTCGTACAATTCCATTCTTATTCCTTCTATAAGTGAAATTATTGGTCTTAGAGTAACCAAAATTATTTTCTTTTTACTACTTCTTTTGATAATTGGCTTAAACGAATCATATTTTGGACTACCACACACAATTATTTTGTCTTCTGGAATTAAATTTGTGCTTAAAAGATATTCTTGTAAAACACACCCATAAACTGCAATTTTTTCTTTATAAAATTTAAAATCATCAAACACGTCTAAAAACATTAAAGATTTTGTGTAATTTGAAAATGCATGCTGCAACAAAATTATTGGAAATTTTTTGATTACTTTAGAAAATGATTTTTCTGTTTCACCTGAAAAGTTTAGTGTAATTGCTCCAAGCACATTTTCAGATTTATCAAGTTTCTTAGACATCAAAATTTGTATTAAATACTCTTCTAACCTATCTCTTAAGATTTCAACAAATAGATCCATCAAAATCTTATGAAACTTTATTCCTTCATAACTGAAAATATTAGACATCTTTAACGATTCACTTTTTAAAGCATTTTCAATTTTTAGAAGTATAGATTTTTTGTCCTCTTTAATTTGTGTAAGTATTTGTTTACCTAAAAAATTTTCAGGTGAAATCACTAATGAATCCGTTTTACGTAGTATATTGATTGAACTTAATGACCATGCTGCAGGCCTTCTAAAATTTATCAAAACTGGTTGTACTTTTTGCCTTTGCATTTCGTATAAGAGATCTTCATAAACTTCTGGATTGAATTCAATTAACACTATTTTCTTTTTTTCGGGATTGTCTTTTCTCAGACGAAATATCTTAGAAGTTATCTTTTCTTGATTCTTCTTAATCATCCTAAATTTTGATCTACTTAGTTTTGGTTTGATTGAAAATGGAATATTGTCATAGTTAAGAATAATCTCATCATGTGTTAATGGTTTGTTATTCTTATAATTATCAAAAAGTATCACATCATAGTCTGTATTATTTTCTAATATCTGATAAATTTTGAATGACGCATAAATTTTGGTAAAATTCATCTGCGCTAAAATATTTTTAATAGCTTTAATCTTTGGAATTAAATCCATTAAAAATTCATGTAATTCATTTCTATCTATAATACTTAATAGATTAACATTATGAAAAGTGAAGTTTTTTTCATCTAAAATGTTATACCATTCCCATAACGATGTTGCTAATCCAAAAAATTTTTCTCTATCTTGTTCCTCCAAGTACTCATCCATCTTTCTATGTTTAATCTGATGTGTTGATAATATATTGTGAGAAAAATAATCAAATGTGATTATTTCGGAATCTTGTGTATTGATTTTCTTTTTTAAATTACTATAATCAATATTTTCTAGTAAATACAAATTTTTCATTAATAATTTTACGTTTTTCTGTTTTTTTATCTCTTTATCATCTTTTGTACTACTCTATTATCCATTAAATTTATCTTTAAATTAATTATAGCCTAATCATTGTTAGGTTGTATAATTCAAGCACGAATGGGCTCAACTCGCTTACCTGGAAAGATATTGAGTATTCTTGATAGTACAAACACTAGCTTATCCTATACAATCAATCAATTAAGAGAATGTAAATCATTAGATAAAATTGTAGTTGCAACTACTACTAACACCGAAGACGATATAATTGAAAATTTTACTGAAAAAAATAAAATTGATATATTTAGAGGTGATTCTGATGATGTTCTTTCTCGGTATTATCACTGTGCGAAACATTACTCACTTTCGTCTATTCTGCGAGTGACTGGTGATTGTCCTCTAATAGATCCGATAATAGTTGAAAAAGGCATATCAATATTTCTAAAGAATACATATGACTATGTTACGAATACATTTCCTAGAACATTTCCTGATGGTAATGAAACTGAAATTTTTTCATTTTCATCTTTACAATCTGCATATGAAAATGCAATTCTTCCCTCTGAACGCGAACACGTCACTCCATATTTACGTAATAAAAAAGAAAATTTTAGAATTTTCAATTTTACTAATAGTGAGGATATCTCACACCTACGTTGGACTTTAGATTATGATTCTGATTTAAAATTAATAAAGACTATAATATCAAAAATTAACACACGACCAATTCATATGAGTGATATACTTGAATTATTCAAAAACGAGCCTGATCTAAAAAAAATCAATCAAAATCATAAACCAAATGAAGGTTATATGAAATCATTAAAAAATGATGAAGAATTTATCCGTGATCCAAAAAATTAATTTTATTGTATAGTTTTTCTCCTAAATTCTATTAAAAATATTTAACATGAACTACTGTATTATGTTAACTCTTTATAACAGAAATATTTAGTTTACAGTTATTGTTGATGGGATTAGTATGAACACCAAAAAACTCTTTGATTTATCTGGCAAAGTAGTAATTATTACTGGTGCAGCAGGAAACTTAGGTTCACAATATGCAGAGGGGTTAAGTCAGGTGGGGGCAAATGTTGTTTTAGGTGATCTTGATTATGTTAAATGCAAACAAATATCCATAAAACTTAAAAAAAAATATGGAGTTGATCCTCTACCCCTAAAATTAGATCTAACAAAAAAATTATCTGTTAAGAACTTTATTACAAAAACTATTAAAAAATATTCTAAAATTGATGTTTTGATAAATAATGCGGCATATCAGGGAAATAACAAGATACGTAAAACATCTTTTGAAGAATTATCATTACATGATTGGAACAAAGCTATCTCTGTCAACCTAACTGGGATTTTCTTAATTTGCCAACAAGCAGGAAAAATTATGAAAAAGCAAGGAACTGGAAATATTATTAATATTAGCTCAACATATGGCTTGGTAGCTCCAGATCAAAGAATTTATGGCAATAGTGGTCAAAATGCTGGATCTTTTTATTCTGCTACAAAAAGTGCTGTGATTAATCTTACACGATACTTAGCATCTTATTGGGCAAATACTGGGATCCGAGTTAATACTCTGTCTCTTGGTGGTGTAAAAAAAAGTCAGACAAAATCATTTATAAAAAATTATTCTGAAAAAACAATGCTTGGAAGAATGGCACAACAAGATGAGTATATTGGCGCAATAATCTTTTTAGCCTCTAATTCGTCTTCATATATGACAGGTTCAAATCTTGTTGTGGATGGGGGTTGGACTGCTTGGTAAATACTAAAATCATTCATTTATAAAAAAATTATTCATTATGTGTTGTAGATTCATATTCTGACATAATTTTTGTTGTTACTGTAGTAATTCCTTTTCTAAGGTCTTCTTTCTCCAAATTTTTAATTTTCTTCTTTCGGATGGAAAAATCCATCATATTTTCAATACTTGATTTTAATTTGTCTTCAATATTCTTTGTATAATCAATATGGTACCCCACATTAAATTTTCTCACAAAATTATGTTGTTGTTCCCTTTTGTTAACTGATAATGAGATTAATGGAATATTGAGTGAAGCTATTTCAAGAACTGTTCTACCATTAGATGCTATAACAAAATCACAATCAATCAAATGTTTTGATAATAAATCAACTTTTTCAACAATCTCTATTTTATGATTTAGACTATTCATTTTGTTTGTTAATCCCAAAAGTTTTTTCTTTTGTTTATATCCTAAACCAAGAATTATTTTAATTTTCACATTTTCTAATAATTTAAATTTTCTAATTACCGATAGAATTTTTAACACATTATTATCTTTATCAACCCCACCTAATGTGATTGCTATATTTTTTACATACTTTCTAATCTTTTTTCGCTTAAAAACACGAAATTCTTCTCTTACACATGCATAGTTGGGACCATAATATTCATTTTTCATCTGTTTTTTACTTTCAAAAATTGGGTTAAAGACTAAATCTGCAAACTTCCTGCCCTCTCCCAAATCCTCAAAATTTACAACAAATATTCCTTCTTTCTTTAATTTTTTAATATAATAACTAGTGGTATTTAGTATATCATTAAAAATTATATCTGGTTTAAAATTTCTAATTATTTTCCAAAATTCATTTTCATCGGAATATGTTTTAACAGCGTATAGATGCTCTTTAAATTTTTTAAAGCCTAGATTCTTTTTCGCATTCATTATCACTAGTATATCATCATTTCTTATGTTGTTTAGAATTGTAAGCATGTTGTAAACATGACCCAATCCTGTATTGATATCAGCATCTACTCTCACAATTATTTTTTTTCTTTTCATCACACTCTCAAGATAAGCGAATTGATGATAATTATGTGGGGTGAATATTTCATCTGATGAAATACCCAATCCAAAAATTTTATTATCAGTTTTTATGTGAAGTAATTTCTGGCAATCAAAAGAAACAATTTTTATTATTTTCACATTTTCTTTCGATAAAGGCTCTAATTCAAAATTTTTTTTAATTTTAGCAAAATTATAATCTGCTTCTTTTTCATAGCCATAGATTATAGAAACTTTTTTGTTTAAACTTGAAAAAAATCTTTGAATTGTTTCCTTTTTTATTAGAGGAAAATGAGGGTGTAATATCAGGCATTTTCTAAATTTTAATCCTTTTTTTTCTAGCTTAGTTAATGCCTCGCTAGCAATTTCAATTAATTTTGTATCATCCTTTGTTAATTTTTTTGATCTATCTAATACTGGAACTTGATAAAATTCTGCATACTGTTTAACTTCATCAGAATCTGTACTTACTATGGTATAACAATTTTTAGATTCTTTTGCAGTTTTGATTACATAAGATAACAATGGTTTCCCATTAACTAATCTCAGGTTTTGTTTTGATACATCATACCTACCACTCTCTCTCGCTATAATTACGATTAAATTTTTGTTTTTCATATTTTTATTCTAAATCATTCCATGTTATTGGTGTATCATCATCAATATCTTTAGATGCAATTTTTCCCACAATTTCATTCAAAAATTTGGGTTTAATTCCAGTTCCAGGTCTTTTTATTTCCAATAAGTTTTCAGTTATTTTTGTACCCTTCAAAATTTTCTTTGCCGAAACAATACTTCTTCTGGCATATTTTACAGCATCATCTTCGGCAAAAAAATGTTCACGAATTCCTGAACCACAAGAAATTTCACATAATTTTAATTTCTTGATTAGTTTTTTAAAATCATTAGAGTCAAGTGATAATCTATGGTCTCTACTTGTTGAGAGATTTTTATCATGTGTAAAATGCTTTTCAATACATTTGGAACCATAAAATGTTGAAAAAATAGCAACATCCATTCCTAATGTATGATCTGAATAACCAATAACATAATTAGGAAATTCTCTATTTAGACTTCTAATCATTTCTAGATTGGCATCTTCTGGTTTTGTAGGATATGATGTTATACAATGCATGATAACTATCTCTTCATTACCTTGATCCTCTATGGCTGATATGGCATCATGTATTTCTTCCATTGATGCCATACCAGTTGATATAAAAACTGGTTTTTTCTTTACCGCAATTTTTTTTATTAATGGAATATGTGTAATATCGGCTGACGCAATTTTGTATGCAGGAACATTAAATGATTCTAACAAATCTACTGATTCTAGATCAAACGGTGTTGAAAAACATGTGATATTTTTTTTGTTAGCATACTCAAAAATTTGTAGCCATTCATCGTCATGCAATTTATCCAATTTATTAAATACGTCAAATTGTGATTCATTTTCTATTCCATCGTCCCAGTATTTTGGTGCAGTTTTAGTAGTTAATTTTGATGCAGTATAATTTTGAAATTTTATAGCATCTACACCTGATTCTTTTGCAGCATCGATAAGCTGAAGTGCTTTTTCAACTTCTCCATCATGATTCGCTCCTGCTTCAGCTATTGTATAACAAGGATAATCATTACCAATATTTTTACCGTTAATGTTAATTTTTCGCATAAATAATGACCTGATTATTGATATATAGATAATTCTACTTTTTGTAATTATAATTTTTTATGTAAATTATAATATACGTAAAAAAATTTTAAATAAAGAACTAGTTTAAACTCAGATTTTTTAATGAAACACACTGCTCAAAAATAAGTCAAGTTTAATTAAAAGATTTAATACAAAAAATAATTGGAACCAAATTTCTTTATTGTTGGTGCGCCAAAGAGTGGGACCACAAATATGTCTTATTATTTGATGCAACATCCTCAAGTGTTTATGCCAGAAAACCTTGAACCATATTATTTTGCTAGATTAGATATTCCACAAAATCACAAAAGGGATATAATCAGAGATGAGGAGAAATATTTGAATTTATTTAAGAACGCTAAGAATTGTAAGGCCATAGGCGAATCAAGTCCAGTTTACTTATCTTGTCCCCATGCTGCTTTAGAAATTAAGAATAGGTTTCCAAATTCAAAGATAATAATTTCAATACGTAATCCAATCGAGATCGCATACTCGGAATATTTTTCATTAAAATTTATGGGATTTGATGAAAATACAAGTTTTAATGAATTGTTAGATGTAAGCGAGGAACAACTCACTCGAAATGAATTTCATATTGATAGTCTTCTGGAAGCAGGTTTTTATTCAAAACAGATCAAAAGATTTCAAAAAATATTTCCGAAAAATCAAATAAAAATTATAATTTTTGAAGAATATATTAAAAATACAATTCCGACTATCAATTCAATTCTATCTTTTCTAGATATACAGAAATCAATTATTTTTAAGGTTGCTCCTAAAGGAGCTTATAAAGTACCTAGAAATTTTGCTAGTCAAAAATTAATGAATAATTTTACTTTTAGAAAAGCAGCTAAATTTATTATTCCAACTGTAACTAGACAAAAAATTGGTGAACGATTTTTTGTTAAAGAATCATCCAGACCCTTACTCAAACAAAATGAACGTCAACGTCTTAAGGAAATATATCAAGACGATGTAGAAAATTTAGACAAATTACTTGGAAGAAGACTTCCATGGAAAGATTTTTACTAATTTAACTAATTTTTAATATTATCGTATATCATATTTTATACGTTAACACTTTTCATTAGTTTAGATGCTTTTTTGATTGCTAATGCAATTTTCAAAGTTGCTATACCCTGTTCAAGGTTATTGATAGTTTCTTTTCTGTGTTTTACACATTTCAGAAAATGCTTCAATTCTTCAACATATGAGGAATATGTGTCTAGGTTATGAGAAAAACCGTTATCAAATTTCGTTTCCCATCTTTTTTTATTCACGTTGAAAATCTTTACACAGTTATTATCAGAATTCCAATATATTTCTCCATTTGTTCCACGAATTTTACAACTTCTGAAACTTGGTCTTTGAAAATAATCCAGATGAAGCTCCCCAATAATTTTATTCTTAAATTTTAATAAACTGGATACGTAATCTTCTGCTGTAACATCTAACTCACTGAATTTTCCTGATATTGATAGAACATTTTCAACTTCTTGAAAGAACCAATACATGTAATCAATTTCATGAATTTGTGTGAGAATAACACCACCTCCTAAATCTTTTCTTGCTGCATACGATTTTCTATAATCTTCCCATCGATGGAAATCTGGTAAATAAGAACAATTCTGAACCTGTGCCGAAATAATTTTTCCAATTTTTTTTTGTTCTATTAGATTTTTAATTTTCTTTATACATGGATGAAATCTTAGATTACATCCCATCTGCGTTATCAATTTCTTCTTCTTTACAATAGCATACAATTTTTCAACATCTTTTAAGGAATTTGATAGCGGTTTTTCTAAAAATAGATCCAATCCTGCTTTTGCTAATTTAATTGCGATTGGTATATGCAAGCTAGTTTCATTAGCAATAACCCCAACATCTGGATTTTCTTTTAAACATTCGGTTAATGAATTTGATACTTTTATTCCCTCTTTCTTTAATGATTGTAAATCGTTTCTTTTTGTGTATACTATTAATTGTATATCTTTAAACTGTGAAAAATTTTCTAGATGTCTTTTTCCAATCGAGCCATACCCTGCAATAAGAACCTTAATCATTTTTTACACTCATCATAATTGATATACATCATACAAATATTCTATTCTTTAATTGTATTGGATTTTATGAACTCTTTTAGATCATTTTCATAATCTACATCCATATCATTATCAATTTTATAGAAAATAGTGTTTTCATTGTACATATTCTTATTTAATTTTTTAATTTCCTCAACTTGAAAAATACAGACAAAATGTCTTACTTCAAAACATTCTGGATAGTCTTGCCTTCTATACAAATCGTGTTTAACTATCTGCTCACCTTTCCCACCTTCCTTTTTATATAGACAAAGATATGGATGAGTTTTCGGTTTTATACAACATGTTAATGTCTTAATTTTTCTTTCATCATAGTAATCTAAAATTTTTTTTATATCTGAAAATTTACGACCGGGCGAAGTTAGATACAACATAACGATAGTATCATTTGAATTCATATCAAATTGATCTACAACATCCATCATGACATTTCTAATATTTACGTCATCTAGACATAATTTCTCATCACGTTTCAGCACTTTAATACTTGTGGAAGATAATCTATCAATTATTTCTTCATCATCAGTACTGACAATTGTTTTCCCGTGTAATTCTATTGGAATCTCCTTAATCGTATAATCTAATAATTTTCGATTTTTAAATGGAAATCCTTTTGAATTTCTTCTAGCTGGTATTATAAAGAATGTATTTGCACTTTTCAAGGACATTATGAAAATACAATTTGATCTTATTCAAATTTTACTCATGATATATAGTGATTAATCTAGGTCTCAGAAAGGAAATAGTTAATATGAATATTCTATTTCATCTTTTAATCCAAAATCAGCCTCAAAAAGTTCAAATAATTTTTTAGAAATTGTTGATTTTAGTGGATTCTTATTAACTTGTTCCAGAATATTTTTTACATGCTCCTTACGTTTTACACCAAAAATTATCTTATCGATTGAACTCTGATCATCAAGAAATCGAATTGCTAGTTCAGACAATTCCAGGTCTGAATGTTTTCTTATTTCATTAATTCTGTGTACTAATGATTCTAGCCTTTTTCCATACAACCATTTTGAGCGATGATCTTCATCTGGAAAAATTGTTTTCTCTGTAATTCTTCCAGACAATAATCCGGTAGCTAATGGTGATCTAGCCATTAATGTAACTCCTTTAGGTTTAGGTTTTTGTAAAGCTTGTAAAGATAACAAATTGATGTCATCTTGGATCACATCAAACTCTTCTAGATCAACAAAATTCTCATAACTGAAATTTTTAGCCTTACTTAATCCAATTTGGTTTATTTTCCCTTTATCTTTTAACTCACGCATAAAATTTAGAACTTCTGTATAATCTGTAATTTCCATTCTTGGATTATGTAAGAATAATGCATTTATTGAATCTCTTTTGAATAATTTCAAACTATTTTCAAAAGATTTTTTTAATTTTTTTAAATCATAATTCTTTTTATTAAATGGTAAATTTCCCATTTTTGTGTTGATTAAAACATCGGATCTATTTTCAAAAATTATTCCTAAATATTTCTCCATAACACCATTGCCATAATTTGGTGCAGAATCAAACTCTCTAATACCTGATTCATAAGAATATTCTAAAACATCTTTTATCTGGTTATAATCAATTTTACCGTAATCTCCACTTAACGGCCATGTCCCAATAATGATTTTTGAAATCAATTTTTCATTTCTATTTTTTTTAATTCGTTTAATTTTTCTAAACCATCTCTAACAAGTTTTGTAAAATTTTTTTTGTAGAAATTTAATAAATCCTTATCAATTTTTGAGGATTTAGTAACTGTTCGTAATTGATTATCAACATTATACTCGTAACTATCAAAATCTCCTAATTTTTCTGATTCAGTTTGCAATTTGGTACCTAAATATGGTGAATAAAATGCTACTGTAATATTATCAGGCTGAAGAACTGAATTGAACTTAATTGTATCAATTATCATATCTTCCGTTTCATTTGGTAATCCTATGATATTGTAGGAGGTTCTTTTAATTCCAGCATCTTTCAATAGTGAAAATGCTTCGATAATTTTATCTTGTGCAGGAAAGCGATTAAGATGATTTTTTCTGAAGGCTTCAGAGGAAACCTCTATTCCCATTCCAACTCCATCCACCTTCATTTTTTTTAGAAGTTCCACACTAGATTTGTTTATTCCTTCAGGTCTTGTTTCTACATAGAGGTAAATTGGTAATCCAGAGCTATTGATCAGCTCTGATAATTCATTAAGTACATTATGATCAATTGTTAAAAAATTAGTGTCTTGGCATCTAAAATACTCTATACCAAATTTCTGGTTTAATGTATTCATCTCCGCAAAAATTCTTTTTGCACTCTTACTTCTCAGGTATGCTGAAGCATTTTTTATAATGCCTTGGTCAGTAATTTCTGTGAACCCATAATATTGTTGAATAGTTGTCTCTACGCAGTACGAGCATGCATAAACACAACCCCGTGATAATTCATAATCTACTCCCCTTACAACTCTACCATTGTATGGTCTAAGGAAAACCTGATCATCGAACATTGAGTAATCATATGTAGAAATTGCATCCATATCAGAAATAATTTGTTGTGGCTTGTTGATTATTATCTTACCGTCTTTTTTCCAAATCAGTCCATTTGTGGTAAGAAGTTCTTTTCTCTGATCTATTTTGTCAGCTAATTCTGTCAAAACCAATTCCGATTCACCCATAATAAAGAAATCAACGTTTGGAAATCTTGTTAGCATTTGTTTAGGCTCTCCAGTTGGTTGTAAACCACCAGCAATTTTTTTAGCAGATGTTGAAATTTTTTCAACTAACATATTACCATATTGAATATTAGCATATTCTCCCTCACCATGAATGTGGGATGATATTGCAGACCAGAAAATTATGTCTGGTTCAAATGAATTCACTAATTTTTGAAACTCATCAAAAATATCACTCTCAATATATTTAACTAATTTCGAGTATTCTGTCGGTTGATACTGTTGGTTTTGAGTATTGTAATCTAACTCACCCTCAGCCCAATTTTTATAAAATGTACAATCGAATAACTTTACATCATGATTTTTTGATTTTAAAATTCCAGTGTGACTTGGAATCCATATTGATGTAATTCCACGTCCCCATCTATTTGGTTGAATGAGCAATATCTTAGCCATATTGAATAAAACTCAATTAATTATTTATAACTGCCTAAACATTTCTTAGACAAATTAGACTTCAACTTTTTAAGCCGGCATAAATAATCTAGATAAATTGAAAAAATCAGAATTCATTAAAAAATGTAAGAAAATAAAATTAATTCTTACTGATGTTGATGGGGTGCTTACTGATGGATGTATGTATTACTCATCAAGTGGAGAGGAATTAAAAAAATTTCATACTCGTGATGGAATGGCAGTAGAATTACTTTTACAGAAGAATATTAAAACAATAATTATTACTAGAGAAAAATCTAAAATAGTTATCTCGCGCGCAAAAAAGATTAATGTTTTCAAAGTCTATTCTGGCATTAAGCAAAAAGATAAAATACTAAATCAAATTTGTACAAAATTCAAAGTTACTCCTAATGAAATCGTATTCATTGGTGATGATATAAACGATGAAAAAATTATGAAATTAATAGGTCTAAGTTTTGCACCTTCTGATGCAACCCAGACAACCAAAAATATTGCTGATATAATCACCAATGCTAGGGGTGGTCAAGGGGTATTAAGAGAAGTTACTGATGAGATTCTTTTATCACAAAGTATTATATCTAAATAATCTTCAAAATAATAATTGGTATTCATAACTGCCGAAATAGGAATTAATCATAATGGCGATCTGAAAATTGCTAAAGAATTGATTAAAATAGCGAAATCGTGTGGTTGTGATGCTGTTAAATTCCAGAAGCGTACTGTAGAGAAATCCTACTCAAAAGAAATTCTAGATTCATTTAGGGATAACCCATGGGGTAATACAACAAGAGATGAAAAACTACATCTGGAATTTGGTAAATCTGATTATGATGAGATAGATAAATTCTGTTCTACACATGATGTAGAGTGGTACGCATCTTCATGGGATATTGAAAGCCAAGAATTCCTTCGTCAGTATAATTTGAAACATAACAAGGTGTCATCTGCAATGTTAACTAATATTGAATTATTAGAGTTTATTGCACAAGAAAAAAAATCAACATTCGTTTCAACGGGTATGAGTACAATAGATGAAATTAGAAACGCTGTAAAAATTTTTAGAAAACATAACTGCCCATTTGAATTAATGCACACTAATAGTTCATATCCTATGAAAAATGAAGAGGCAAATCTTAATTGTATTGCAACATTAAAAAATGAATTTTCTTGTAACGTTGGTTATAGTGGTCACGAAGCAGGCGCCACATTGGTTTGTGTTGCCGCTGTATTACTTGGTGCAACTTCAATTGAAAGACATATCACTCTAGATAGATCAATGTATGGTTCTGATCATGCTGCATCTCTTGAACCCACAGGTTTACAAAGGCTAGTAAGAGACATACGATTATTAGATGTTATTAAAGGAGACGGAATCAAAATCGTGTGGCCATCAGAACTACCTAAATTAAAAAGACTAAGACACACACAGTAAATTTTTTATTGTTGGAAATATCCTCAAGTTTTCCTATCAGACTTGACTGATCTAGTTTCAAACCAATTTATTTTAGAAATGTGCTCATCAGCTAAGTCATTCAGAATAGAAGAGTTTTTTTCAAGAAATGATTTCATTTTTGATTCAGAAATTTCAGTATCAACTAATCTTCCCCCGTAAAAAAACTCCGTATCGAACTTTGCTGTAAAATCTGTATAATTGAATTCAGATGAGTTTCTCTCAAGGAGAGAGAGATAACGATTAAGATCTAAGGAATTGACCTCTTTTTTCAAAGATTCTCTAATTAGTGCGGGTAATTCATGTGGATTTTTTAGCGTAGTTACAGAAGGCAGTATAGAATAATTTAGATCTACAAACGTTATCACTGGTTTTCCATAAAACGTCACTTCAAATCCAGCTGTGCCAGCTATTGTAATTAACAATGAACAATTTTTGTACAATTTTTCATTTGAGAAAGTTGGATGGACTAAAATTACATTAGGAATATTCATGATTTCTTTATAATCACTGGCACTTCGCCATCCTCTATCACCTTGAAATGGATGTTCTTTCACAACTAATTTGTAATTAATTGGAATTGATTTTGCAATATTCTTAATCGCTTCTATTTGATTAATATAAAACGGAGCACCAATTAGCAAACTTCTTTCCACTTCTGTGTGTAATGGAAAAACAACAAAATTTTCTGGTAATGAAATGTCCTTTTTCAAATTTTTGTTTAAGAAAGATTCTCGTATTTTAGTTCTGATTTTATCAAAAATATAAGAAAAAATAACTTTAGATTTTGTTCTACCATAATATGTATAATGTGTCTTAGCATTAGTTGTATCAGAGTTTAGGTAATATTCTATAGCTGATTTAATTATCTCCTTCTTTGCTTTTCCTGGTTTTAATAATGTATTAGTTAGATTTTCTAATAAATTAGATTTTTTAAAGTACTTTTGAAGCTCATCAAAGTTTCTTTCGTTACATTCAACTCTTTTTAGTTCTTCAAGATAATCAAGTTTTTCATGTTCTTGTGTAATCATACTTTTTTTGCCTAACATTGAAAAATTAATAATTTGAACATACACTCCTGAATTTTTACACATTTGATAAAATAATTCATGATGATGCAGGGACGGAAGCTTACTAAAAAAGAAATCTGGTTTTACTGTTTCTAAAATATTCTCAAAAAGCCTACATTCTTGTTCTAAAATATTCAAGATTTCATTCTTAGAATATTTGTGATAGTTATAATAAAGAAATATACGTTCATTTTGAACTAATTTCCAAAGATCAAGATTGTATTTTTTTTCAAATTTTGCCAAATAATTCAAGTCTGGCATATTGTTTTTTTGGGCTATATGATCATGAAAAAACCAAATTTGTTTAAAATCTACTAATTTCTGATTTTTTAAAAAAAGTTTTGGTCTTTCTGTGACATCAGTAATTGCATATGTTTCACAATCAAGTTTTTTTTTTAAGTAATATGAAAGACAGAAATGAGTATAATTTGTACCGAACCAAAATAGTATTTTCTTAGTCATGAAAATCACACATCTTTTTCATTTACAACCGTTACCAAAGAGAATAAAATTACAGCAGTCATGAGAAAAATTGCTCCAAGTACTACACAGCCAATTCCAATTAGTGAAACATTTGTAACTATCTGCCCACTTACCGCATAAATCTGGAGTGTCCATGCAATAAAGCTCAAACCAATGATTAAGAAGATTATACCTGGGGTACCATAAAACTTCAAAGGATTATGTACAGATGTAAATTTGATTGTACTTAATATAACAGATGTACCATGCGAAACCGGATTATGTGTTGATGTATCTACATCATAATGCACTTTAATTGGAACTTCTGCGACTTTTAATTCTAAATTACTAGCCTTAATCAGAATTTCAGTAGATACACCCATACCCTTGTCAGACGGAGTAATCTCTTCCAATGTTTTTTTATTATATGCCCTAAAACCACTTTGAGAATCAGTTAATTTTTCTTTTATTGATAAATTTGTGATTTTAGTAATTATTTTTATCCCAACCATCCTATAATTAGGCATCTCTTTGGATTTTTTATCTAAAAATCTTGAACCTATTACTATATCAGCTTCTTTATCTTTAATTGGTTTAATAATTGAATTAATATCTTCAATTCTATGTTGTCCATCTGCATCAAATGTAATCAAAACATCAGAATCTAATTCTTTAGCTTTTAAAAAAAGTGAATGTATTGATGCACCATATCCTAAATTTTTTGGGTGTTTTATGACTAGTGCACCTAAATTACGTGCAATTTCACCTGTTAGATCAGATGAGCCATCATCACATACAATAATTGAGTCAGTAATTTTTTTTAGTTTTATAATTATTGATGCAATATTTTTTTCTTCATTGTATGCGGGCATACCAACTGTGATCTTCATTTTATTGCTATCCTCGATTTTACTATAAAACTTAACGTATAATTCATCATTATGCTCATAATCTGGTCTTAACAAAATCTATCGAATTCGTTGGTGATGGATCAATATGATTCAAAACTGCATGGTAAATGCTAGAATAATCTAACAAATAAATAAGATTTACAATTTTTGATAAAATATTACCATCAATTGATTCGATTTCAAAAAACTCAATTTTCTTATCTCTGAAAAATTCTTTCAAAATATCCCATCTTTCAATTGTTTTGATATAATCATCACGTCCCCTAATTAATATCGGCTGTACATTTGAATTTATTTCCCAGGCAACAATATCATTATGGCATGATTCAATCACATCTTCTGTTATTACATGTATTTTTGAATTCTCTTGTAATGAATTTTTGAATCGAACTGCTGCTGATTGTAGGCCCCATGGATAATAAATCAAAGGAATTTCTTTAATCCATCCAGCTAATTTTAATGAAACATTTTCTTCTGTTAAATTATTTGAAAAAATATTATTTCTTGTTATTTCTAAACTAGAAATTGCTTCTTTGATGTCTGTTTCTTTTATAGGAATAATTGACTTTAATATGTTTAAAATTGAAAATAAAAATTTTGGAAATGATGCTCGTGGTGAATGTGCCATTGAAATTTCTTGAAAAAATAAATCATTTGTTTCAGAGAATTTCCGTATCATTCCACCAGATGAAAATACAGCGAGTTTGGCGTCAGTTTTTTGCGCCTTTTCAAGAACAGTCAATGTCTCTTTAGTATTACCTGAAATGCTTGTGGTAATAACTAGTGAATTGGAATCCACGGTTTTAGGAAGATGATATCCTTTAACATTACTTACATGTATGTCTTCTTTTGATAAAATTGCACTTATGACATCACCAATAGAACCTGAGCCCCCCATTCCTGAAAAAACAATATGATCTATTTCTTTGGCATCAAATTTTTGAAAATTATTAGTAAAACTAGCTTTTGCGATTTCAGGCCATTTATCATACGTCTGATACATTTTTTTAGAGT
>Ga0315334_10001072_pt1 | contig 16817 bp, 14 predicted proteins | sample M150034915metaG_FD_205555 | JGI IMG/M metagenome (GOLD analysis project Ga0315334, IMG submission 205555) | Ammonia-oxidizing marine archaeal communities from Monterey Bay, California, United States - M1 500m 34915 | ecosystem: Environmental > Aquatic > Marine > Intertidal zone | place: USA... | reverse complement strand
ACTTTGATCAATGGCGCACCCGTTGGGAGTATTCATCGCGACTAAATAATCGCAAAAAGTAGTTTGCGCATTTTTTCACAAGATCGAAGTTTGGTAACTCTATCAGGAAAAATTTGACTTGCGTCCGAGGAATTCCTAAGTTTGGAGTTGGCGGTCACTGATTGCGGCTGCTGTTTATTCGAAAAATGCCAACGGAGTTGTCCATGTCTGAGATGAAAACTGCCCGGGATTTCATGCGACGAAAATTGGTCACACTTGCAGTTGACACCTGCGTTCTTGACGGAATTGCGAATCTGCTGAAACACAACATTTCTGGCGCGCCGGTGGTCAATAGCGATGGAGACTTTTTGGGTGTGTTCAGTGAAAAATGCTCCATGAATGCACTGACCATTGCCTTGGAAGTTGCCAGCGATGCTGGGATTTTCGTACCCCGCGTGAGGGCGTTCATGAAGCATGAATTGGTGACTCTGACTCCTGATGTTGATGTTTTTGAAGCCATTGACCACTTGCTGAAACATCGTATTTCAGGGGCTCCCGTGGTGGACAGCATGGGCAGGTTTCAAGGTGTTTTTTCAGAGAAAACGGCGATGCGAGTACTCGTCTCAGCTGTTTACGATCAGTTGCCCGGTACAAGCGTGGCACATTACATGAATCTTGATCGCAACCGTCTGGTGAATGAAGAAGATACTTTGCTGGATATTGCTCACCGATTCCAACAGGCTCCCTATCGTCGGTTCCCGGTGTTGCGCGGAAAAAAACTTGTCGGTCAACTGAGTCGACGTGATGTGTTGCGAGCGGAGCACCGCTTGGCCGTGGAGATTCAGGAACGCATGCGCCGGTTTGGTAACGATGCGGCATTGAATGCTGCGGGGGTTACGTTGCGGGTTGGTGACTACATGGATTGTGATGCACTGACGACTTGCATTGGCACCGATCTGCTTAGCATTGCGCAGATGTTTCTGAATTCTCCGTATCGCCGTCTTCCCATTGTTGAGACTGGCAAATTGGTCGGCCAGGTGAGTCGACGAGATGTGCTTGAGGCAGCGGCAGCACTGTTGCGACCCGCACCCCATCGGTACTATGCAGAAACGCTTTATTTGAGCCCACTGAAGGAGTCGGTACCGACCTCATTGAGGTGAATAACCTTCTGGCTGTCAGAATCAACTAAGCTCTGAGTGTGTGTTTCATAACCCGGAGTGAGGTCACTGATGACGAAACTGACTTTTTGCGGCGCGGCGGGGATGGTCACCGGATCTCGGCACACGCAAATGTTCAACGAGGGCCTGCCCGCCTTCGGCGGGACAGGCATGTCACCAAAACAGCCAGCGAGTCTGATGGTATGCCAACTCGTTGATTTTGAAAATCAAGGCACGGCCAATGGAGAACGCTGCTGTAACGTTTAGTCGCTATTTGAGCTTTTGTTTCCTGAGCGGTTTTCGCTTAGCAGTGCCTGGATCGTCATCTGGTGCGACTGCGTACAATTCTCGTAAACGATTCAACTCAGATTTCATGTATTGCTGGACTTGCGCGTATGCTGGATCATTGAAAACGCTTCGCAGTTCGTTGGGATCCTCATTGAGATCGAATAATTCCCAGTCATCGATTTTTTTACCTCCCAACGCATAGAAATGGATCAGTTTGTGCTGACCATTGGTCACGCCGTAGTGGCGAGCCACATTATGTCCACCGGGATTCTCGTAGTAGTGGTAGTAAAAGGACGTTCGCCAGTCATCTGGAGTATGCCCTTCGAGCAGAGGGACAAGGCTCTCACCTTGCATGTCGGATGGAATCTCAACGCCTGCAACGTCCAGAAAGGTTTCGGGGAAATCGAGATTCGAAACAATGTCATCGTTAATAGTGCCTGCTTTGATATGCCCAGGCCAACGGACCAAGAGGGGGGTCTTGAGGGACTCTTCATACATCCAGCGTTTGTCAAACCATCCATGTTCACCAAGGTACCAACCCTGATCTGACGAGTAGATGACAATCGTGTTCTGAGTGAGTCCTGCTGAATCCAGGTAATCCAAAACCTGACCGACTCCATCATCAACACTCTTGACGCACCGTAAATAGTCTTTGGCATATCGTTGATACTTCCAACGCAGGAGTTCCTTTTCGCTCATGTTGGGTTGAGCTTTCCGGAAAACCTCGTTCTTTGGTCCGTAAGCAGCATCCCAGACTTTGATCTGCTCGGAGTTCATGGTGCCATGACCCTGCAACTTCAGGTCTTTTGGATTCAGGTGTTGCCGCATGGTCATGGTTTGTCGTCCGGCAGCTTGTGTTCGACCGGAGTAATCGTCGAACATTGTTTCAGGTTCCGGCAGCGTTACGTCATCCAGCCAGTTCAGATACTTGGGGGCAGGCATCCAGTTTCTATGCGGCGCCTTATGCTGGTACATCACCATGAAAGGCTTTTCGGGGTCACGCTGTTCCTTCATCCAACGCAGTAACTTGTCGGTGATGATTTCAGTCGTGTATCCCGTGTGAGTGCGAGTCTCTGGTTTGCCATTTTCCCCAGCCGTGATCATTGGCGGGTTGTAATACGGGCCCTGCCCCTTCAGTACATCGTAGTAGTCGTAGCCCTGCGGAGTCGAAGCGAGGTGCCACTTGCCAACCACGGCTGTCTGGTATCCGTTGGCTTGCAATAGCTTGGGAAAGGTCTGCTGGTCTCCGTTAAAGCGGTTGCCGTTGCGGATAAAGCCGTTCAGGTGACTGTACTTCCCTGTTTGTATGACTGCTCGACTGGGACCACAGATTGAATTGGTCACATAGCATCGGTCGAACCGCATGCCTTCGTTGGCGATACGGTCCAGATTGGGAGTGGTGATACGAGAAGGGTCATAAGCACTGAGTGCCTGTTCGCAATGATCATCCGTGAAGATGAACACGATATTCGGGGGCTGGTCCGCTGCGTCAGAGCAAGCAGTGATTGCCAGAGCCGTCAGCAGAGCCAGGGGGGAGAGAATCAGTCGTTGAATCATGAGGAATCTGGGGGAAATGTGTCGGGGTCCTGAGAGCAAAGACCAGTTTTCCGGTCCTCTGAATCCCATCATAGCGGGGAAATCTCGCAGCGATCAAAGCGAACGTACCAATTTTCCAGCCCCATACCGATGCAGATTCAATGTTCGATGCTCTGGACTGGTGGCATCCGCCGATACTTGAACTAAAGTATTGGTGGCGTTTGTATCCCTCCGAACCCTCCTCACGACGATTCCTGTCAAAATGCGAAGCCTTCCAATACTCCTTGCTCCTGTTGTTCTGGTTCTTGCTTTCACTAATGCCCTAGTGGCCGCTGATAACGGCAAGGGACCTGCTTTTTCTGAGCCGCCAAACGGGGACATTGATTTCGCCTTGATGGGTGAATTCGTTGGTGAAATTACACCAGTTGAAGGCGGGAAAGAACAACTTGGCCTGCAGTTGCGGTCGCTTGGGGATGGATCATTCGATGCACAGTCCTTCCTTGGTGGTCTGCCCGGTCAGGACAAGCATAAGCCGAAAGCCATTCGCATGATCGGACGTCGCTCGGAGGACTTTGTGGTTCTTTCGGGAGGCCCTTGGGTCATGATTGTCGAAAAAGAGCATTGCCTGTTGCTGGATCGCAAAGGCAACAAAATTGGAACGCTCAACCGTCTGTATCGGCAAAGTCCAACCATGGGAGCACTGCCACCCAAAGGTTCTATGATTCTGTTTGATGGCAGCAACGTCGACCAATTCACCAAAGCTCAGATGACCAAGGACGGCTTACTGATGGAGGGTGCTGACCTCAAACCGATGTTCCAGGATTTCAATCTGCATGTTGAATTTTGTGTCCCTTACATGCCAAAAGCTCAGGGGCAGAGTCGGGGGAACAGTGGCCTCTATTTGCAAAGTCGCTATGAGTGTCAGGTCCTCGATTCATTCGGCCTTGATCGACTCTACAACGGCTTGGGATCTCTTTATACATTCAAGGCTCCAGACGTGAATATGGCGTTTCCGCCTCTCAGTTGGCAAACCTATGACGTGCAATTTACGGCACCAAGGTGGGCCGCCGATGGCTCAAAGGTACGCAACGCTCACGTCACTTCCTGGGTCAACGGTGTCAAAGTTCAAGACAATGTCGATCTGCCGAACAAGACGGGAGCCGGCAAGCAGGAAGAACCGACTTTACTGCCAATACGTTTTCAAGATCACGGAGACCCTGTTCGGTTCAGGAACATGTGGCTCGTTGACCGCGGCTTGACAATCGTTGACTTCCCTGTCTATCCAACCAAGGAGGAATTGGAGGCGGAAAAGACAAAGAAAGCAAAAGCAGCAGCCGAAAAGAAGGCAGCAGAGAAAAAAGCAGCAGAGAAAAAAGCTGCCGAAAAGAAGGCAGCAGAGAAAAAAGCGGCTGCCAAGAAAATAGCAGCTGAGAAAGCTGCGGCTGAGAAAGCTGCCGCTGAGAAAGCTGCGGCTGAGAAAGCTGCCGCTGAGAAGAAAGCGGTCGACCAAGCGGCAGCCGAGAAGTAAGGCTCTGCGGAACAGCCTGAAGCCAAGACATAACCTGAGGCCAAGGTTGAGCCAAGGTTGAGCCAATTTCAGCGCAGGAAAGTCAGCCTGAGCAAGGCTAGTTCGTCTTGGCGTCTTCGATCACCTGACCGTCGCGAATGTGAAAGCATCGGTCGGCCAAGGCGGCAGCTTCAGCTGTATTGTGTGTGATGTGAAGTGTGGTCACGCCGGTGCTGTCTGTCAGAGTGCGTAGTAAAGCCTGTATCTCATCACGAGTTTCGGCATCCAGAGCGCTAAGCGGTTCGTCAAGCAACAGCACTGTGGGGCGAAACGAGAGTGCCCGCCCTAAGGCAACCCGTTGGGATTCACCTCCGCTGAGTCCGTCGATGCCGCGTTTTAGCAAATGGGCGATCCCCAGCATTTCGGCCAACTCCTCAACCCGATGGTCGATCTGGGTCTTGTGGAAGGAACGCAGTTTCAGAGCAAACTGCAAGTGTTCGGCAACCGTGAAGGTCGGGAACAGGGCGAGGTCCTGCGGTACGTACCCGATTTCGCGATCAGCCGGGGGCCAATGGGTAACATCCATCCCACGGACCATGATTTGTCCACTCTGAACACGGCGGAGCCCACACAGGGATTCGAGGATGGTTGTTTTTCCACGCCCGGTCCGGCCCATCAGGACTGCGTATTGCCCACTTCCAACCTCAAAGGAAATTTTGTCCAGCTGAAAGTCACCAGCACGGATGCAGACTTGCTTGAATTCAATCATGAGGTCAATCCGGTACCCAGCACCCGCAATACCACCAGTACGATGGCGGCCATGACCACCATCAACAGAGATACAGCGACCGCGGCATTGAGTTGGCCAATCGAGAGTTCCAGAAAGACAGTGGTCGACAGTACTTCGGTTCTCATTCGTGTTGCACCAGCAAATACAAGAATCGGTCCGAATTCTCCCAAGGCCCTTGCCCATGCAATCGTGGTTGCAGCGATCATGCCTCTCCAGGCCTGTGGTAACGCGACTTGCAAAAACGCCTGACCGCGAGAGCATCCCAGTGTTCGAGCCACATCTTCAGCGCGAGGATTGATCTGATCAAAGGTCACTCGCATGGTGCGCACTGCAAATGCGCACGAAACGCTGAATTGGGCCAGAATCACAGCGGGCCAGCGATACGTCACTGGAAAACCAACGTCGTCGCGAAGCCATGCTTCCAGTTCCCAACCTCCAATCGGAAGATGGAACAGGATCAGTAGACTGAGCCCCAGAACCAGTGGGGGTAAGACGATCGGAATATCAACGATCGTGTCGATTAGCAGACGCCCGGGGAATCGGTACCGTGACAGCAGATAGCCCAGTGGTGTGGCAACCCAAATCGACAGCAAGGCGGCAACTGTGCAGGAAAGAATGGTCAGCCGAAAAGCGGATTGTATTTCAGGTTTCATGACCGCGGCTTTGAAGTCCTCCAGTGAGGTGAACATCAGGTCGGCTGCCAGTAACAACACGATCAGCAGAATGAAGCAGGAGGAAATCCCGCTCATCACAAGAAAGAAAGGTAAATCAGAGCGGCGTCGCGTTCGGTGTGACTTCGCTTCGCCAGTACGATTGATTGCGTGTTCAGTCATTACCGCCACTGGACTCAATGTCGACTTTCCAGCGGAAACCTTCCGCGGTGAAACTGTCCTGGGACTCGGCTGAGCAGATCTGCTCGAAGAGTCGGCTGGCAGTCAACGCGTTCGGTGATGCGGGTGTGATTGCATACGGTTGTGTGGCCACGCTGCATTCCAGTCCCTGGATTCGCACCGCATCCAGAAAGTCACCTGAACCGGCAGTATTGCTGAGATAAACAACGGCGGCGTCGAGTGATCCTGCACGCATTTGATTGACAAGCATATCGCCTGTGGGCGTCTGGACAGTGACATTTTCCATCACTTCCTGTTGCACACCCCCTTCGCGGAACGTGTTCTGCGTTACCCAACCCATCGCACACTGTTTCTCGTGACCGATCCCGATTCGCAACCCTTGCTTGGTCAAGTCTCGTAGCCCGGCAATTTGCTGTGGGTTGCCTTTCTTGACGATGATGACCAACTCGTTCTGCGAAACATCCGTGGGCTCTGGAAAGAGATCGGGGACTTGTTCCATGAATTCTGTGTCGCAGGCAAAGTAGGCATCAGGAACCTGTCCCGCCTTCATTTGAGCAACAAGGATGCCGCAGCCGTTGTAGACGGTGTTCACGCGAACTCCCTCACGTTGCTCAAACTCCTTGACTGTGTCTTCGATTGCTGGTCGAAGCATGGAGCCTGCAAATAAACTGAGTTCAGGTGTTTCTGACCAGACATCGCCTTTCTCAACCTGAAAACCATGTTTGGCATAGTTGACCAGACCGCGGTCGCGAGCGGTCACGAACCGGGCAAAGTGCAAAGCAGCGCGAGGTTGGCGTGTTTGTTGCGTGACTCCCAGAGCAACCTGTGATGTCCCAGACGCAAACTCGGGCAGAGTGACGTATTCCAGATCGGGATAGGTGTGCAGGACAGCGTCGTACACGATGGCCGCATCCGCAGCACCTACCAGCAGATCATTGGCAGCTTCGGTGACTGTTGTGCGATAAGCGGTGGTGCTCTTATCGAGAGCATCCCATTGCCCTGTTTCTTTCAAGATGCGACGGGTTACTTTTCCTACGGCAGTCGCATCGGGATTGGCCTGCACCAGTTTCACGTCTTTGCGAAACAGGTCATCCAGAGTATGAATCGATTTTGGGTTCCCTTTTTGCACGGCAACGACGACCTCCATTTTTGCGATGGGTAGCATCTCTGAGACAAGGTTCTTGTCTTTTGCGATCTTCAGGTAACTGTCGTCGGCCGGCAGATAAAGGTCACCCGCACCGGTGACTTCCAGTTGCGACAACAGTGTTTGTGATCCACCGTACTGTAGTTCGATCTCGCGACCGTATTCTGCGGTGTATTCCGCGACGATCTGTTCCATGACGGCGCGATTGCTGGCAGCACAGAAAAACATCAGGGACTGACCCTGTTCGTCCTCAGTTCCATCAACTGACAGTGACGGCGTTCCACGTTTGTTCGAGTCACTCTGCAGCATCCAGATCATGCCGCCGAGCACCAGGATCGATCCCAGCATTACCACGAGCATTTTGTTCATGTGTTACCTACTGTTTGGTAAATCGATGGGGGTGTTTATTTTCCAGGCGGAATGGACAGCAGTTCCGGCTGTTTGTTGAGTCGATCACGTGTTGAACGCACACGCGGTGGCGCGATTCCTTCGCCAAACAGTTCACTCTCCCAGTCGACGGACATCAGCAAGTCAAAGCCCGGGTTTTGTTCCTTGACCTGGCACGAGCATGCGCCACTAAGAAAGACCGTCAGGTCTTTCATCAGTTGACTGGTAAGTGAGGAGGCGGGGATGACCTCCAGAGCGCGGCCACGGCCAAAGACCGGTACGATCAAGGCTTCGCCCTGCTCGGACGCCTCGGGTTGTATCTGTGAAAATAAATTAACCAAAAACGCTTCCCGCGGATCATCACGTTCAATTTCCAGCAGGCTGAACTTCAGCAGCAAGGGAATTTCGGAGTGCAACTCAGAGCCGGGCAACCCAATACCTTCGGGTAACGTAAGTTCTTGTGACAGCAATGGAAAGTTAACGGCTAGAGATTTTTGCGTACCTGTATTGAGTTCTCTGACTTCAGACGCCAGCCTGGATTCTTTCCCAGGTCGAATCATCAGCCAGACGACTGAATGTCCTGCCAGCAGTCTTCTGGCCAGTTCACGTCTTGCGGGTGAGTCCATGATGCCAGTCTTGACTGCATCTGACAGACTGCCATGCCATCCATTGATGGTGCGGCCTTTGCCAAGTTTCATCCTGACCACCAAGTAAGGTGTCGCAGCAACCTGCTTTGTCGTTGACGTGATCGATTGCCACAGGGAAGCGTGCGTGGGGGTGGGTGCGGATAGATCACTCAGGGTCAGCGAGGTGCTGGTAGAGTCCTCTCGCTTCGTCAGTTGGCCGTCGAGTTCCTGCAGTAACTGCTGCTGGTCATGACTCAGTGGCCCTTTGTGAAAGACGATCAATTCACAACTGTCGGGCTGCCATCGTTCCAACGCGTATCGGAACACGGGGATGTTACAGGCAACGGACGATGAGTTGATCAGCAGGCACAGGACAACAGCGATGAAAACCTTCATCGTTGAAAAGCAGCGGTGGAGATGATAGCCCTGAGTCATCGGATCAATCAGACTCGCTTCCGAAGCAGATAACAGAGCCATCCAGTGTCGAGAGGAATAATTTTCCCTCAGCACCTGCGAGCGAGTCCCATGCAGGCAAGACTTCAAGCTCCACTCGGTCCTCGATCTTGCCTGAATCAATGTTGACTGAGAGCAGAAGGGCACCGTCGGTTCCATTGAGCACTCGATCCTGTTCGGCTAACAGTTTCTGAACCTCCTCGTCGTTCTCGGTGAGTTTCTGAAACGTTGATTCTTCGTCTATGATGTCTGGTGGACCTGCAATGAACAACCTGGTACCTGAAAGCAACATGGATCGTACGTAGATCGGCACATCCTCTGTCCACTTGGGGTCAACCAGACTGTTGCCGGGAGCATTGCTTTTGCCTCCTTTTTTATTCGCGGAATATTGAAATGCCATGCCGACTTTTCCCTCAACGAGTTTGCCACCTTCAACAGTTCCATCATTGCGGTTCAGTCCCAGGTCACGAGCAGATCCGTCATCGAAGCTGACTGCCAATGCTGCATTGCTGGAAATCTCTGAGCCATCTTTGAATCGTTTGGCAATTTGTTCAGCGGTAGCTGCCAGGAAATACAGTCTTACTTCGTCAATGATTCCTGTGAACTGACTGACCTTGTAGTTACCGACAGCTGACACGCCGTCTGTACCGATCTCCATGGGTTGCAATGGCTCGGTGTTGATCAAGCCCGATGCCGTTCCCTCGGCGGACAAATCCCCGTCCACATAAATTTTCATGGATTTGTCTTTATCGAGGACACCGACCACGTGGTGCCAGCCACCGACAATCCGTTTGTTGGCAGTGATCGTTGTTAACTCGTCGCCTGTCCGCAGGTGGAAGGCGGGGCGACCATTTCTCAGCGATAGGGCGAATCCAGCAGCAGGGCCGCCTCGTGCAATGATCACACCCTGGGGGCGGGTTGATGTGACCCATGCTTCCACTGTGATGGGTTGGTTTGCCGGATTGAGTGTGGGCGAATTCCGGAATTGGGTGTACGTGCCCGTTGGTGTGGCCTGTTTTTTGCCGAAATTCTCGGGGATTTCCGGTGGACTGGGTTCGGCGGCGAACAACTGGTGTTCCAGTGTGGTTGTCCAACGCAGGTATTCAGGTTTGCGACCGTATCCAAACACATAGCCATTGCCATTGACCAGCAAACGTCCTGAGGGGGCGAAGCGTCCAGCTTGATAATAGCCACCATGTCCACCGGCGAAGCTCTGACCGAGAACCCAATACGAGCGATGGAACCAGGTTTCATCCAAAAAACCCATGGGAGCAAAAATGTGTGCATCTTCACCCTTTTGCTTTGATGCCTGGCCAGCGAAGTCGCCTGAGTTGGGGCCGATTTCGAGGCGATTCCCCTCCATGTCGAACTTCTGCGATTTCATGAAGATGTGCTTGCCGTCAGTCGACAGGATATCGGGCAGGCCAACTGGCATTTGCAGCACCTGCACCTTCTCCTGAATGTTGTTACCCGTTTCCGGATTGATTTCATCCATCAGTGTTTCAGACAGTTTTTCACCTGTGGCCAGATCAAGTCGCAGCATACGAAGGCCACCGTCGAGAAAGATTGAGCGACCTGCAACGCAGTACACGGTGTCATTGTGAATCAGCACGCTGCCGTGAACCGGCCACAGGGATTCGAGTTGTTCAAAGGCCATCGTCCGTCGATCCATGGGGGCAGCGCGATAACGCCACGCCAGTTGACCGTCCGCTGTCAGGCAATAAACCCAACCGTCTGCCCCGCCAAAGACCACGCGTCCACGGTGGATTGTTGGTGGAGAATCAATTCTGGCACCGATCGTGTAACTCCAACGTTCACTGCCATTTGCGTGGTTGAGCGCGACGAGCGTGTGCTCATCAATCTGGGCGACGTATACGGTACCGCCAGCAATCACTGGAGCGGTCAATCGTCCGCCCAATTTGGTAGTCCATTTTGTTTTGACTTTGCCGCTGACTGGTAATCCCATCGTGCCGCTTCGGTTCATATCGTGGCGGTACGTAGGCCAATCCTGGTCGGCTTGGGTGTCGCTGGTCGCGGCCAGTGGTTGACTGTGCGCCGGACCCGCTTCCAATCGGCCCTGTTCGGGGACCGTGGTAGGAACGGGACGCGTTGGGGATGGTGCAGCCAGAGAATTAAAACCAAACAATTTGGCTTCGGGATAACACGCACAGTTGTGAGGTGGTGCGTAAGTCAACCCATTGCAGGGCATCACTCCGTAAAGGCAACCGCCGCGAACCCAGTGGTTGATGTCCCAGTGCTCTGTGTTGGGGTCGACGAATTCGATTCCGGTACGCGAAGGCATCAGAAACTTGTCAGTCGCTTTGGCAATGTAGCAGCGGTGGTGGAACCAGTAGGTTTCAACGTCGGGTGCAAATTCCTTTTCTACCTTGCCAGTTCGTGGATCTCGCCCGGTGTAGACCCCTGAGTCTTTGCCAGATGTCAGCGGCGCCAGCCATACCAGACCGTTGACGACCATCAAGTCCTGAGGCGACTGGTAGCCGCTGTTGGGGAAACTGGAACCCCACAGTTTTTCGCCGCTCTTGGAGTCAAAACTCGATATGTTTCCATCGCCTCCTGCGTATAAAATAACATCCTTGTTCACGACCAATCGGGGGCCGAAGTTGAATGTGAATGATTGGCGACGCGTCAGTCCCTCGGTTTCCCAGGTTGACTCACCACTTCTTTGATCCACGGCGACCACCCGCTCTCCGTCATGGAAGTACAGTTGCGATTCGTCGGCAGCAAGCGTGAGTGGCGAAATGCGGGTGGCTTTGGCCCATAACTGTTTACCGGACTTTGCATCAAATGCCATCACGATGCGGGGTTCCTCATTCCAGAACAATGAGCGAACTTTTGCCTGGTCCCCGACACGTCCGTTGAGCGGAGTGTAATTCTGAAGTTCGGCTTCTCCCTTTCGAACAACCAGAAACAGCATTCCATTGGTGTGGATGATTTCTTCCGTCGCAGCACTTCCCTCATAAACAAAGAGTGTTTTTCCCGTAGCGGCATCAATTGCTGAGACTGGTGCGTTGTAACCCAAAGTGGCAAATACAGTGTCGTCCGACGATACCAGTCGGCGTGAAAGTTGTGTTGGACCACTCTTGAGGGGCCACAAGTGAGTTTGCCAGTTCTCAATATCACGTTTCCAGAGGATCGAACCATTGAAGGCGTCTCGCGCGATCAGCTTCCATTTCGGTGGCAGTTGAATCGAGATGCGGCTGCCCTCATCCATGATGTAGAACATCCGCCCACCGGTAGATACCAAGGCACTCATGCTGGCCATGCGGTCGTGGTGTCGTGACCAGCGGGGACTGCCAACCCATTGCAGGTGTCTGGGCGGTGCGACGACCTCATCATGGGCCACTGAGTTGCCCGTCGCGTCATGCAGGTAGTGCGACCATTCATCGATATTGTCAGGGCGTGGCTTGATTGTCTTTTCCCAATTGTCACCCGACTTGATCAGTGCAACCCCATTGGGAACCAGAACCCGTAGTACCTCGTGTAGCGGTACCTCCCCGAGGTCTTCGGCCACGAACAGGTTGACCAAATTGTCTGTGTAAGGAAGGACGCTGCCTGAAAACCTTTCGAATGCAATGTCGCCGTACTGACCGGACTCGCGGACGCTCTTGCGAATCGCTGCCAATTGGTCAGGCTGACGAACAAGCCCATGAACTTGGGTGGAATCCGACTGCCGCAGAGCCTTGGCTAATTCACCCGTCTGACTGCCAAGTTCAACGATAAAACCGCCAGAAAAACCAGATTCTTGCAGCAGAGTCGCGGCATCCTGCTGCGTATCGGCACGCAGTCCTGATGTGTAGCTTGTGGTGCAGAGAACCAGAAAAAGAGCGGTTGCCTGCCAGAGAGTGGAGGTCGGCATGGTGCAGCCTTGTTGTAGGATCGCGTTAGGAACGAAATGTCGCATTGGAAAGGAATCAACGATTGTAGCACGGGTCTTGTTGCCTGACGGGTTAAGTCTGCAACGCAGTTGACTGTTTGGCAAAACCAAGTCACGTCTAACCAAGTCCGCCACTGATTATGTGCCGAACACCGGTGCTTTGTCGTCGGGTTCTTGGCAGCGTAAAGTGAATCCTGCCCTGACGATGGTGAGAGAGAATCTTGATCGGGCGGGCCTTGGGTTTTCGAAGGTGCTCAATAGGGAATGCCGACACCATCGAAAAGCTCTGGCTATCATAGCTGATTTCCCCATGACTTTCACAAACCGGCAGTCTGGCTGTGATTGTCGCAGTTTGATTGTTGCTGAGCGGGATTGAGAACAATCAGAGAAGGCTGGGCAGGGAAGCCGTGGCGGGGTGTAAGATCGACGGTTTTTGGTAAGCTTGGCGGTCCTGACGTTGTCACGCATTACCTGTTTCAACCCTCATTCGCTTTCGATCCTGATTGACTATGGAAACCCGCCCTTTGGCCCAAACCGGTCTCGATCTTTCCGTGCTTTCGTTTGGCGCCTCTTCCATCGGTGCGGAGTTTCGTCGCATCGATGTCGCCGAAGCATTGCGTTGTGTGAAAGTGGCCTTGGATCGCGGCATGAATTACATCGATACCGCTGCCTACTATGGTCGGGGCATGAGCGAGGTAATGTTGGGGCAGGTGTTGCCAGATATCCCTCGTGATTCCTACACACTGAGCACCAAACTCGGACGCTATGCTCCCCAGCACTTTGATTTTACCGCTCGACGTGTTGCTGAGAGTGTTGATATCTCTCTTGAAAGAATGCGTGTTGAGCATCTCGATATCGTCTTTTGTCACGATATCGAATTTGTTGACCTCGACCAAATTGTCGAGGAGACAATCCCGGCTCTCCGGAAAGAGGTCGAAAAAGGAAAAGTACGCTTCATCGGGGTCAGTGGCTATCCTATGAAAATCTTCACAGAGATGCTGCAACGGGCAGATCTGGATGTCGTACTCACCTACAACCACTACACCCTGCAGAACGACATGGCTTTATCATTGATCGAGCCCTGCGGTGAAAAAAATGTGGGTCTGATCAACGCCGCACCGTTTTCGGCACGACTGCTGACCAATGCATCTTTACCGGAATGGCATAAAGCGACTCCCGAGGTACGTGAGGTCGCTGCTCGAGCCGCCAAGCATTGTTCAGACCAAGGCAGTGACATTGCCAAGTTGGCTTTGCAGTATTCCGTCGCTCATCAGTCTTTTGCAAGTTGTGTGACCGGTTCGGCAAATCCCGAACGCGTATCGCAGTGGTGTGATTGGCTTGAGGAACCAATGGATGAGCGACTGGTTGCCGAAGTGAAAGAGATCCTCAAGCCGATCCATAATTGGGTGTACGTCGAGGGGCGACCCGAGAACCACGATGGCTAAGTGAGGATATCCAGGTTGGCAGCATCCTGAACGACAATCGCTCGGTCGCTTCGAATTGCTGAACCGTCACCGCGTGCAATCGAGGGAACGCGCTGGCTCGAACCTTGGCCCTCTGATTCAAGTTGGCCCTCTGATTCAAGTTGGCCCTCTGATTCAATTTGACCATCCCAATCAATTTTCCCATACACAGACTTGTGAGAATTCATGAAATCATGCATCACTATCAGCCTTGTAGAAGAAGCTCGTGGCGGACCCTTTGTACTCTGGGATGGGCTCGAAAAGTCAATCGCCCTTGCTGGTGAATTGGGTTACGACGCGGTCGAGATATTTGCGCCCGGACCAGAGGTCATTGATGCTGAGGCCCTGCGGGCAATGCTCGAAGCGGCCAACCTGAAATTGGCGGCACTGGGTACGGGCGCAGGTTGGGTCAAGCACCGCTTGCAGTTGGCTGATCCCGAAGCCGGTAAACGAGAGGAAGCCAGGGCGTTTGTTCGCAGTATCATTGACTGCGCTGGTCAGTTTGGTGCTGCTGCGATCATCGGTTCGATGCAGGGTCCGAGTGGGCAGACGGGTGATTCAGATATTGCCAGAGGCTACCTTTGCGAGGCCTTGGAAGATGGTGGTTCCCATGCCGCTCAGTACAACGTGCCGCTCATTTATGAGCCGTTGAATCGCTACGAAACCCGGCAGTGTTGCACGGTTGAAGAGGGCGTCAGTATGCTGGAGTCACTATCGACCGACAATGTGCGTTTGCTCTGTGATTTGTTCCATATGAATATCGAAGAGGCCGATATTGCCAAAGCCTTGTTGCATGGTGGAAAGTGGGTGGGACACATTCACTTTGTCGATAGCAACCGCCGACCGGTCGGACTGGGCCACATGAAATACGGCCCGATCATTGATGCGCTGCGGAAAATCGATTATCAGGGCTATTTGTGTGCGGAAGCCTTTCCTTATCCGGACGCTCATGAAGCTGCCAGGCAGACCATGCGGGCATACCGTTATTGGACCGGAAACTGACGATGGTCTGGTCGAAAAACTTGCGGTGAGCGACGGGCTTGGTCGTCTGCCGCAGACTAACCGGCCTCGTCATTGCTCTCACTCTGGTCGCTGTTTTCGTCAGCGGGAAGTTCTCTGATTTCTGAAATCACCTGCCTTGCTTGCTCGGCGTCACATTCAAAGGTTTGCACTTTGACCACGCCAGGGGCCTCAGCCTGAAAACCAGCGGTGAAGCCACCGGTAGCAACTGCTCGGATTCCTGCGTCCTGAAGAACGGAAACGAGGATCATGGCTGCGCTTTCAGATGATCGCTCTGCCACGGTTTTCAGTTTGGCATCGTCCATGTCATGGGATTGATCGGTCATTGAAAACTCCTCTTCAGTAGTGCTATTTGACGATTCGTGGCAATCTGTCTGAGATGGCAGATTGAGTAAAGTATAAGTCAGTTTTTGTGATCTCGGATTTTGTTGCGTTCGGGAGCCAGTCTGTAGCCATGCATGTACGCAATGCAGCCGATCAACGGTCAGCCGCCTGAGCCAACTGAGTGAAGCTGTTTATGTGTGGGTATATCAGACAACTTTGCTTATCTGACAGTATCTTTCATGAGAGTACAAGCAGAGACTTGTTGCTGAGACCGTCAAACGCGGGGCGATGATCCCAAGTGCGTGAATTTGGTTCGCCAACAGGCTTCCCGGCTTCCTGTTATCTCATCCAGAAGCCGTTGTTGTCCCTGACACGTTTCTTCTCGATTTTGGAATGCCAAGCCTTGAAATGCTGAACTGTCTGTTCTCGTACCTAGAACGCAGCGTATCAAATCCGCTACAAATTGGTCAGCATGATGTATTGGTCAGGATTGTCTGGGCAAGGTGCCAGACCGCACATTAGAAACGTGGAGAGTACGTTTCCTGCGGTCAAAATCACCACCAGTGCAAAGACAGCCATCACGGGCTTGTTCATTACCCGCGGCTCGTTGGATTTGGGGAATTCAAAGTGTTTCTCATAGAACATCATCAGGCCGATCACGCCAATGGTTGCCATGAAGATGATCAGACCCCAAGTGTACAGGTGAAATCCGAACACGGCAGAGCCGTATCCCGGCCCATTGGGGTTACCGGGAACAATATGCAGCAGGATCTGTCGCGTGGATACGGCTGCACCGAACAATGCACTGAAAATGGAGATGGCGTAATGTGACGTCCGAACCCCAAACCGAAGATTCATCATCGCGCCAATGGCGATACCCAGCATCGCCAATCGTTGCAGCAGGCAAAGGGGACACGGGAATTCCCCTTGTCCGAACTGGATCCAAAACGCACCGATTTGTGGAACGCAGATCCCGGCGGTTAAGAGCAGAATGATCCACTCGCCTGTGGTGGTTTTCGTAGCAGTCAAAAGTTCAGATTCAGTGGGTCAGTGAGGTGGAAATTGAACCAGAATAGGCCCAGTGAGATCGTGGCTAGAGATAAGATCAATACCGCTCGCCTTTTTCCAAACCAGATGGCCAGCATCGTCAGCAAAGCGAGTAAGAAAAGGGCGGTCATCATGGTTGCAAAAATCTACGCTCTAGCTGTATCCGTTGCCTTGGGCGATCTGCAGGTGGATGCTGATCTTCGACCCATCATCAAGCTAATCGCGGTTGCACGATTCTTATGCGGCCTTAAGAACATGAACCATTCCCGAATTGATTACTAAACATACCCTCGAGCAACCATCGCCGAGGTGCTTGGCTCATCTTAGACTCAGGTTTTCTGGCTTTTTTC
>Ga0315334_10001067_pt1 | contig 16869 bp, 18 predicted proteins | sample M150034915metaG_FD_205555 | JGI IMG/M metagenome (GOLD analysis project Ga0315334, IMG submission 205555) | Ammonia-oxidizing marine archaeal communities from Monterey Bay, California, United States - M1 500m 34915 | ecosystem: Environmental > Aquatic > Marine > Intertidal zone | place: USA... | reverse complement strand
AGGGTAATATTATATGCCGATAAAATAACCGGCTCTATAGAAAGGGCCCTTAATGAAACAGAAAGAAGAAGAGAAATACAGAAATCATATAATGAAAAAAACGGTATAAGTCCTCGTTCTATTAAGAAAAATATAAAAGATATTCTTAGTAGTGTGTACGCAAAAGATCATATTTCAATAGAAACCCCAGAATTTTTTGATGATGATATGTTGATGGGAAATAATCTAGAAAGTCACTTAAAAGAACTAAATCAAAAAATGATAAGATTTGCTGAAGATTTAGATTTTGAAAATGCTACAAAAATTAGAGACGAAATTAGGAGATTGGAAGAAACATCTTTAAAATTCTTTAACGATCCAATGGCAAGAAGTTCTTCAAAACAAAAGAGAAAAAAAGGAAATAACTTTGATAAAAAAGGATAGTAAAAGCACTGAACCTGGTACAGCATTAGTAACAGGTGGAGCAAAAAGGATTGGCGCATCTATATCAAAACATCTAGCAAAATCCGGATGGAATGTTATTATTCATTTTAAAACTAATCAAAAAGCAGCTCTTCAATTAAGATCAAAAATAATTAAAACAGGGGGGTCTGCAGAAATAATAAAGGCAGATTTAAGCAAAGAGAAACACGTCAAAGACCTTATTCCAAAAATTAAAGAAAAATATGAGGACTTAAGTTTGTTAATTAACAACGCTTCAATCTTTGAGAAAGATAATGTTTCTAAATTAAAAGAATACGATTGGAATCGACATATAGAAATTAACGTTAAAGCCCCATTATTTTTATCCAAATATTTCTACGATTCACTCTCAAAAAATGAGTCAGGCGTAATAGTAAATATTGTTGATCAGGGCGTTCTGAATAATAGACCCGATTTTATTTCATATTATGCATCTAAAAATTGCTTATGGTATTTAACTAAAACTCTTGCTCAAGCCTTTAGCCCAAAGGTTCGAGTATGTGCATTGGGGCCGGGCCCTACATTAAAAAATTCAAGACAAACAAATAATGATTTTATTAAGCAAATACAGTCTCTTCCACTTCGGAAAGGACCTGATCTTAAAGAAATAAACAAGGCAGTTGATTTCATAATTTTTTCCTATTCATTCACAGGGCAGATGATTACGTTAGATGGAGGCGAACACTTAAAATGGGAAGTTAAAAAAGGTAAAATTTATAAAGAATAGAATGTTAAATAATCATTTATTTTCAGTAACTTAAAATTTAATGTGTATTAAAAGTACATTTACTTTCATATTAGTGATTTTCTTTAGGTCCATTTTTCCCCTAAATCTAGGCTTTAAGTGGCTAGAATTAAAATTTTTCCTAGTTTAAATTAGCATTATAAGAAAATATAATAAAATCAAGTATTTAAGTAATATTTAATTTTATAATTTATTAAACGCAAATTAAAAAAAAAAAAAAATTTAAAAGTCACTGTATTTTTCAACAGAGTTATCCACAATTAAAATTTACAGTAAAGTGTAATAATATTAACTTTTAAAATTAAATATTGAAGATAAAATCATGATTGGGCAGAAAATAATAAATAAAACAACACAGACTATTCCTGGCTCGCCAGGTGTCTACAGAATGATGGGGAAAAATAATTCAGTCTTATATGTAGGCAAGGCAAAAAATCTAAAAAAAAGACTGCAGAGTTATGGAAGAAAGAGTGGTCATAATAATCGTATTACTAAAATGATTAGCTTGATTAAGGATGTTGAATTTACAGTAACCGAAAATGAAGAAGACGCTCTTCTGCTAGAAGTAAATTTGATAAAACTTCATAAACCTAAATATAACGTACTAATGAGGGACGATAAATCCTTTCCTTATATTCACTTTACTAAAAATTTCTCACCAACTCGTATTAAAAAGCATAGAGGGAAAAAGAAGGAAAAAGGAGATTATTTTGGCCCCTACGCAATGGAGGGATCAGTATTCAAAGTAATAAATATTCTTCAAAAGACATTTCTTTTAAGAACATGTTCTGATTCTTATTTTAAAAACAGAGAAAGGCCATGTCTATTATTTCAAATAAAAAAATGTTCAGGGCCGTGTACAGATGAAATATCTAAAAAAGATTATGAGAAACTAGTCGAAGAAGCGAAATTTTTCTTCAAGGGAAAGTCTGATGGAATAAAAAAGAAACTTGCCAAAAAGATGAGAGAATCCTCAGATCAACTTGATTACGAAAAAGCCAAATATTATAGAGATAGAATAATAGCTTTAGCTAACCTCGGAATATCCTTAAGTATCAATCCAAAAAATCTTAAAGAAGCTGATGTTTTTGCAATTGATCAGAACAGTAAAATAGCTTGTATACAAGTTTTCTTTTTTAGGTCCTGGAAGAATATGGGAAATAAGCCTTTTTTTATAAACAACATTAACGGTTTGGATAAAGATGAAATATTAGAGTCCTTTATATCCCAATTTTATTCGAATAAAACTGCTCCTAAGCTAATTCTTGTAAGTAATAAATTTAGAAACACTAAAATCATAGAAAAAGTTTTATCACAAAAATATAATAGGCATATTAGAGTTATGGCTCCTCAAAAGGGAGAAAAGAAACTAATAATAGAACATGCTTTAGATAATTCCAAACAAGCCCTTAAAAGGTATATGAAAGAAATAATATCAAATTTTGACAACATAAGAGGTCTTAAAGAGATCTTTAACTTAGAAAAAATACCTCAAAGAATAGAAGCTTATGATAATAGTCATATTCAAGGATCACACTCAACAGGCGCAATGATTGTAGCAGACAAAGAAGGTTTTAGAAAAGACCAATACAGAAAATTTAATATTAAAAATGCTAAAAGTAATGATGATTTTGGAATGATGTATGAAGTGCTTTACAGAAGATTTCTAAGATTAAAAAATAAAAATCCTGATGACTTAGATTTTCCTAATCTCATAATAATTGATGGTGGTACCGGTCAAGTCAGCATGGTAAAGAAGGCTCTTAAAGACGCTAAAATAGAAAAAATTGAAATAGTTGGAATTTCTAAAGGAAAAAAAAGGAATGATGGAAATGAAACATTTCATCTTTTAAATAAAGAAAAGATTATACTCAAAAGTAATGATCCAGTGTTATTTTATCTACAAAGATTACGTGACGAGGCTCACAGATTTGCTATTGGAACCCATAGATTGAAAAGAAATAAAGCCATTATGTTTAATCCTCTAGATGAAATACCAGGAATAGGAACCAAAAGAAAAAGAGCACTATTAAATTCATTTGGCTCGGCTAAGGCTATCGGAAAAGCCAAGATCTCTGAATTAACTCATGTTGAGGGAATCTCAAAAAATACTGCTGAAAACATTTATAACTGGTTTAATGAATTAAATTAATTTAATAAAGCACTATGCTAGCAAATATACTTACATTTTCCAGAATCTTTATTGCAATATTTATCCCCTGTTTTATTTTTATGGGTAGGTCAGATTTTTTATTGCTTGATGTTAAAATAGTTTATTTCGTTTCCTTTATTCTCTTTATCTTAGCGGCCCTTTCGGATTTCTTAGATGGCTGGATTGCGAGAAAAAAGGATCAAGAAAGTGAGATAGGAAGAATCCTAGATCCTATAGCCGATAAGCTCCTAGTTATTCTTGCATTGGTTCCTATATTAATTAATTTTAATCACATACTTATTTTTTTTCCCTCTATAATTATAATATTTCGAGAAATACTTGTTTCAGGATTGCGTGAAAGTCTAAAATCCAACGATTTAATTCTCGAGGTTACTAAATTGTCAAAATGGAAAACAGCCAGTCAATTAATAGCGGTGTCATCATTACTACTGTCTCTTTCATTCCCAATTTTAAGTTTTCCTATTTGGGTTAATAATTTGCCACTTTTCTTGGGTTTAATTTTTATTTGGCTAGCTAGTATTTTATCTATTTTTACAGGATTTAATTATATCTATAAGGTTGTAAGTTTTTATAAGAAGGAAAAGGTGTGAAAATAATTTATTTCGCCAAAATACGAGAAATAATAGGAAAAAAAACAGAGAAAGTTAATATTCCAGACAACATCTCAACTATCGAACAACTTTTATTTTATTTAACCACATTGGGTGAAGAGTATAAACACGCATTGAATGACATAAATAAAATTCATGTTGCATGCGACCAAGAGTATGTCGGCAATGATTTTAATTTTAAAGACTGTCAAGAAATAGCTATATTTCCTCCCGTAACAGGAGGTTAAAAATTGATTGAAGTCATATTACAAGAAGAAATATTTAATCCTAAAGAAATAATAGAAAAAATAAGCGCTAGAATAGTGGCAGGAGCTATGGTTTCTTTTATTGGCTCTGTAAGAGAATATTCAGATGATAAATTACAATTTATGGAGATAGAACATTACGACAAAATGGCAAAGAAAATTTTTCTGTCAACTTTGAATCAAGCTAAAGCAGAGTGGAATTTAAAGGCTTGTTTTCTAATACATAGATATGGAAAATTATACCCAAATGAACCAATTGTTATGGTTGTAACATGTTCCGATCATAGAAAGGAATCCTATAAAGCCAATCAATTTGTTGTCGATTATCTAAAAACAAATGCCCCATTCTGGAAAAAAGAACATTTCAAGAAAGACTCAAAATGGGTAAAGCAGACCGTGTAAACGGGTTATTCTCCATTCCAATTATTGACTAAATCGATGTATGCATCTGATAATTCTTTTATTTCGTTTCCAACGAAGAATGAGTAATCATCTATTACAGAAACTGGAGTTACTTCGGCAGCTGTCCCAGTAATAAAACATTGCTCAAAATTATCTAATTCTTCTAACTCAATCTTTCTTTCGATAACTTCGAAATCTTTTTCTTTTGCGATATCTATAACTGTTCTTCGAGTAATTCCGTTCAAAAAACAATCCGGCAAGGGAGTATGAATCTCTTTTTCTTTCATAAAAAAAATGTTTGCTCCTGTTGCTTCAGCTACTTGTCCTCTCCAATCAAGCATAAGAGCATCGTCATAGCCTTTTGTTTCAGCCTCTTGCTTAGAAAGAGTGCAGATCATATAAAGACCAGCAGCCTTAGCTTGACAAGGAATGGTTTCTGGGGATGGTCTTTTCCAGTCCGATAAAGTCAATCTTATTCCTTTAAGCTTGTTTTCTGGACCAAAATAGGAAGGCCATTCCCAAACTGCTATAGCACAATGAATCTTTGAATTTGGAGCAGAAACGCCCATTGTTTCGGCCCCTCTCCAGATAATTGGTCTCACATATGCATCGCTTAAGTCATTTTTTTCCAAAGTTTGGTAACACGCGTCATTAATTTCTTGAATAGAAAAAGGAACTCTTAAATCCAATTGTTTGGCAGAATCAAATAGCCTTTCGGTATGTTCTTTTAACTTAAATATCTTTCCTGAATAAGATCTCTCTCCTTCAAAAACTGAGCTAGCATAGTGCAATCCATGGCTTAATAAATGTAATTGAGCTTTATTCCACTCAATCAATTCCCCATCGAACCATATAAAGCCTTCTCTATTTTCCATAGAATCAATACTCAACAATATCTCCATAAAAAAAATTTAAAAATAAAATGATGCCATAAATCCTAGTCAATTAATACAATAGTAGATAATAAGTAAACATAATTATTTCAAACTTTTAGATAGTATATTAGAATAATTTTCTAGAGGACAAAATGATTTCAGATATAACTTATAACCTTCTTGTCGTGGATGATGATGAGAGGATTAGGAATCTTCTCAGACAATATTTAATTAACCAAGGATTTATTGTATCTACTGCAAGCGGCTCTGAAGAAGCTAGAAATAAAATTAAGTTAATGAAATTTGATCTAATAGTGTTGGATATAATGATGCCTGGAGATGATGGATTAATATTAACTAGAGAAATACGTGATAATTCTCAGACACCAATTATACTCCTAACGGCTAAATCTGGTACAGAATCTAAGATAGAGGGATTAGAATTGGGAGCAGATGATTATCTAACAAAACCCTTCAACCCGAAAGAACTATTATTGAGAATACTTTCAGTTTTAAAAAGATCAACGATTGAAGAAACCACTGAAAACGAGATATATTTTGGAGATTTCATCTTGAATATTAAAAAAAGAGACCTAACCCTATCAGGAGAAAGAATGTATTTAACAGACAGAGAAATGAATCTTTTAATAGCATTAGCTAAAAGCCCTGGGCAGCCTTTGAATAGAGAAAAATTAGCGGGAGTTGATGAACCCGGAAGGTCTGTAGATGTTGGTATTAATAGACTTAGAAGAAAAATAGAGAAAGATCCTCGAATGCCAATCTGGTTACAAACCGTACGTGGTGAGGGTTATATACTGAGACCTGACAGATAATGAAAATATTTCCTTCTTTTTTTTCTAATTTAAAAAAATTTATGCCTGAGGGTCTTTATTCAAGATCACTTCTTATCATAATAGTGCCGGTAGTTCTACTTCAAGGAATACTCACTTTTGTTTTTTTAGACAGGCATTGGCAACTTGTTACAAGAAAATTATCTTCCGCAGTTGCTTCTGAAATTGTTTCTTTTTTAGATATAAAGGACACTATAGAATTTTCTAAAATAAAAGAAGTTTCTAAGAACTACTATAATATGAACATTACATTTATTCCAAATCAGAAAATTAAAGATGATGCCCCAAAACCTCTAAATCTGGTTGAAAATACTCTAGGCAAAGAATTATTAACGAGGCTAGAAAACAATTTTTGGATTGATGCTCATTCATTGGAAAAACAGGTCATTGTGCAGATTGAAGATGGAGAAGGGCTTTACCAATTCCTATTACCCAGAAGAAATGTATATGCAACAAATAGTCATATTTTTTTAGTGTGGATGGTTATATCTTCTTTGTTGTTATTGTCCGTAGCAATAATGTTTATGAGGCAACAAATTAAACCTATTGAACAACTTTCAAAAGCAGCTCATCAATTTGGATTGGGTATGAAAACAGAAGATTTGAAACCGTCAGGTGCGACTGAAGTCAGAAGAGCGGCTGAAGCATATCTCAAAATGCAAGAAAGAATAGAGAGATTTATGGAACAAAGGACACTAATGCTAGCGGGTGTTAGTCATGACTTGAGGACACCCCTTACAAGACTAAAACTCCAAATTGAGATACTACCAAATGATTCCAATAATAATGAGTTGTTAAATGACGTTAATGAAATGCAAAAAATGTTGGAAACATACCTTGATTTCGCTCAAGGGATAACTAGCGAGGACATAAGGAAGGTTCAACTTAAAGAAATTGTTGAAGAAATAATAAATATAAAGAAAGATGATATAGAAAAAATTATTTTTCATAATAATTTGTCAGATGAATTTCTTTTCGAATGCAAATTAATTGCAATGAAAAGATGTATATCTAACCTAATTAATAATGCTTGTGCATATGGAAATAAAGTAGTTGTAACTTTAAATAACAGTGAAGAACTAATACAGATTTTAGTTGAAGATGATGGCCCAGGGATAAATGAGAAAGACTATGAGCAAGCTACTAAACCCTTTCAAAGGCTTGATCTTGCTAGGAATCAAAATATTTCAGGATCTGGATTGGGATTGTCTATTTCTCAAGACATAACCAACAATCATGGGGGGCAAATGAAATTATCTAAAAGCCATCTTGGGGGTTTAAAAGTAAGTTTGGAATTCCCAAGAAATATTGTTAATTAATCTAACTTAATTCATGACTCTTTTTAATGGCGTTTTTTACAGCGCTCATAAGAATATTGTAGAATTCTTCATTTTCGTTAATAATCTGTTTGAAAGCTGCTTCAGTAGTTCCACCTTTAGAAGTTACATTTTTCCTAAGAGTTAGAGGAGAATCTTTGGAGACCCTTATGATATCGCCAGAACCTATGGCCACTTGCCGAGCAATCAATAACGCCGATTCTTTATCTATACCCAACTCAACTGCAATCTTACATAAGCACTCAGTTAAATAAAAATAATAAGCAGGACCAGATCCTGATATTGCAGTAATAACGTCTAAGACTTCTTCATCTTTAACCCAAATATACTCACCAACTGACCCAAAAATTAACGAAGATGTTTTTTTATCTTTAGAATTTACATGACTATTTGCAAATAACGCTGACATTCCACTTGCTTCCGAAACCGCTAAGTTAGGCATTGTTCTTACAATTGGAAAGTCTCCTAAAAGATTCTCTATCTTCAGTACAGTCACACCAGCTAAAATAGAAATTATTAGCAGATCATTATTACCTGAAACCTTATCCTTAAGCTGAGAAAATATCTTTTCATGAATCTGTGGCTTCGTAGCTATTAAGTAAGTATTATAATCGAAGGTCAAGATTTCTTTTATATCTTGATAAATATTAATATCTTCAGACTCAATTAAATCTAAAAGTAATTTTTGAGGATTTGGCTCAACTATATCTATCTTTTTAAGAAAATCATCACTTCTAAGAATTCCCTTTAGAAGGCTGCCACCCATTTTCCCGCAACCAATAAATAGGATTCTATTCTCACTCATATTTTTAACAGTTTAAGCTTCGCCTCTTGTTTCGAAAAGCACTGAAGAAAGAGCTTCTTCTGATGATTTTCCGGCCCATAAAACATATTGAAAGGCTGGAAAAAAACGATCGCAAGAGTCTAACGCGTCGTTGATCATAGTTTCAATATATTTATAGGAAGTTCTATTTTTTTCAAAGAAAGAAGTGTTTCTATATAGAACCAAACCTTCTTTAAGCCAAATATCGAAATGACCCAACCATAGTCGAGAATTTATTGAAGAGACTAGTAGAAGAATTTTATTTTCGAAACTTTTGTTAAATCTTAAATCAAATCCGCAAACTAAACTTAATCCTTGAAAATTATCCAACCAGGAAATAGAAATTTGGTAATCTGCCCACTTTCCTTTAGCAATAATTGAAATTTCTTTTCCAGATCTTTCAAAGGTCCAATCATTAAGGCTTGCTATCATCTCTATACTATCCAAAGGATCGTCATAATTATTCTGTTTAGCTAGGGACATTGTCTTCCTGAGTCAATATATAGTATTTACACATAGGCAATATACTACAATTAGTTGTATATAGATATACAAAAAAACGAACTTTTTTATGTTTTTTTGTAATATTATAAACACTAAGAAAGATGCTAGACACAATACTTAATATAGATCCGGTGGCATTCTCATTGGGACCAATAGAAATAAGGTGGTATGGATTGGCATACTTAACAGGTATGCTGCTTGGATTATTTTACGCTAAATGGATAGTAAGAAAATTTTATATATCAGACACACAAAACATCACTATACAAAATATTGATGAAATATTTTTTTGGATTGTTTTAGGAATAATCTTTGGGGCAAGGATTGGATATGTTGTTTTTTATGATCCTTCTTTAATCCTAGTCAATCCTTTAAATGTTGTTGCCATTTGGAAAGGCGGTATGTCCTTTCATGGGGGTGCTCTTGGAGTGATTCTTGCTATATTCTTTTATGCTCGTTTAAATAAAATTTCTATTTTTTCCTTAGGCGATATAGTTTGTTCGGTAGTGCCTATAGGCTTATTTTTTGGAAGAATAGCAAATTTTATAAACTCAGAACTATGGGGAACTATTACATCAAAACCTTGGGGTGTCGTCTTTTCCAATGCGGGTCCGTTACCTCGCCATCCAAGTCAACTGTACGAGGCTTTCTTTGAAGGAATACTGTTGTTAGTAATTTTGAATACACTTCTAAGAAAAGGATTTTTAAATAACTCAGGATTTATTAGTGGTGTATTTCTTTCGTTGTATGCCTTATTTAGGATAATTATTGAAAGATTTAGAGAGCCAGATGCTCACATAGGATATATCTTTGAATACTTTACAATGGGAACATTGCTTTCTATTCCTATGCTATCAGGAATAATAATAGTTTACTTTTCTTTGAGAAAGAAATGAGCACACTAAAAGAAAAAATTAAAAAAAAAATATATGAGACGGGGCCTATCAGTGTTTCAAAATTTATGGGTATGTCCCTTAATGACAATGAATATGGTTATTATAAAAATCAAAATCCCATAGGCGCTCAGGGTGATTTTATAACTTCTCCTGAGATCTCTCAAATATTTGGAGAAATCATAGCTTTGTGGATAAAGAATTGCTGCTCAAGATTCAACTATGGGAATTCTTATCAAATCGTTGATGTCGGTGGAGGAAAGGGTACTTTATTAAAAGATATAGAAAGAACAATAGGTAATAAATATTTCTCATACATTTTTGTTGATATTAATCCCTATCTCATAAAGGAACAAAAAAAATGCCTTCCAATAGCTGACCATTATACGGATATTAATGAGATTCCAGAGAAACCAACTTTCTTTATTCTTAACGAATTTTTAGATGCACTCCCAATTAAGCAATTTATGAAACAAAAGGGAGTCTGGAAAGAGGTATGTGTTGATGTTGAAAATGACATCCTTAAATATTGCTATTTAAAGCCTGAAAATCCTAATTTTTTTTACGATTATGGATTGGACAAGCTTATTACAGAAGACTTTTATGAGGTAAACATAGGTCTAGAGAGTTTTATCAAAAAGTTATCCAAAATTTTAAATGCAAATGGAGGAGTCGCGCTTGTTATAGATTATGGTTATTCATACGGATCTAGAGATACTCTTCAAGCTGTACAAAACCACAAATATGTAGATCCACTAGAGGATCCCGGTAAGGTAGATCTTACAGCACATATTAACTTCTCGGCAGTCAAAGAACTGTGTAAAAAAAATTATTTAAAATACAATGGCCCAACCACTCAAAGAAATTTCCTTCTAAATTTAGGTGCATTAACTAGACTCGAGAATTTATTAGAATCAAATAATGATGTGCAAACAAGAAATAATCTGATTTGTGGATTAAATAGACTTATCAAAAAAAAAGATATGGGTGAACTTTTTAAAGTAATGGCATTATTTCCAAAAAATAATTTTATTCCAGAAGGATTTGATTAGTAGTAAAAGCCCTGCTAATAAGGGCTAACGGATTGATAAAATGAAACTAGTATGTGGTAACTCAAATAGGTCCCTAGCGTCAAATATTGGAAAATACTTAGACACGACATTGGCAGATTGTGATGTTAAAAGATTTGCCGATAAAGAGATCTTTGTTGAAATGAATGAGAATGTCAGGGGTGAAGACGTTTTTATAATTCAATCAATTTCTTTTCCAGCTAATGATAATTTAATGGAACTTCTAATTCTTATTGATACTATGAAAAGGGCTTCGGCAAAAAGGATAACTGCTGTTGTACCGTATTATGGTTATGCAAGACAAGATAGGAAGTCAGGTCCAAGAACACCAATTTCTGCAAAATTGGTTGCAAATTTAATTGAAAAAGCAGGCGCAAATCGAGTTTTAAGTATGGATTTTCATGCAGGTCAGATTCAAGGTTTCTTCGATATACCTACAGATAATCTTTTTTCTGCACCCATTTTGACACATGACATAAAGAAAAAAATAAAAGGAAATGATAGCATAGTTGTTTCTCCTGACGCGGGAGGGGTTGAGCGAGCAAGAACGATTGCTAGTCGTATTGAAAGTGATTTAGCAATAGTTGATAAAAGACGTGAAAAGGCAGGGGTATCTGAGGTTATGAATATTATTGGTGAGGTTAAGAAAAGATCTTGCTTTATAGTAGATGATATAGTTGATTCTGCCGGAACTCTTTGTAATGCTGCCCAAGCACTAATGAACTCAGGAGCGGTAGAAGTTTATGCTTATGTAACTCATGGAGTATTATCTGGTGAGGCTATAGAAAGAGTAAATAATTCTTCTCTTAAAAAATTAATTATTACTGACACGATAGAGGAATCTGAAGAGGTAAAAAATTCCAAAAAGATTGAAACAGTAAGTGTTGTTCCTCTTTTGGGGGAAGCTATAAAGAGAATTTCTGAAGAAAGATCTGTATCAAGTTTATTCGATTAGCTTGCTTTGCTCCGAAAGTAAGGTTATAAGCCCTTTGAGAATTTTTTATTAATATTATTATAAGATTATTGAGAGCATTATGGCCGAAACAAACGAATTAAAAGCCTCTTTAAGAGAAAATGTGGGTAAATCTTCTGCGAGGTCTTCAAGGAATGAAGGTCTAATTCCATGTATAGTTTATGGAGATAAAAAAGATCCTATATCGGTTAACATCAATTCTATCGAAGCATCAAAGCTTTATAGTACCGGCAAATTGTTAACCACCCTCCTCAATCTAGAATTAACTAATGGAGAAACAATAAAAGTAATACCCAAAGAAATACAAGTTGATCCAATTAAAGACACTCTAATCCACATCGATATGTTACGCTTGGCTGTTGATGCTAGAGTATCAGTAGAGATTCAGGTTAATTTTATAGACGAAGATGACTCACCAGGTATTAAACGCGGTGGGGTATTAAACGTTTCTCGTTATACCATCGAACTCGATTGCCCTGCGACCGAAATTCCTTCAAGTATTGATGTCAGTATTGCAGGACTTGAGATTGGTGAAAGTGTCCACTTGTCAGATATCAAATTGCCAGAAGGGATTTTTTCAACAATTACTGACAGGGATATTACTATTGCAAGTGTTACAGCACCAATTCAAGAAGAAGAACCAGAGGTCATCGAAGAAGAAGGTGAAGAAGGTGAAGAAGGTGAAGAAGGTGAAGAAGGCGAAGAAGACGAAGAAGGAAGTGGAGCTGATGTTGAAGATAAATCAAATGAAAACACTGAGAAAACTAAAGAAGCAGGCAACAAGGAATAGGATAAGATTTTGTCAACCTTAGAAGAAATCATACTTCTTGTAGGATTAGGAAATCCCGGAGAAAAATACAAGAGCAACAGACATAATGTAGGCTTTATTGCTCTCGACTACATAACAAACTTCTATAAATTCGGAAGAAGTAGAACTAAATTCCTTGGAAGAACTTCTATGGGTTCATTAAATGAAAGGAAATTAATTTCCTTTAAACCACAAACATTTATGAACGAATCTGGAAGAGCAGTCAGAGAAGCTTCTAATTTTTATAAGATAAGCCCTAATAGAATTATTGTTTTTCATGATGAAATGGATCTTTCGTTTGGTGATATAAGAGTTAAAAAAGGTGGTAGCAGCGCGGGTCATAACGGGCTTTCATCTTTAGATGAAAATATAGGAAACAATTATTTTAGGGTTAGGATAGGTATTAACCATCCAGGAGATAAAGAAAAAGTTAATAATCATGTATTAGGAGATTTTACTAGTAATGAGAGTGCTGAATTCGAAAAAATCTTAAACAAACTTGCTAAAAATTTTGAATTAATAATTAACGGTGAAATAAAAAAATTTCAATCAAGCTTAAAATAAAAATATGGGATTTCGATGTGGTATAATTGGACTTCCAAACGTTGGAAAATCAACCTTATTTAATGCTTTAACAAAAACATCGATTGCCCAAGCTGAAAATTATCCATTCTGTACTATTGAGCCAAACATTGGTGAAGTTGATGTCCCTGATGAAAGACTAGAAGAACTATCACTAATGAATTCTTCAGAAATTATTATACCAGCTAGATTAACTTTCGTTGATATTGCTGGATTGGTCGAGGGAGCTTCAAAGGGAGAAGGATTAGGTAATAAATTTTTAGCAAATATTAAAGAAGTCGATGCCATTGCTCATATTGTTAGATGTTTCTCAGATAAAAATATTTCTCATGTTAATGGTGAGATTGATCCAATAAAGGATATAGAGATAATTAACACTGAATTACTTTTGGCTGATATAGAAAACCTAGAAAAAAGAATTCATGTATTGGAAAAAAAATCTAGAGGAAGCGACAAGGAAGCTAAAGAAAAATTATTTTTGATTGAAAAAGTTCTAAACTCTCTTAATCATGGAAATCCTTATAACAAAAAAAATCTTGATGAAAAATCGTTAAAACATTTTCATGAATTCAATTTGCTCACTGATAAAAAAACTTTGTATGTTTGCAATATAGACGAAGATAGTCTTTTGAACGGTAATGAATTTAGCAAAAGAGTTAAAAAAAATTTCTCGGAGAAGAATATCGAGACAATTAACATTTCAGCTAATATAGAAAGCCAAATATCTTCACTACCAGTTAAGGAGCAAGAAGAATTCTTAAATTCTTTGAAATTAAGTGAATCTGGATTAAACAAACTAATCAAAAAAGGTTACCAAATCCTAAATCTTATTACTTTTTTTACATCAGGACCAAAAGAAACCAGAGCATGGACAATAAAATCTGGTTCTTTAGCTCCTAAAGCAGGGGGTAAAATACATTCCGACTTTGAAAAAGGGTTTATAAGGGCAGAAACGATAAACTATAACGACTTAATTAAGGAGGGTAGCATAACAAAGGCCAAAGAAAGTGGAAAACTTAGAGCTGAAGGTCAAGAATATCAAATAGAGGATGGAGATGTGTTAAATTTCCGTTTTAGTGTTTAGTTAATGTACTTCCTTCCATAACCTTCGAGTCGAAAGATACATCAAAATTACAAAAATGATTAAAAAACCTATAACCACAAAACCCATTTTTTTCCTAACCTCTAATTCGGGCTCAGAGACCCAAGAGAGAAAGACTGAAACATCGTAAGCCATTTGGTTAATTGTAGCGGGAGTCCCATCAGAATACTCTATAAGGTCATCGTAAAGGGGTTGCATCATAGCAATACCTGCTGATCCGGGATACCATGGGTTATAACTTAATGTACCTGAAACTTCTAAGCCTTCTGGAATTGTTTCTTCATATCCAGAAAGTAAAGAATATATATAGTTATGACCACCCACTCTAGCTTTTACTATTAATGATAAATCTGGAGGATAAGAGCCGTTATTTGCAGACATAGCAGCCTTCTTGTTTGGAAAAGGCGAAGGAAATCTATCGCTCAACAAACGTTTTCTTTCAATTAATTCCCCATAATCATCAAATCTGTCCGAAATTGTGTATTGTGAAGCAATCCTTTTTGTTTCTTCTTCACTAAATTCAGGACCTCCTTTCTGAATCAAGTTCCGAAAAGAAAGCTGATCTATACTGTGACATGAGGAGCATACCTCCGAATATACCTGATATCCTCTTCTTAATTCAGATCTATCAAAAACACCAAAAGGCCCTTCAAAAGAAAATCCAGGTTTTAAAATCTTAGGTGTTTCTTGGTTAACAACGTCAGATGCGTATGCTGTCCCGTATAGAAATAAGATAGAAATTAGAATTAATAAGATTTTAGAAATATTTTGCATAATTGTATTTTCCATCTAATCCAGTCTTGCATTTTGATCTATAGCAGGATTGGAAATTCCTATAGGCATGGGATTAGGCTTTTCCAATCGACTTAGAGCGGGCATAATTAAAATAAAGAAAGCAAAATAATAAAATGTAGAAACCCTTGATAACAGAAGATAGATGCCTTCAGGAACCTGGGCTCCCAAATACCCCAACAAAAGACAGTCTAAAACAAATATGAAAAAGAACATCTTGTAGAATGGACGATAACGAGCCGATCTGACTTTCATTGTGTCAAGCCATGGCAAAAAGAAAAGAACAACTATAGATCCAAACATCAGTAAAACTCCAAATAACTTGTCCGGAACAGCACGTAAAATTGCATAGAAAGGAAGGAGATACCATTCTGGAACGATATGAGCGGGTGTTAACATAGGATCAGCTTCAATGTAATTGTCAGGGTGTCCTAAAGCATTAGGATTGTAAAAAATAAAATAGCAGAATAACAACAAGAAAACTATGTAAGCAAAGAAATCTTTAACAGTATAATATGGGTGAAAAGCTACAGTATCCTGCTTCCCTTGAATCGATACCCCTGTTGGATTGTTGTTACCTGGTACATGGAGCGCCCATATGTGTAAGAATACCAATCCAAAAATTATAAATGGTATTAAATAATGTAAACTGAAAAACCTGTTTAAAGTTGGGTTATCAACGGCAAACCCCCCTAACAAAAGTTGAGTTAATGAATCCCCAATTATAGGCAGGGTGCCAACCAAATTTATAATCACAGTAGCTGCCCAATAACTCATTTGTCCCCAAGGTAAAACGTATCCCATAAAAGCAGTAACAATCATGAGGAAGTAAATGATACAACCAAGGATCCATAAGACCTCCCTTGGTTCTTTATAAGAGCCATAATACAAACCTCTAAACATATGAATATAAACCGCAAGAAAGAACATCGATGAACCGTTTGAATGTGCATACCTAATCAACCAGCCATAATTAACATCACGCATAATGTGTTCAATACTATCGAAGGCTAGTAACGAATTTGGAGCATAATGCATTGCCAGTATTACTCCTGTTATAATTTGAGTGATTAAGAAGAAAGTCAGGATAAAACCAAAAGTCCAGAAATAGTTTAAATTTTTTGGTGTAGGGAATTGTAAAATGTGCTCATTTGTAAACCTGAGGATTGGCAGACGTGTATCCAACCATCTAGTAAAACTGTTTTTTGGAACATATTCGTAATCGTTGTTCATACTCTCTATCCGATCTTTATGACGGTATCACTGGCAAATTCATAAGGAGGAATCTCGAGATTAGTTGGAGCTGGCCCTTTTCTTATTCTGCCAGAAATATCATAATGCGATCCATGGCATGGACAAAACCACCCATCATAATCCCCACGATCGGCAATTGGAATACAACCCAAATGCGTACATACACCTACAACAACTAGCCATTCTTTCTTTTTAACTCTATCAGCATCATTCTGAGGATCAGGCAGATCTTCTTTATCCTCAGACTCAGCTCTTATTATTTCTTCAGCTGTTCTACGTCTTATATAAACTGGCTTACCTCTCCAAGCTACCTTTAGGAATCCTCCCTCAGGAACTTCAGAAATGTCAACTTCTATACTAGATAAAG
>Ga0315334_10001066_pt1 | contig 16892 bp, 11 predicted proteins | sample M150034915metaG_FD_205555 | JGI IMG/M metagenome (GOLD analysis project Ga0315334, IMG submission 205555) | Ammonia-oxidizing marine archaeal communities from Monterey Bay, California, United States - M1 500m 34915 | ecosystem: Environmental > Aquatic > Marine > Intertidal zone | place: USA... | reverse complement strand
CTTTGGAGCATCTTTAATGCCCCATTTTCATGAGGAATACGAAGAGGAGCAATAGCACCTGGCCTGTAAATTTCTTCGTTTTTCTTAGCAAGGCCAATAATTGGAAGGTCCTCAAGGCCCAGTTTCTGCAGCTCTTTAAGGGCGCTTGAAAGCTGGCCTCGCCCTCCATCCACAATAACCAAATCAGGAAGCTTGATCCGAGAACTTGTTCTACTCAAACGCTTCACAACCTCTGAGGGACGTTCTTGCGTCAATTCTACAGATTCTTTATCAATACTCTTTTTAGCCTCTAAAAGAATTCTTGAATATCTACGCCTCACCACCTCAGCCATACTAGAAAAGTCATCTTGGCTCTTAACTGTTTTGATACGGTAGCGACGATAATTTGAATTATCAGGGACACCTTTTTCAAATCTCACCATAGATGCAACAATGTGATTTGATGAAATGTTTGAAATATCAAAACACTCCATCGTGATCGGAGTCACCTCCATGCCAAGCAACGATCTTAACTCCTGTATGTCTGCAATAGGGTTAATGTTAACTCCAGGAATTCCTCTACCCCTTGTGAATCTCCTTGTGGGCTGAAGAATTTTTTTTAAGCTATCAATCATATCTCGAAAATTTGCCGCTAGCTCATATTCTCTATTAGAAGACGCTTCATTCATCTGACGCTCAATTTCAGAAATTCTATCACGCCACCCTCCTTCTAGAAAACGACAAGCCTCTTCAATATTGTTTTTATATTCCTCAGGACTGACCTTACCTATGCAGGGTGCCGCACAATTACGAATGACATCATCATTGCAATGCTTATAATCGGACTCTCCTGGACATTTAGAACGGCAAGCCCTAAGACTGAATTGTTTATTAATCCAATGAAAGGTGAAGCGTAATGCTCCTGAATGAGGGAAAGGACCAAAATAGCGTGACCCATCCTCTTTTCGAACCCTCACCAATTGAAACCTCGGTAAGGGATCCGAAAGATTCACCTTTAACATCATGAATCTTTTATCATCGCGGAAAATCACGTTGTATTTTGGGCGATACTCTTTAATTAATTTACCCTCAAGGAGCAGAGCCTCAGTTTCATTTTTCACTGCATGAAGATCAAAATCCCAAATGCTATCAATCAGCGCCCTTGTCTTAATGTCAGCCCTAAGTTTCCTGGATGGAGTAAAATAACTGGAAAGCCTCTTCCTTAAATCCTTAGCTTTACCAACATAAATTACTCGCCCAAGTCGGTCCAGCATAAGATAAATACCAGGCTTATGAGGTACTTCTTGAAGCTTACTCATAAGATTAATAGGCGAAATTTGAAAGTCAGCGGACATGGTAAACGTATTCTATTTATCGAATTAAATGTAAGAAATCCACTAAAAGACAAATTCTTAATATAAGGAGGAATTGAAAAACATTAAGAAAAGAGGCATCTTTAATCAATAATTACCTGAATTATACAACATTCTCAAAATGTTTATCCTTATCCGAATCAGCCTTGTGATCCTATTAATAATAGGATCAGCAAGTGGTCAGAACTCAGTTCAAGCCAACGCATCGAGCCCAAGTGATGACCTTACTCTACTGGAACTTGTTAAGGAGACCGGATTTCTGGCATGGCCCCTAGCTGCACTTTCTATAGCCGCCGTTTTCTTGATCATTTTCTACACTCTCACGGTTAGGAGAGGAGCCGTGGTAAGTAGTCGTTTTATGCGATCTGCAGATTCTTTGATCCGCAAGCAGGACTATCTCGGACTACTCTCTGTATGCAACCGCCAAGATCAATGCATTTCTCGAATTACTTCGAAGACTTTAAAATTTGCCACAAAAAACCCGTTAGCTAGTTTTGAAGAAGTTCGAGAGGTAACAGAATCAGAAGGGTCACGTCAAGCAAGCCTACTTCATCAACGTATTCAATACTTAGCAGACATTGGTGCAATCGCACCAATGGTAGGACTCTTAGGAACCGTAATAGGCATGATCAAAGCTTTCCGGGAAATAGCACAACATAGTTTTGTCGGCTCTAAACAAACTGGTCTTGCTAGTGGTGTCTCAGAAGCTCTACTGACCACGGCAGGGGGACTATGTATAGGGATTCCTGCCCTCATTTTTTATTCAATGTTCAGGGGTCGGGTACAAGGTCTGGTTGCAGAACTAGAGGCCGCTTCAACACACATAATGGCACTCCTAGCAGCACAATATAAAAGAGCCAGTGGAAGCAGATCAAGGACAGTAAAATATGATACTGTTGACAGACCTGCAGACATTCGTGGAGTCTAAGGAAAACAATCAGTTAATAAAGGAAAATGAAATTCCAATCACAGTTCGGCTCAGAGCGCACGGGAATTCAATTGGCTCCTATGATTGATATCGTTTTTTTACTCCTCATTTTCTTCATAGTACTATGGAATTATGCACGATTCGAAACAGAAATAGACATCAGCGTTCCAGCTGCCACTTCCGGTGAAACTCCAAAAAGAACAATCGGAGAGATTGTTGTTAATGTTCACAAAGATGGAAAAATGGTTATTGAAGGCGTGAGTAAATCAGAACCAGAATTACTAAAAATGTTTAATGATATTGTTGCAGCATATCCTGACCAGGCACTAATATTGCGTGGTGACCGTGAAGCTTCCTTCGACCATATCGTTAAAGTCTTAAATGTTTGCAAACAAGCAAACATATGGAATATCTCTTTTGCCACTGCTCCACCTGAAGAAGCTAATAATTCGCCTCAATGAGCATCATTAGAACACTGCCAAAGGTTTTTATACTAGTCACAGCTTTTAATTCACTCACTGCAAAGTGTCAGGAATTAGAATCTTTAATTCCGGGCACAAGTATCACTGAAGAAACAACTAATAATGCATCTGCGCCACGAGCAGAACCTATAAGTCCCGTTCCTAAAGCAGAGCCTATCCAAATTGATAAAACTGTCCCCCGTGCAGAACCCGTAAACCCTCCACTCAGACCCCCAAAAATAGAAAAAAATACACCGATAGCAGAGAAAGCTAACAATCTCCTCGAATATGCGAATTATGTTTATAGTCAGAAACAATGGGAGCTAGCAACTTCCTACTATCAAAAATATTTAGAAATCCAACCATCAGCAAATGAATCCGCATCCGCATGGTATCGTCTCGGAGAATCATTATTAAAACAAAAGGACGTCTCAGGCGCAGAAAAATCTTACCTGAAAATCATCGAGAATTTCAGTTCCTCCGAATATTTAAATGCTGCCTCTTACAGGATCGGGTCAATTTATTATTCAAATGATCAATACAAAGAAGCATCAACGTTTTTTAACACTGCAAAAAAAACTGCGACTAAAAAAAATATTCAGCTTTCAGCCGCCTATTATCATGCTCGATGTTTACGAGAAATAAAAAAAAATAAAGCAGCATTGGCTGCATACGAAGAGTTAAGTGCAATTCAAAATGAAAATCCTTACCTCGAAGCAGCACTTCTAACCATAGCCAGAATTTACTCTGAATTAGAAAAGAACGAAAAATCAATCCAAGCATTTCTTTCTCTAGATAAAATCACAACTCGTGAAGACATAAAATCTGAAGCGCTCGTTAAATCAGGACTGATGAGCAGTTCCATCGGTAAAGAAGATCAAGCGAAAGAATATTTAACTAAAGCACTCAACTTGCAGGGCGGAGATGAATGGAAACCTGATGCACAGTTCCATCTCATCAAAACATATTATTCTGAAAAGAATTATCAGCAGGTCATAAGTACCTATTCAAAAGGCGCTTACCCAATGTCTGAAACAATCAGGCCAAAGATGCTGCTTATGGTCGGCAATTCTTTCAGACAACTCCAGCGCCACAGAGATGCCGTGAGCGTCTATATTATGTTACGAGAGCATTATCCTGCTAGCAAAGAAGCTAGCGAATCGGAATACAGGAAATTACTCTCATTATTTAACTTGAGAAGTAAGAGCATACCAAAATATGTCGATAACTTTGTCGAATGGCAGACGCCTCGTGATTCTAATCACAAGAATATCGATATGGCTCTTTTATTAAAAGCCGAACATTACTTTAACAAAAAGCAATATGCAGAATCCGGTAATTCTTATGATGAAATAAGAATCTCAAACATTCCCAATAATTTGAGAGGATCCACATTGTACAAACGGGGATGGGCCCACACAGAAAGCAAAAATTACCGCAAATCAATAAACGCGTTCAGCGATTTCATTTCAACGTATCCTGATGAAGCTAGAGTTCCTAATGCACTCGCTAAACGCGCGCTAAATTATAGAGCAATTGAAGACTACACATCCGCATTACAGGATTTAAATTTAATCATTACAAACCACCCAGATTCAGAATCCACTGAACTAGCATATCAGCAGGTCGCTTTAATCAAAGGCCAGCAGCAAGATTACGCAGGAATGATTAAAAATTATCAAAACCTCATTGAAAAATTTCCTGATAGCAGCGCAAAGTCTGAAGCCTATTTCTGGATAGGTTGGGGACAATTCGAATTACAGAACTTTAAAGAATCATCTACCGCTTTGAGAAAGGCAAGAGAACTAAATCGATCAATCTATAATGACAGAGCGACTCTCCGCATAATTCTAGCCGAATATTCCCAACAGAAAGTGGAAGCGGTCCGCAAAGAAGTAGAAACTTTAAGCCAAAGGATTCATAAAATTACCATTCCTCCTCAAATATATCTATGGCTTGGAATTAATCTTTTCGACAGTGGTGATTATCAAGCATCCTCCAATTATTTAAGTGTAGCATGCAATCCGCAGGAACCTGAAACAACGCAAGCAGTAATTTGGAAATATCTAGGACAAGCTCATCTATTTACTGGAAAATATAAAGAAGCGATTACGGCCTTTGATTATTATCTGGAAACTAATCAACCTTCAAATAACCGCGCTCGCGTTTTACATGATAAATCAGCGGCCCTCTTAGCATTAAAGAACTTTGATGAAGCTGAAATTGCCGTTGAAAATGGTCTGACTCTTCAACCAAAAAGCAGGACTTATGGAATGCTTTGTCTTTTATGGGGAGAGATAGCGCTGCAACAACAAGAATATGAAAAAGCCATCCAAAGATTAGTTAAACCAACATACGCAATAGAAGATGAAAAAGTGACTCCTACCGCTCTACTGAAGAGTGCTTTTGCACATGAAAAAATAAATCAAAAAGAGAAAGCCTCGGAGCTCCGTAATAAACTAAAAACAAAATACCCAAAATTTAGCCCTAAAACAATTATACCCGGCATTAGCGACTCAACAGCTACTGCCTCAACATTAGATTAACATTCTCAGATCAATCCCCTAACTGATGAATCATAAAAAGGAAGAAGAGAACCCTCTCACAAATATTTTTGTAAATGTGCTCTTGCCAATAATTGCGCTAAGCCAATTAAGTAAGAGTGCTGATAGAATCTGGCACGTTGGCCCTGAATATGGGATGGCTATCGCCGTTGCGTTTCCATTTGTCTACGGGATATGGTTCTTTTTTAAAACTAAAAAGTTTAACTTTTATTCAATCCTAGGAATCATCAGTGTTCTGCTAACAGGATTCATCACATTACATGTCTGGAATGATGATGGTAGTGTCAAAGATAACGCGGCCCTACTCTTTGCGATTAAAGAAGCTGCAGTGCCTCTCATCTTGGGAGTTGTCATGCTTTATTCGCACAGAACAAACAAGCCACTCATTGAAGTGTTCTTACTTAATCCAGACATCTTCGATATCCCAAAAATTGAAAAGACGGCTGAAGAAAGAGGAAACTTGCAAGAATACTCATCGTTCCGCCTAAAGTTAACCTGGATGTTTGCAGGCAGTTTCCTTTTGAGTTCTTTTATGAATTTCTTCCTAGCAATGTTTTTACTTAATGGGGCAAAAGATAAAGAAAGTTATAACCTCGCCGTCGGAAAAGTAATGGGTTACGGATACCTTGTCATAGGCATTCCTCTGATGGCAATTATGATTGGTTGCTTTTTATACTTAATGAAAAGAATAGGGAGCCTCACAGATCTCACTAAAGAAGAATTTATGATTCCCAGATAAATGGATTATTTGCTAACACACTAGCGCTACTGCTTACTTTTTTTTCAAGTAAGCAAGAAGAACAAGTGAGCCAAGAACGGCTCCTGCCATCGGTGCAATATCACGAAATGCTCGGATGAGAATATCTATGAGGAATCCTCCCGCCAGTCCTCCAATCGCTCCAAAAATTATATACTTTAATATCTCTGCCAACTGCCGATTGACCGCCCAAGCAATGAGCCAGCCCGTCCCGGCGCCAATTAGAATGTAAACTATCCAATATCTCTCCACGTTCGTATTTAATTTAATATCAGCTTTTTATAAATGATAAATTAAATAATACATTAAAAATTAATCTCATCAATCTTAGGTGTTCCTATCTGGATAATAAATCTTTTCCAATTTTTGTGGACTGACACCAATCCTAAATAAAAAAACAAGCCAAGCATTCCTTATTTTCCTTTTAATGTGCCCGTCTTTCAAAAATTTTCTATCAGAACTCTTCAAGGGAGGTGAAATAACTTTGACTGGACCATACTCCCTCAATCTGGAAGAAAAACTGACATCTTCCATCAAAGGCAAACCTCGAAATCCCCCCAAATCATGGAAAACAGAACGCAAAACAAAGATGCTCTGATCGCCATACATCGTGCCAATATGCATGGTGAAAAATTTATGGATCCATGCAAAAAATTTCACACTAGGGTACAATGCAACAATATCTTTTAAAAATGCACCACCTAGAACTGACAGGTCATTTTTAAAAAGATTATTCAAAGAATTATAGTGTTGTTGTGTGAAATCAGTATCCGCATGGTGAAAAACTAATATTTCGCCCTTAGCAATTGCTGCTCCAGCGTCTAACTGCTCACCTCGAGAAGGTTTAGGAAACTCTACTAACTCGATACCAAATTCATCACATAATGACCGGACAGAGGTTCGGTCCCTTGACGCATCAGAAACCACAATTTGCGGCATCGGTTCTAGTGATACTAATGCTTTAAGACACTCCCTGAGAAAGGAAAAGTCATCACAACAAGGAACAATAAAACTGACATTGAATTCATCAGCCATTACAAAACATTAAGTTATTAAGGAACAAAAACTGTTAATTGCTTAGTACACGGAAGGAACTCTATAGGAGTGACTCCAGCCAATTCACCATCAACTTCAAAAGGCACCTTAGCATCGCTTTCAACCCTGATCCTAGGCGTTCTTACATATTCAATGCCCTTTGTCTTTTCAACACTTCCAAGAGTGATCCCTGAAACATAGCGCAATATATCTGTTGGACTTTGATTTTTAAAGATCATTACATCTAGAAGTCGATCATCATTTGAAGCCTCAGGAAATAATCGTAAAGCAGGACCATAAAGAGCACCGTTGCCTATAAGAACAAATGCTCCTTCAATTATTTCTCCAGATTCTGGAATGACCCTTATTATCGGTGGATCCTGATTCGCAACAGAAAAAGCTGAAATTAAGTAACTGAATCTACCGAACTTCTTTTTATTTTCCCAGCTGGTCTCTTCAATGATTTTTGCATCATAACCAACACCCGCCACTTGAACAAAAATAGATTCTCCTGCCTTAATAACATCAACTTTCTTTTTCTTCCCTTCTTCAATCACTTGCCAGCATGTTTTCAAGTTATTCAAAGGCAACCCAAGTTCACGGGCAAAAAGATTCATAGTTCCAGTAGGAAAAATTCCAAGCTCAATATCTGAAAATAAAATTGATTTAATTACCGCATTGATCGTTCCGTCTCCACCAGCCACTGCTATTTTCGGCCACCCTTGAGAAACTAATTCACTCGCAATTTCTTTTAAATGAAAATAATTATTTGTTTCATAAACTTCGATCCTCTCCGAAAAACTTCTCAATTTATCGGCAAACTTTTTTCCTTTCTCGGCATGAGCAGAAGGATTGAATATTAGTGGTATTTTTTCACTCATGTAATCTATCAAATGAGTTATTAATAAAAAGGACCATAAAAGGAATTACAGATTTGCTTCCACAATATCTATCCACTCAGATTCCAGTTTATTAGGAGGGTTTGGTTTCCTGCCAGCTCTATTATACCAATACGCTGCATTCCCCAGATCACCTTCAATTACATGCAAATGTGCATGAATCCATGAACCCATCTCAGTATGAATATCATTAACAATATCATGCGCTTCATCCCATTTTCCTCTTTTGGCATGCCAAAGAGCACGGAGTTCTTGAGAATATTCTATTGGAGGCTCGTCGTCATTTTTAACTGAATCTAAAACACTGGATACAGAATCAATTCCCATATATTCATAATTTAGGATAGGTTAAACCAATACAACTTATTTCTTTGCTCTTTGATCAAGATTCGTTATTAAGTCACCCAAAAAGGAACAATTAATTCTTATTTTCATGACGAAATTTCTTGATAAATGCGACACAAAGTGAATCCTCAAAACTAATCATTTGAGACCTAATAATACCACAACTCCAAAAGAGCATGGCAGTCAGCTACCCGAAGGCCTACTCTTTCCATTTGAACTCGTCTCGGACCATCTAGCTAAAGTCGATAAATCCATTCGAGAACAGGCAAGATCCTTTGATCCCGGCGTCGAAGGATATGTCAGTTATGCTTGCGATATAAGCGGTAAAAAAATTAGACCGGCCCTTGCTATATTAGCAGGAGGTTCAACTGGAAAAATTACAAAAAATCACCTAAAAATTGGCTCTGTTGTCGAACTGGTGCACTTAGCAACGCTGATTCATGACGATATAATGGATGATGCAAAAATTCGGCGTAACATGCCAACCATAAGTGCTAAGTGGGGATCTTCTCTAAGTGTTCTTCTGGGGGATTGCCTCTTCGCGAAGGCCCTTGAATTGGCTGCAACATTTGATGATCCTGATATTTGCAAATCCGTTGCTATTGCTGCTTCAGCCGTGTGCCAGGGAGAAATACTTCAAACTCAAAGGCGATTCGATTTAACCCTCACACGTGAAGAATATTTTCACATGATTGAATCAAAAACTGGAGAACTGTTTGCTGTATCGACTCAACTGGGAGCAAAGCTGTCCGGAGCAAGCAAAGAAATTCAAAGTAGATTACATGATTTTGGAATGAAGGTTGGTACAGCATATCAAATATATGATGATTGCGTTGATTTAATCGGTAAGGAAGAAAACGCAGGAAAAACACTAGGCACCGATCTCACAAAAGGGAAACTTACCTTACCAGTCTTAAATCTAATTGCTTCAGGAACTGAGACTCAGAAGAAAAAACTAAATGAAAGACTCTTATTAAAAGAGCCTATTGACGTTAATACTCTTGCAGGGATTGCAGATTACGATGGAGCAATTCAAAGAGCGGTATTGACTGGAAAAGAAATACTCTCACAAGCCAGAGAACATTTAGTGGATTTGAACGATGGCCCACATCAAAAAGGTCTAATTCAGATAACAAATTATTTGGGAAATCTCTTTGATAATTGCAAATGCTGATCTCTTCTGAGTAGGGACACAAAATATCATTGCTAATAATCGTCTTCTGGGTGGTCACGTAATCATTGACTCGAGAACCTTCTTAGGTGGTGGGACTGTATTTCACCAATTTGTCCATTTAGGGGATCTTTGCTTAGCCCAAGGCAATTCCACGATAACAAAAGATATTCCACCTTACCGCATGGCCTACCAAAAGAACCGCCTCATAGGATTAAATACCATTGGATTACGACGTGCAGGAATAGATCCTAGTACTCGATCCAAAATTAAGAACTTCTATCGTGCTGTATTCTTCTCAAAGCTTCCCCTGCAAGAAGAATTGAAAAATCCTAGCCGAAAAGGCGTATGCTTTCCCAACATTCAGTGATCAATGAGAAACATTTGGTTAGAGAATATAACTTTTCCCCGATTTTTAAAAAAAAATCTCTTCAAATGCCTCTATAGGCTTCAATTATTCTATTTATTTTACTAAACTATCAAATGCGTCTAATTTTATAAAAAAATTAAAGACCTCTATATCCACTCAGTGCAAAAACACATAAATAATCGCATAACGCACTTGTTTTTGGCTATTTCGACGCTTTTAATCCATTTTTCACCTCTATTATCAGCTCGGAGTAAAGTTTTAGATCTTAAACTAGGTGAAAGTATCGACATTCAGGGGTCCGAAACCACATATGATCACGATACAGGAATTGCAAAGGCTAAGGGAAATGCCCACATCAGCTGCGGAGATACTCAACTCTATGCAGATCAGGCCGAATATCACGTATCATCTGGAGACGTCTATATAGAAGGCAATGTATCAATCTATCAAGGCGAGCTAGTTCATAAAGGTGAGGCTGCGATTTACAACATCAATACTGGCGAAATCAAAGCTAATGAATTGAGGAGCGGGCTAGCTCCCATGTTTTACAGGACCGGAAATCTTGAAAGTGAAATCCAAGAACTCGATAAAATATCGATGCATTCTTCGATCATTACTACTCATGACAGTGCCAATCCGAACTATCAAATCAAGGCCAAAGAAGTTAAGATAGTTGGACTCAACGGACCAAAAGAAAAACGCCGTATCATATTTAACAATATGACAGTGTATGCAGGAAAGGTTCCAGTTTTCTGGCTCCCCTATTTGTCACAACCATTGGATGCCGAACAAAGCTATCAATTCTTACCTGGATATAAAAATAATTGGGGCGCTTTCCTGCTAAACAAATATGGTATGATGATAGGAGATAAGGCACTCGCAACATATCACTTAGATTTTCGTTCATCACGAGGCGTTGCTGGAGGATTAGACCTTAAATCTCAAAAGCATAAAAATAACGAACATTTTGGGCATTTAAAATCCTATTATGCAAACGATCAGGACACATCTCTAACTCACAATAATCGAACGAGAAATGAACGTATCGACCCAGAAAGGTATCGAGTTAATTTACAGCACAGGATAGAATTCGATAATCGAGAAGATTCAAAATTTTATCTAGATATAGACATTAACAAAATCAGCGATCAGTATTTTTATGAAGATTTTTTTCCCGAAGAGTATCGCTTGGATCCACAACCGGACAATATACTTAATTTACAAAAGGTCTTCCCCAATGCTGTCGCAAGCCTTTGGTCTAGGTTTCAAGTAAATGACTTCTACCAGACAGATACCAGACTTCCTGAACTGGCTCTGGACTTGGTGACAAGACCAATCGGCAGAACAGGTATTTTCTATAGTGGTGAATTAAGTGGTGGCATTTACGAACAAAGATTAAGCACAAGAGAACGTGAAGAAATCCTTCAAGGTGACGGCATAAGTCATAATCTTATCAATGGTTCTGAAAATTTATTTGAGAGCCTACGCTCTCGTAACAAACATGATTCAGAATTTACACGTATGGATACTTATCATCAGGTATCCATGCCTAAAAAACTGTTCGGATGGTTAAATGTAACACCTAGAATTGGAATCAGAGGAACGTCCTACTCAAGAATTAACGGCACGGATCAAAACGATACACGTAAGGCCATTCATGCTGGACTCGATGCCTCTTTCAAATTAACCAGAGATTACAATGATTTAGGGCTCTCTCGGCTCGGTTTAACTAAGATGCGGCACACGGTTGAACCATTCATGAATTATTCATTCGTTACTGCAGATGAACTTAATTCTGATATAGGAAAAATTGACCGTCTGGTATCATCAACAAAGTTAAGACCCATTGACTTATCTGAATTCACTGCCACCGATTCAATCAATGATTGGAGCATTATTCGGTCAGGAATTTCTCAACAATTCTTAACATATCGCGACGGAAAGGCTCATAATTGGATGACGTTAAAAAGCTATATGGAGCATTATATTGATGATCCTGAATTTGATCGAGATTTCTCAAACCTCTACAATGAGATTTCTTTCACCCCTCTTCCTTGGTTCTCAATAAGTCATGAAATAGGTGTTCCTTTATTTACTGAAAATCCATTCGATTATACCGAATCAAATACTCGGATTACTTTAATGCCAACTGATCAGCTAGAGTTCAGCATTGCTCACCGATTTCTGCAAGATCATCCTATACTTGAAGATTCAGATCTTCTCGACTTTAGAACTTATTACCGTATTGGAGATCGTTGGGGTTTCAGCGCAAGACAACGATATGAATTTGATGATGGTACTTTAGAATTTCAACAATACTCTCTGCATTATGATCTTAATAGCTGGACTGCTGGTATCGGAGCCTTAGTTGTAGATCATCGTTCAGCCGAAGATGAATTTGGACTGGTCTTTACTTTAACACTGAAGGATTTCCCTGCCCTCAGTGTCCCGGTCGGAATAACTCCATCACACTAAGATGGTAGCAATTTTTCTTCCATGGTGATTAATTGAATCATCCGTCAAACTATCAAATCCACTAATCATAATCTCGGTAGGTATTAAAACATGCCCAAACAACTTTCACGGAAAATTTGCATAAAAATCCTATGTGAATGGGAAGAATCTAGTAAGTTCATAGATTCTATCATTGAAAGCCAATGTGATAATTCTGGACTAGATTCGCGTGACAGGGCATTTGTCCAAAACATCACACTCGGAGTGATTCGAAACCTTACCGTCCTTGAAAGTTGGCTATATGAATTACGAAAAGGTAAAATAGATTCGGATATAAAACGTATTATCTACCTAGGACTTTATCAAGTCCTCCTGATGCGTGTTCCTGATCACGCTGCTGTCAATGAAACAGTTAATCTCGCGAGAACAAGAGCACGAGGCTTGGTTAACGCAATACTCAGACGAGCAGTCCGCGAAAAAGATCAGTTGCTAGAAAATTTCAATTTGATGAAACCTGCAGACAAATATTCCATACCTGATCACATTTATTCACGTTGGGATAATCAGTTCGGGGCTGAAACAGCTGAACTCATTGCCTCCCAATCTAACAAGGTTGCACCCATCACAATACGCTCAAATCCAATTAGAGGAGGGCTCACTGATAAAGATCTTTCTGATGCTGATGCATGTCCTGTAAAAAATTATCCTGAATTCTATCACGTAAAAAGACTCCCTTTCGAAGCGCTCATTAATGGTCGTTGTTATGCACAAGATCCATCGACTTCAATCGCTCCAAATTTGTTGAATCCAAATTCTTCACATCAAGTTCTTGATGTTTGCGCTGCCCCAGGAGGAAAAACTTCCATACTTGCTTTGGGCATGGGAAACAAAGGAAATATCACGGCAACAGACATTAAAGGTCCCCGTTCAAATCGGCTAACAGAAAACCTACAAAGATTAGGAGTTAAAAATGTCACAATCCAAAGTGGAGACCTATTAAGTCGGGATAATTCTTTATTTAATCAGAACAATAAATATGATCGCATACTCATAGATGTTCCCTGTTCAAATACCGGAGTTTTTAGACGTAGAGCTGATGCAAAGTGGCGTCTGATGCCAGGGTTCACAAAAGATTTAGTCCAACTTCAATTTCGCATGGTCGAATCCATAATGCCTTTATTGAAAGACGGGGGCAGAATCGTATACAGCACCTGCAGTATAGATGATGAGGAAAATGGCCAACTTGTAGCAAAAATATTAGAAGAATTTCCTCATCTAAAGAAAATCGATGAAGTTTCGTTAATCCCCGAAAATGACCGGGACGGCGCCTATGTTGCACTACTTGGATAGCTTGTTTCTAAAGAAGATAGAGACTATTATTGCTATGTGTTCGGAAAATTAATTTCTCTACTGACAAGCCTTGCTCTTATAGCAACAATAATAACAGCAATAGTTATCTGGGCTTTGAATCGATCTACTGTTTACGAACGAAAGATAGAGCCAGGAACTGATAATGTGACGCAACCCTGAACCACATATTTAAATTTAAATAACAACTTAAAATTCCAATTTCAAATAGTATCCAATTAAATGAAAAGAAAATACCTTCCTTCCCTTTTTTTAATCTTACTAACTACTAATTCAGCTTCCTCTAAAGAAGATAATTCATCTATAAAATTGGATTATCAAAATAAAGGGGAAATAACAGTTACCATTAACAATAAACCATTCACCACTTACCATTACAGTAAAGATAGGGCAAAGCCTGTCCTGTACCCAATACTTGGTCCAAGCGGTAAACGAATGGTTCGGGATTGGCCCTTAAAAAAAGATTCTCCTAATGAAGCTCATGATCATCCGCATCATGAATCACTATGGTATTCACATGGAGATGTGAATGGAATCAGCTTCTGGCATGTCGGTGAAAAAATGGGGAAAATCAGGCACAAGGAATTCATTAAGAAAGGAAAGAATGAAATAATCACAAAAAATGACTGGTACAGTCCTAAAGGAATCGTCCAATGCTCGGACAAGACACGAATTCGGTTTTTTGCTCTACCTAATGGAGGTCGAGGCATTGATTACGAAGTAACTATCATAGCATCCAACGGAGACGTTAAATTCGGCGATACCAAAGAAGGATCAATGGGCATAAGAACACATCCTGCACTTCGCTTAAAAGGCGACGTTGCCACAGGAAAAGCAATAAATAATAATGGCGTTTCAGGGAAGTCTATTTGGGGCAAGCCAGCTAAGTGGCTTTATTATTGGGGTAAAATTGAAGATGCCGAAGTAGGTATAGGAATATTCGATCACCCCTCCAATCCTAGACACCCCACTACCTGGCACGCTCGTGATTACGGATTAATAGCCGCAAATCCATTCGGGTACTCCCATTTTCAAGGAAAACCAAGGGGGACTGGAGATCTCATTCTTAAGGATGGAGAAAAAATAACATTCCGCTATGCATTCGTTTTTCTAAGCGGTGATAACAAAAAATCAGGAGTTGATGATATCTATACTAAATGGGGTTTTTCTGATGCGCAGTTCTGATTAAACTGCGCATGAATTAAAATTCCATAACTCACAATCACATTCTTGCTCTGATAGATCCTAATTGTGAAAGAACAAAGAAAACACCCAAAGAAACCGCTAATTATTGCTGGTATATTCAGCCTCCTTTTTCTTCTTAATGCAAATTCTCAAAGCCTTAATGAAGACCCGATTTCAATTAATAATTCTAATGATACTCTTAATAGCATTAGTCTTGTAGATGGAGATTTTCTTGAACGTTCTCTTATCCGGGAATTATCTGAAACATTCAGAATTATGGCAAATGTCACTGTGGCTGATTCTGTTGATTCTGGATTTTTAATTCGAGGAATCAATGCTGAAGGAATCGGCCTAGCTTCAGGAAATCCTCTATCAACAGTATACATAGATGGAATTGCTCAGTCCAGAGACGGATCTAGGAGAGGAGCTTTAGGGACGTGGGATCTAAAGGGCATTTCTCTACTCCGTGGCCCACAGGGAACCTTGGGAGGAAGAAACTCACTTGCCGGTCATGTAAAAATTAAAACCAACGATCCGACTTTCCATCATGAAAACTCGTCACTTTTTGGTTTAGGTGATAACGGATTTTATGAAAGTGCTTTCATGATTTCAGGACCCCTTAACGATCAGATAGCAGTTCGTATCAGTGCAGAAACTCAACACAAGAATGGGGAATTCATTTACCCACTATTCGAAGGATTACCCGAACTTAAAGAAAGACAAGAAGATCATTACTATCAGATTAGAGGGAAGATACTTTATCAGCCCTCTGGACCTAAAGGTCCTAGTGCCACACTGAGCGCTTCTCACTCCTACGATTCCCCACAGTATCAGGACGTGGACGGTCCTTCTGCCGGCGTGAAATGGAGTGACCGTGTTTGGGGACTTCAAACCCTTCCAGCATTTGTTCCTGCTCTGTCCACTGAAGTATCACAAGTGAATCTTTCGATTTCTATGCCTATTAGTGATTACTGGAGCCTTGAAAGCCTCACTGGTGTCGTTAGGACAATCACTCAGACTCCTTCCGTAGACCTTTCTGCGCATGGAAAAATTAATGAGATTGATGTGTCTCAGGAATTTAAAGCCCATTATAAAAATGGACCCTTAAAGACTGATTTAGGTTTGTATTTCTTAGATGGCGACATTGATCAATCACTTAACCAAAGTCTCCCTTTTAACGATTTTGAGAATAAAACATTCAATGAAACTTCATTTGAAAACTTCGCTATTTATGGAGAAACCAGTTTTCAGATCCTTCCAAGATGGTCTTTGTTTGGAGGACTCCGTTACGATCATGAGGAATTAGGATTCTCAAGTATATTCAAGGAAGTAAACGAACAGGGAATCTTAAACAGTAAGAAAGTCTCAGATTTATCTTCAAATGATGCAGTCCTTCCAAAAATAGGAATTGCTTACAAACTTGATGCAAATAAAACACTCGGACTTAAAGCTCAGAAATCTTATCGGCCCGGCGCCATCGCATATGACCGCTTCAATGATCTTAAATATGAATACGACTCAGAAAAGGCTTGGAATTATGAGTTTTCTTTGAATGGAATCACTAAAAATAACAAACTCAAGTACTCCGCAAGCCTTTTTTACCTTGATTGGCAAGACCAGCAGGTCAGCATTGCTCAGATTCCTGGTGACGTTAGTACTGCTCTAGTAACTAATGCAGAAGAATCCAAAATCTACGGTGGTGAATTAGAAATCCAAGCTACTCCAACAAAAGGACTCTCTCTGTTTGCTTCTCTGGGTGCAGCAATAACTGAATTTGAGGATTTTCAATTCACGCAATTCCGTTCAACTTTAGACTTTTCTGGAGAAAAATTTCCTCACGCACCAAATTACACAGCAGCTATTGGCGTTGATTATAAATTCGATAATGGATTCTTCTTTGGTGCGGACATGAAATACACCAGTTCCGCAATATCACGTTCTGTTTTTGAAGGATTGGAAAAGGATGAGCTTCTAGGATATACCGTAATAAATCTACGGGCCGG
>Ga0315334_10001065_pt1 | contig 16906 bp, 17 predicted proteins | sample M150034915metaG_FD_205555 | JGI IMG/M metagenome (GOLD analysis project Ga0315334, IMG submission 205555) | Ammonia-oxidizing marine archaeal communities from Monterey Bay, California, United States - M1 500m 34915 | ecosystem: Environmental > Aquatic > Marine > Intertidal zone | place: USA... | reverse complement strand
GATTCCCATCTTTGATGTCAAAGCAGTTTCCGTATGGACCACGTACACCAATATAATCACCAACAGAAAGATTATACATTCCAGTTGATGATTCACCACGTTTTCTAACTGTAAATGCAGCTTTATCTTTTTCTTGTGTAATCATTACGCTCATAGGTAATTCATTAACACCTGGAATCCATACCATTGCAAATTGACCTGGGAGAACATTAGACAGTACTTCGTCAGAGAAGATTAGTGTTCTAACAGTAGGTGTTTCATCAATAATTTTTTCAATTGTACATATGTGATGACTGTTAGGATCTCTTTGCATTTCCAACCATTTCACCTATGTTTGAATATCCCTTTTGCTCCATGTAATTTTTAATCCCACTGTTTATCTCTGCAAAAACTTCCGTCCAATGTTCACCTAATACACTTCCAAATTGAACAGCACTTGCTCCAGCAAGAATAAATTCTACAGCATCCTCCCACGTAGAAATTCCACCACAGCCAATTATTGGAACATCAAACTTGGATGAAATTTCATAAACACACCTTACAGCAATTGGTTTGATAGGTGTTCCAGATAGACCACCAACCTTGTTACTAAGAATAGGTTTCTGAGTTTCGACATTTATTGCCATAGCACGAATTGTGTTAATCGCAGTAATACCATCTGCACCAGCCTCACAGGCTGCACCAACAGTATCAAGATAATTTGTAGTACCTAATCCTACTTTTGCTATAACAGGAATATCTGTACCTGATTTTACTTTTTTTACAATTTTTTTTACAAGCTCAATATCATCTCCTACCTCAAGACCAACTTTGGCAACATGTGGACATGACAAATTCAATTCATATGCTGAAACCTTACAATTTTCAAACTGTTTTACCATAAAATCAAAATCATCTTCGGCTGAACCGACCAAACTTACAATTATTGGAACCTTGCTGTTTGAGGCAATCATTTTCGCAAAATTTACAGCGCCAGGATTTGACAATCCCACTGCATTTAGCCACCCGCCACCTTTTACACTAAAAATTGTTGGGTTTGCATAACCATCCCAAGGCTCTTTACTTAATGATTTTGTAACAACTGCACCCGCCCCGGCATGATATAGACGCTCAAAAACATCAAGTGATATTCCCAAAATGCCAGAAGCAAGAATTGTTGGTCTCTCTAGTGTCAGTGTTCCTATTGAGGTAGAGAGTGTAGATTTCACCTTGAATAGTTTCATTTCATTCTCATATAATAGTTGACTATCAAATTGTTTTCCTAACTTTTTAATTGGACAAAATGTCAGTCTTTATCATGTATTCAACTATACTTACAGAGTTAGGAATAGTAGTTTTTGATAATCAAAAATGTGTGAAAACATTCCCTTTTGAAAATCCAGCTGAGGACTATGTTTTAGTTAAAAAAGGTCAAGCAAAGCTTACCGGAATTGGAAAATTTCTTGCAAATAATGAGTTAGTAATTGTAAATGATCATGGGCTGTTAGATATTTTGAAAAAAAAATCAATGGATGTACAATTAATGAGTAATGAACAAACTGATACAATACAATCATCAAAGCCAAAAATTTTGGTTGATTCGGGATTTGCTAAAGATGAAAATGAGGCAATGGAAAAACTTCGTGAATTTGCTATGCAACTTTCATCCTCAAAAATTACTGAAGTGTCACAAAGCCCTGATCTACATATTACACAGGCAATTAATACGTTGGATGAAACTGATAGAATAATAAATAACATAGGTTCTAGATTACGAGAATGGTATGGTTTACACTTTCCAGAACTTGACAATTTAATAGACAGCATAAACGGATATTCGCAAATAGTCATAGCAGGTAAACGAGAAAATATTTCAAAAGAAATTTTTGAAAATGCGGGGTTTCCTGAATCAAAAGTAGAAATGCTCTCACTGGTAAAAGAGAAAAGTAGAGGTGGTGATATAACAGAAAAAAACCTTAGTATAGTACAAACTTTGGCGAAGCAAATTTTGGATCTTTTTGAGTTAAGAAAAACTATCGAAGAACATATTGAAGAACAGATGAATGAAGAATTACCAAATATTACTGCAGTTCTTGGAGCAGCTGTGGGAGCTAGGATTTTGGCTCACGCAGGAAGTTTGAAGAGATTATCTAGCATGCCAGCAAGCACAATTCAAGTTTTAGGTGCAGAAAAAGCACTGTTCCGAGCTTTGAAAACTGGTGCAAATCCACCCAAGCATGGAATTCTTTTTCAGCATGCAATTGTACACGCAGCCCCTAAATGGCAAAGAGGAAAAATTGCTAGGGCTGTTGCGGGAAAAGCAGCCATTGCTGCTAGAGTTGATGCCTATGGCGGCGGACTAAACCAAACTCTACTGGACAAACTAAACATAAGAGTGCAAGAGATTGGAAAAAAATATGCCGAGCCAACAAAAAAAGAACCAAAACCTGAGCCTCAAGTAAAAAGAAAAAAATCTAAACGATTTATGAAACGAAAACGGAAGAATTTTGGAAGATAAACAAAATACTTTCTGGTTTCAAGTAGATGGGGAAAAAAAATTAGCGACTAAAAACTTGATACCAGGAAATCAAGTTTACAATGAAAAATTGCTAACAGTGAAGGAAGTAGAATATAGAATTTGGAATCCGTTCAGAAGTAAGCTGGCAGCTGCCATAATGAATGATTTGAAAGATTTTCCATTTAATCAAAAATCAGACGTATTATATCTTGGTGTATCAACTGGTACCACTATTAGTCATATTTCAGACATTGTTGGTCAAAAAGGAACTATATTTGGCATAGAGCATGCTAGTAGAGTTGCTAGAGATTTTTTAGACAGGGTTGCATCACACAGAAAAAATATTGTGCCGATTATTCAGGATGCAAGAAAACCGGAAGAATTTTTTTCAGTTTATAAGAAAGTCGATATAGTATATGTAGATATTGCGCAACCAGATCAAACAAATATAGCTATTGAAAACTGTAAATTGTATATAAAATCTGGTGGTTACATGTTTTTAGTAATAAAAACCAGAAGTATAGATGTCACAAAAGAGCCAAGGAAAGTTATTGAAAATGAGATAAAAAAGCTGGAACAATCTTTTAAAATCAAACAAATAATTGATTTGCACCCATACGATAAAGATCACGCGATGGTTGTGGCAACCTTTTTAGGATGATTTTTCTTTTTCAGTAAGATCTGTACTGGCTTCCAACTTTTTCGTATAAATGTCATAGACTCATTTCGTTTTATTGATTTTTTCACAAAAGCTTTAGTTTTTGGATCTGATGGATATCCACTACCAACATTATGTTTCTTCTTTAATTTGGTAATTACTCTGTCACGCGAAACTTTTGCGAGTATAGATGCAGCGGAAACTACCACAAATCTACTATCAGCATGATGATATGATTTTATCTTTGTATGCAAAGTGAGTTTTGAAATTTCTTTACCAAATCTATGAGGATTTACGTCACACGAATCGACAAAAGCGATGGACGGAGATAATTTTGAAATCACTTTTGCCATATATTGTGCTTCCAGATGATTAAGTGAATGATTAAAAACGCTTTTGTCGATTACTTTTGGGGAAATCTTTGCTACATAATAATCATCAACTATGTTGATAATTTTTTTATAAAGTCGTTCTCTTGCTAAAGGAGTTAGCTTCTTTGAGTCGCGAATACCTTGTTTTTTTAACTGATTAACTTTTGTTTGTTTTATAACAATTCCAGCAATAACTAACGGTCCCAAAACGGAACCTCTTCCAGCATCATCAACCCCGCATACTAGCATAAAATTTTTCAATTTTTGTGAGTATTAACCATTATAGGTAAAAACAATTCAAGAAATCTATTGCAAAGAATAGAAGAAAAAATAGTGGAAATAACAGAGGGTAGCACAAAAATTCTTGTCCCAGAAAAATCATTGAAAGATAAAGTACCTCCTAAAGTACCTGCATTTTTCAACCCCGTGGCAGTATTGAGCCGAGATTTTTCAATTTTAGCTTATTCAGCATTCTGGGAAAATTTTGATAAACCATTGGTATTTCTAGACGGGTTGACGGGTATCGGTGCTAGATCCCTAAGAGTTGCAAAAGAAATACCTAATGTTGAAAAAGTAATTGCTAACGACATTAATTCTGAAGCACTTAAAATTGCGCAAAACTCAGCGGATTTGAACAAAATATCAAATTTTGAAGTTTCTGAAAATGAGACATGTCATTTTTTTAGCACATATTCAAAGAAAGAAAAAAGAGGCTCGATTGTGGACGTAGACCCATTTGGTTCCCCGGTAAAATATTTTGACTGTGCAATTAGAGCTACTATGCATAATGGATTACTATCAGTGACAGCAACAGATTTGCAGGTATTACATGGTTTAGCAAAAAACGCGTGTAAAAGGAAATACCATGGTACGCCTATAAAAACAGAATACTCTAATGAAATTGCAATTAGATTAATTCTTGGTTGTTTAGACATTGTTGCTAAAAGACTAGACGTTCAAATTATTCCACAGTTTGTTGAGAATAATATGCATTATTACAGAACATATGTTAAAATTTTAAACAGAATAGATCAAGATGAGCATCAAGGATACATCACACATTGTAGATCCTGTGGTAACAGAAATTGTATTATAAAACAAAAGAAAATTTGTGAAGTTTGTAACTCTCAGTTAGAAATAGCCGGTCCATTGTGGACAGGCCATCTGTTTAATAAAAAATTCATTATGGACATGGTACAACAAATACCAAAATTTGTAGTTAGAAAAAGATGCATGTCGATATTAGAAAAATGTACATTGGAAGCAGAAATGCCTTCAACATATTACACACTTGATGAAATTGCGTCTAAAATGCGAAGTGCACCTCTTAAAATGAAAAATGCTATAAAAATTCTCCGAGATGAAGGTTTCTTAGCCAGTCCAACTTCACTAAATCCGACAGGATTTAGAACAGATTGTAGAATCGATAATATAATAAAATTATTCGAAAGTTAACCAGTATATCCAAGACATATACAATACAATTCACTACTTGGTTTTCTACTAGATTTTGGTTTCGTTAACTTAATTTTGGAAAATTTTTTTTTCAGATACTCATAAAATTCATTTGAATATTCGCCATCAAAAACTTTGAAAACAGCGTTTCCTTTTTTTGCTAGAACATGTTCCATTATTTTTGCGGCATCATAATTTAACGAAATTTGAATAGAATGATCTACAGACCAATTGCCAGTTACTTGTGGAGATAGATCTGATATAACAGCATTTATTTTCTTATCAAAAAATGAAAAAATCTCTTCGATGATATTATCGTTGATGTTAGCCTTTAATACATAAACACCAGGAATTTCTTCCACAAAAGATGTATCAATTCCCATCACCTTTCCTTTATTACCAACAATTTTAGATGCAACTTGTATCCAGCCTCCTGGTGCACAGCCCAAATCTAAAACAAAATGACCAGCACCAAATATTCTGTATGATGTGTTGAGTTCCTTTAGCTTGTAAGCAGATCTACTTCTGTAACCCTCCTCATGAGCAAGTTTTCTATAGTAATCTTTTCTTGCATCGATTAATTTCATTTTGATTTACTAGTTTTTAATTCTACAAAAACCCAATCCTCAATATACTGACAAGTTTTTGGACTTATTTCATTATTTAGAGCACATTTTGATTCCACAGGACATACCAAACATGGCGCGTTTTCAATAGATATTGTACTTACTGGTGCTTTTCTAATTATAAGTTTGTAAGTCCACCTTCCCTTTTCTAAGATTTTTTCTCGAGTGATCATTCCAATTCTTTCTAATTTTAATGCCAAACGAGACCCATCTCGACTTGAAAGTTTTAATTTTTTCCAGAGTTCAGTTTGAAGCATACCATCAGTTCCATAACTAATAATGATTTCACAAACCCTGTTGGCCAATCTATCCATGTTGGTTTTGTCTATTTGGAAACCAGTAATCTCTTCTTCAGTGAGTTGTTCTTCTAATTCTTCCTCGTAAGTTTTTTTAGCCTCTTCCTCTTTTCTTTTAGCCTCTTCCTCTTTTCTTTTAGCCTCTTCCTCTTTTCTTTTAGCCTCTTCAGCCTTTTTCTTTACTTCAGCCTTTTTCTTTACTTCAGCCTTTTTCTTTGCTACAGCCTTTTTCTTTACTTCAGCCTTTTTCTTTGCTACCGCCTTTTTCTTTGCTACAGCCTTTTTCTTTACTTCAGCCTTTTTCTTTACTTCAGCCTTTTTCTTTACTTCAGCCTTTTTCTTTACTTCAGCCTTTTTCTTTACTTCAGCCTTTTTCTTTACTTCAGCCTTTCCTACTTCTGGTTTTTTAGGTTGAGGTTTTGAATGCTGTTTAGTTTTTTTCTTCCGAGTTGCATTTAATCTAGATTTTAATTGCTTTGGTCTATTTTTCATACTCATACTTTTCCGTGATTCTGAATTTTCTGATTTATTTTTGTCCTCTACCATAAAATCACTTTCTTGTCTTGGATTTCTGCCTTTATTATCTATTATGTGGGTTGGTTGTCTAACTAACTTTGACGAACAAGTTAAATCGCAGTCGAGCAAACACGCACTAGTTTGCGTCTTAGAAGATTTAGAGTTAGGGCTTTTCGTTGTGTTCATGATTCGGGTGAAATCACAGTTGGAGACCTGGCTGCCTTTGTTGGAAGAAACGAAAGTGGTAAAACTACTATCCTGCAAGCATTAACCCTGCTGAACAGGGATGAAATGGTTTCAGATCTTGATTTATGTGATGAAATGGTAGAGGAGTTAAAGTCAGAAATTAAACTTGTTGAGGGAGAATTTACCTTAAATGAAAATGAGATTGAATTAATTCGTGAGAAATTTCCTGCTCTTGATTTAAAAAAAATTACAATTTTTAGAACTAATAAAAATCCTGAAATACAATATGACTTTGGTGATCTTAAACTTGATCAAAAAACAGATATTGGTCTTAAATCTTGGAAAAATCTTACTGAATACATACTAAGTTTTGTTGAGACAATTCCAAATCACATACGTATACAATTGGATACTAAATTTTTTGAAGTTCACACGTTAAAAGATAAAGAGTTTTTAAGAACAAAACTAGCAGGTTTCCACGATAATATTTGTGACAAAGCATCTAATGAAGAGCAAGTAATTTCTGAATGGAAAAAAATTTATGATAAAGTGATGAGTAATTTTGAAAATATTTCGATTGAGAACATGGAAAGAATTCCAATCGAGCAATTCATTCTAGATAATTTACATCCACGTTTTGTTTATTTTTCTGATTATAAGAAAATTTTAGGAAACATAAATCTAAACGAATTCAAAGGATCTACAAGATCTGAAGCTGGTGGAATTGAATTTCTCGAAGAGTTTGATAGGACAGAGACTGTTAGAAATTTACTTTATCTGGCAGAGTTAGAAATAGGAAAATTAGATGAACTTAAAAACAGTCCATCAAAATTAATCAAATTTCTAAATACATCTAGTAAAAAACTTACAGAACGTCTAAATCCTTCATGGAAAGGTGAACCAATTAATGTAGAATTAAGATTGAATCCAGGAAATATTTTGAGCGTAGTGATTTCGGATATTCACAAAGATGGAACTATTACCAATATGGGTTTGTTAAATAGAAGAGCTGAAGGCTTCAAATGGATATTCTCGTTTATAGTAAATTTTGCTGCTGAAACACAAAAAGCAGAATTAAATGAAGCTATTTTGTTACTAGATGAACCTGCTAGAAATCTACATCCGACACAACAGCGAGGAATATCTGACCTATTGAAAAATCTTGCAGGTTCAAATCAAGTGTTATATGCAACACATTCACCTTTTATGATATTTGATTATACTCCTGGTAATCTTCTAGTTGTGGAGCTTGATCAGAAAAAACATCTAAGTAGAATCTACTATGATTACTGGAATGCAGATGATGATACACTCACACCAATTCTTTATGGATTAGCAAAGGGATTAGTTGATTCAATTATTGATAGAGAAATTGGTAGTAATTCACGCCCTCTGATTATAGTAGAAACTATGTCAGACACAATGTATCTTAACGCCTTTGACAAATTCCTTCAGGATCCAAATATATCAATGAATCCTCTTAACGTTGTGCCAGCTTACAACAAAAATTCAGTATTACCTCTATCAATTTTTTATAGAAACCATGGTTATAACACATTCATACTTCTTGACAATGATTATGAATCTAAACGAATTGCAGAACAATTAAAGACAAATAACTTCTCATCTGCTCAAACCATATTTTTTGAGAGAGAAGGTGAACTTCTTCAGTCAATTGAAGATTATATCGTAATTGAAGACTATTTGTATGCTGTAAATCAAACTTATGAAATAAAATTACGGAAAGAAGGGTATACCAGTATTACTAAAGAGCAATTATTATCTCAAGGGGAAAAAGGAATAGTTGAGAATCTAAATACATTATGGACGAAGCATGATGATTATTGGGGTAAATTTGAAAAAGAAGAAGTTTGTAGGTACATATGTAGAAAAATTGCCTTACAAGAAACAAGTTTTTTGACGGAAAAAACAAGAAATCAATTGCGTGCATTATACCGGTTAATTGCTGAACGTATACGCCAGTATCAAAATTTAACACCAAATAATTAATCTAAAAATAATAACTGTGTCTGATCTGCGTATTTTTTAATTATAAAGTTAAAATTTAATTAAGTTTAATTGTAGATATGAGATTCATGAAGAATATGCAAGTTTATTCAAAATATGTGATTTTAGTTCCGATGATATTGGCATTGTCTATTTTTACAATATTTTCAATTTCTGAAGTACATGCTGCTGAAAATATTTTTGTAAATGCAAAAAGTTTTGAGAATACAATAATTATCGAATTTAATAATGGATATACGGAAAATATAAAGACGGTTAAAATATGGTTAGGCACAGATAATTCGTTTAAATCTTTCAAATCGGAGATAGGTTGGGGTGGTGGAAAATATTCTGATGGACAGCTCTTAGTATTTACTGCAACTAATCCATTAAAACCAGGCGAATCGGTAAAATTTGGTGTTATAACAGACAAAAAGGCTTCAGGGATTAACTGGAAAACACTTGATCAAAATGAGAATCAAATAGATACAGGTAATGCTTCACCTCAGGAAATTTCACAGACATCACCAATTATTGAAGAGGATGCAAAGATGATTGAGGAAATCAAAGAAACAGCAGGTAGTCTTTATGGTACAAAAAAATTCATACCAGAAAAACTTCGGATTGATTCAAACGTAAGATTAGTGGGTAATGGATTCAATTCAGAGCAGGAATTACAATTTTATATTGATAATATTTTTCTAAAACCCGTTAAAGCTAATGAACAAGGAAATTTTATAACCACTTTGCATATTCCGGACACTATTAACCCCGGTACAAGCGAATTTATAATAAAAAATGAGTTTGGGGATTTACAAACCACTAATGTTAATATTGATGAAGCAAAAAATAGATTTTTACAGGAAGCCGCAAAATTTGAAATTGTTAACATTCCTAGAGAAGTAAGATTAGAAGAAACACTATCTATCTCAGGTAATGGTCCGCCTTTAACCACAATCATATTATCAATAACTAATGAACAAGATATCTTAGAAAAAATCCGAGTCGTGGACATTAATCCAAATGGAAAATGGTCTTTTGAAGAAATTGTAACTACTGATGAAATTATAGGTGCAAAAACATATCTTTTAAAAAATGGTGTTAATAATATTTTAAGAGAAATTGAATTTAAATCAGATAAATTATTGAATATTTCTACTGCGGCAACAAGATATAACGCAGGAGATACTGTTATTTTTACTGGCAGCGGTATACCTAACAAAGATCTTGCGCTGTTTGTTAAAGAGCCTAATGGTAAAATTATTCACTTTGATATTATAAATATTGGCGCAACTGGAGAGGTGCAATACGAGTTTACAACTAGTACTACATTTGAAACTGGAACGTATGTCTTGATAACAAAGCATCAAAATGAATCTGACGCTCATTTGTTTGGCATTGGTCAATACCCAACAACCCAAATTGTTGTATTAACGGATAAAACAAATTATATTGGTACTGGGTCTTCTGCAGCATTCATAAACATAGTAGGACCTCCGTCAACTACTTTATTGCTTACAATTATTGATCCATCAGATAATAGCAAACTTTCTGATACAATAACAACAAATTCTGTGGGTAAATATAGATACGAATTGGACTTGGCTGGTTATACTACAGGAGTGTACAAAGCTGTGGTTTCAAAAGCAAATATTCAGGACTCAGCTAAATTCGCAGTAGGACTACAAACAGGCTCTGGTGATATTTCGTTAACTCCGCCTAAACAATCTTATCTTCCTGGGGAACAACTTGTTATCAGTGGCCAAACAGAACAAAGTGATTCAATATTAACGGTGTCCCTCATTGATCCATCAGGAAACACTGCAAGTCAAATTGAAATCTTTTCAGATAGTTCAGGTAGTTTTTCAACAGATTTGTTAGGAATTCCAGTCGCTGCAGAAATAGGTAATTGGAAAATAACTATCCAAAGTAAGTTAGATACTGCGGAAAATATCATAACTGTATCCACAACTACGGGAACTAGTTTATCACTAGACATAGAAAAAACAGAATACCAAGTTGGGGAAACTATACCAATCTCAGGAACAGCTCCAACTGTAGTAAGCTATGTTATTATTGACATTATTAATTCTAGTCAGGAAATAATTGAGCAATTAGAGACGCCACTAACAGGCGGTGGTAATTTTTCACTTCCATGGCTAATTCCTTCTGACTTACCATTTGGTATCTATACCATAGAAGTAACTGATGGTACTAGCACTATTAGTATCCAAATAGATATTCAATAATATTGTAATTAAAATAATTTTTATTCCCATTAATTATCAAAATTTGTATGAATCTGAAGGAAAAAATTTCAGAATATTCTGATTTTCCAAAAAAAGGTATATTGTTTAGGGATTTTAGTCCAATACTAAAGGATCCATCTGCATTATCGTTTGTTGTTGAAGAATTTTCAAAACAATATAATCCAAAAGATGTTGACGTATTTGTAGGAATTGAATCTAGAGGATTTATTATTGCGTGCGCACTTGCTCAAAAATATAACAAAGGAATGGTTTTACTTAGAAAAGAAGGCAAGTTACCCGGAAAAACCGAAAAAACTTCGTATACAATTGAATACGGTAAAGCAGTAATGGAAATTCAAAAAACAGCATTAAATCACGGTGAACAAGTTGTGATTTGTGATGATTTGTTAGCTACTGGAGGAACTGCAAAGGCTGCTGCAGAATTAGTGGAAAAAGTAAAAGCAAAAATTACTGGCTTTGCATTTATCATTGAATTAACTGAATTGAATGGAATCAAAGAAATAAGCAACTACAAAACAATTTCATTGGTGAAATACTAGTGGTTAAAGATCAAGCGGAGATTGGAATTTTTGGTGGCACAGGAATTTATGATTCTGGTTTATTACAAAATAGCAAAGAAATCAGAATGGATACACCATATGGTAAAACATCTGACGTAATAACAATTGGAGAGTTTGAAGGGAAAAAAATTGCATTTATGCCAAGACATGGAAAAAAGCACTCCGTTCCACCACATATGATAAACTACTGTGCAAACATCTGGGCTTTCAAAGAATTGGGAATTACAAGGATTATTGCTCCTTCTGCAGTAGGAAGCTTGAAGGAAAAAATAAAACCTGGCCATTTTGTTCTTCCATCCCAATTTATCGATTTTACTAAATCGCGAAAAAATTCATTTTCCAAGGATGGAAAAGTTATTCACATCTCAGTTGCAGACCCATTTTGTCCAGAACTACAAAAAATTGTTTCTGATGTGATGGAAAATCAGAATATAACGATGCACAAAAATTGTACCTATGTTTGTATTGAGGGACCAAGATTTTCAACGAAAGCAGAATCAAAGTTCTATAAATCTATTGGAGCTGATATTATTGGAATGACGTTGGTTCCGGAATGTCAACTTGCAAGAGAAGCACAAATGTGTTACGTATCAATTTCTACTGTTACAGATTATGATGTATGGGCAGAAAAACCCGTTACCGCTAAAGAAGTAATGAATACTTTATCTAAGAATGTTGAAACAACAAAAAAACTTCTCATAGGATTAATAAAAAAAATGCCAGAAAATTTCACTTCTAAGAGGGCATGTTCTTGTGAAAAAGCGTTAGCTGAAGCAGAATTCTAATCATCAATAAACGATTCGCGTTTCAAATCATCAGGAATACTGAGATTTCCTGAAATAAGTTTTTTTTGTAACCCGTCAATAACTTCATCAACATCATAATCTTTTTCTTTCAGTTTATTTTTTATTTCGTCAGATAGTTTTACTCCAATATTTTGTCCTCCTATACGTCCAAATGCTATTGCTAAAAACTCAAATGTATTATCATCAAGTTTGAATGTACCATTAATTTTTGCAGCCATTTGTGTACCATCAACACTGTTTACGTGTACTTCCAAGTTCAAGTGGATCTAGATTTCTACCGCTCTGTTCAAGTGATCTTCAACCAGAAAACTGCTGTGATAATCGTCAACTATCTTGTAATCTTCCATTTTAAGCTCTAAAATTTTTTCATCGGCAGTTTCATACTTTATAATTCCATCTTGTTTTAATTTTACAAGTTTCCATTTGTCTTTTCCCTTTTGAAGTTTGCTTATAATTACAGCCCATTTTTCGTTATCTTCTATTCTTGGCATACCAACAATCTCAGTTAATGATTCTATTCCCAGTTGTTTTTCTTCACAGAATTTTTTTTTGCAGGCAGCACAACGCCAAACATCAACAGAACCAATTGTTCGTTCATCAATGTTTATGTTAACAGGAGCAAGATATGTTATCTGTGGATTGTCACAGCATTTGTAAATTTCCGGAGTTTTTGGAATCTCAGATGGTGTTTCGTTCATATTTTTTCACTTTTTTTTGTTATATTTAGTCCTTGCATCATCATATGGACCTTCTAATGCGATACCGATATTATCAACAACTAAATTTTTTTTAAAATCAATATTTTCTCGTCCACACATTCTTCTGTACATATTTACTGCAGTGAATCTAGGATGCATTGCTTCATATTCAGTTTTAGGCATATCTATAAAACCGCCTAATTCAACAAGTTTTTGAGACGTTTCTTTAGCTTCATTAATGGTTATACCTGAAAGATCTGCAATTCGGCTAACTGACATTTTTCCTTTCGTAACAACCAATAAAAATACCTCAACCTGATTTTCACTAAGTTTAATTTCCGATATTAGATCTTTCTTAATTTGTTCATAATTCATGATATGTTTATTCAAAAATACTTTATATTTGGTGAGAGAATTTCGTTAGTAATTGTCAAAATTTAGTAAAACGGCTATATCAACTAATGAAAATTCGCTGAATTTTATAATACCAATTGTTGTGCTTGTTGTTATTGGGCTTATTTACGTAATGTCTTTAAAGTCTGATAGTAACTTTGCAAATTTTATTTTAATAGGCGTGGCGGCACTTACCACAATTTATTGGGTTCATATTCTTAAAAAAATGACAAAAGATCAAAAACCAAAATTCAAAGCTAGAGAAGCAGAAGCAAAGAATTGGGTTTATGATCTGATTAAGGGAGATAATCAATTTATTTTTGTAGCTGAAGTACCTGGTCCTGATGATAAAATTATGGTAAGACTCATTGATGGGATGTTATACGTTCGTGGTTCTGGTGGTTTTTCAAAAGAAGTTATAATTGAGGGTTCAAATGAAATGCAGATATCTGATTTCAAGTACAGAAACGGTGTGTTAACACTTAAAATAAACTAAAGACTCTTCGCCAATTCAAGTTTATGTGGTAGATACTTGTCAGTTATGTTTGTTAGGCCATACTTTGAGAATGCCTCAAGCTCTGCCTTTCTTTTAATTTTTAGGAATACTTCTAGTTCTTTCTTCCAAATACCTTCTTGATATCTTGGATCTTTCTGTAGGTCATAACATCTCTTTATGTCAGACTCCGTCATTGGTATGGTAGGAAGTTTATATTTTTCAATATCAGTAGCCCATACACCAACCCATTTTGCGTCTGGTACGGTCAACTCTCTTAAATGCGCTGCATTAGCGGAGCCTGATTTTATTACCATCGCAATATGTTCGCCGTACACATCACCGTCTGTTAAAATAACAACAGGAAGACTCAATTCGTCATGAAGTCTTTTTAAAAGAGTCCTAGTTGAACGGGGAGCCTGACCACCAGTGTCAACAATAATTGATTTGAATTTTTTGTCAACTTGCTCCTCAATAAACCTGGTAAACAAACCACCTTTCTCAACCGCAATTACAACTTCTGCACTTGTTTCTAATAATTCTGAAGTGGTCAAACTTGGACCTATGGCATAACCATCGGGATGATCAGACAAATTCATTTTTTTCCCCTCATATCCGGGAACAGTGTATTCTATTGTTAAATCCCCAAACACACTACTTCGTTCTTCTGGAAACACGTGAAAAGACTCTCTTGGTTTTGTGAGCACTGCCTCAAGGTCAACTATTATGTTGTCAGATTCACTCTGATCTTCAAAGTCAACTTCAAAAGCCTGAGATGAATAATATACATCTCGGAGGGTCGAAGATTTTTTTTCTTTTGTAAGTCTATTAGCAAAAAATGCCAGCCACATTAACTGTGTAAACGAACGAAGTTGAGATGTATTTCTAGAACTTCTAATCGCCGTATTTGTTCCAAGTATGTATTGCCGTAGTTTTTTATCATACACAATATTGCTTACAGAACGGCTAGGAATTGAAAATTTTGGAAAATCTCCCTTATCAAGATCATCATAAATTTGTGTACCGTGCTTTCTTAAAAGATCAACAAGTGGATTTTGCTTCTCTGAAACTTTTTTGTTAGGTTTTTTCTTCAACTACAGGTTCCTCCATAATCATCTTTTTATAATCAGGCTCTTTCTTTTTGCCAGCTAACTCCGTACAGAATTGTGCTATCAATGGAATATATTTTGAATAAAGATTTTTCCGCTTTATAGCAGCTTCAGCTTGACCCCTTTTAGACATGAATGAAGATAATTTTCTAGACAGAGATAGTAATGCAAGTTTTAATTCACGCTCAATTTCAGGTCTGTCCGCTACATTTTCTTTTCCTACCGTTTTGTATGGAACTCTTGTAGAACAGATATGTGATACAATCACCAATGGTGGATCACCCTTTATCTTATAACGTGACCAGTCAGTATCATTTACAACCTTCAGAACTACATCACTTCCCTCATCATAAAGAAGAGGAATTCTATTAGCAAACCGATAAACTTTAGTTCCACGGCTAGAGATTTTTCCTCCATATGCAATTCCCATCTCGATAACAAATGGAAATCCTGAATAAGCAGAAGCCCCACGCTGAACAACAGCAAGGAAATCTGGTTCGAAGAATCGCTGCATGCCTTTTTCCAGTGGAGATTCACCTAGTGGAGCCAAGCAACTTGGATCAGGTGCCATAAAGTCATCAAATGATTGTAGCCCATCAGTAAGTTTTACAAGCTCCTGGTTTGTCATGGTTCCAATTCTGTGCTCAGGTTTGAACTTCGCAAATTCAGCGAACTTTAAAGCTGTAGTAGGTCCTACTCTTTGAAAACGTTTTGTCAAAAAAGAGGTTAATGTTTCACCCTGTACAGTGTTTGCCAGTTGTTTATAGTAAAAACTTTCAGGATCCATATCGACTGAAATAGATTGTGATTCACCAAAGTCCCAGTAAGTTAATTTCTTGTTTCCTATATCAATTTCTTCAATTGTGGTCTTACTTAATTTTTCAAAATCCATTTTTAAAAATGACATCAAAGCCATGACTATACGAACAGGTCGTGTCAAAGTTTTCCATTTTTTTTGTGCCTTATCCATTATTTCCGAATAACTAAGATTTTTGTTGGCTAATCCTAACTCTTTCCTAACTTTTGAGATCATATTGTCATCAACTGCTGGAATTTGATAATGAGTATCTGATAACATTCGTCGAATTGTTTCAACATCAATTCCATGTGGGTGTGGTCTGATGACTGTTGGTGAAGGTGGCATTGTTCTGATAACCTTAGTATATCTATACTTCTCCCCTTTTGGATCATCAAAAGTAATTGTTGCGTATGGTGTTATCAATGAGGTTTGATACACATAATCACGTATTTTTGAACCTGCCTTTGAATAGTCACCCTCTAAACATATACTGACAGATAATCCAGCTTTTGAAACTTCTTTTGTTTCATGTTTTAGTATTACAGGTTTATTCTTCTGAATATCTAAAAGCATTTCATATTCGTCCTGTGTTTTTCCATCTATGCTGCTTTTCACGATAACAGGCCTGTTTGTTGTAATTTGACCGTAAAGAATTGCCATTGTAGCACCTAGCCCAAACATTCCTCGTGCCTGCTTTAGACCAAATTTTGAGCCATACAATACTGTACCAAATGCCAATGGAACATGGTTTGATTCGATACCGGGACCGTTGTCTCTAACAGTTAAGATGTACTGTTTTGGGTCAGGCTTTTCCGCATCAACTGCCTTTATCGACATATGGACATCAGCCAAAATTCCTTTTTGATCACATGCATCAAGAGAATTTTCGACAAATTCACGAACTGCAGTATAAAGTGACCTTGTTGGATTACTAAATCCTGCGAGGTCCCTGTTACGATAAAAAAATTCGCTGGGAGAAATTTGACTAAAAGATTCTTTAGAAGACATCTTGATTTTCCCATAATTGTAATTTTTCTAATTTTTCACGTCGTTTTACAGCTTCCAACTTACTGTAAACAGAACCATGCATACTCCCACTAGAAAGAGATGAAATTGCATCGATAGTATTTTTTAGTTGATTTGGTGATCCTATAATAGAAACAGTT
>Ga0315334_10001062_pt1 | contig 16945 bp, 14 predicted proteins | sample M150034915metaG_FD_205555 | JGI IMG/M metagenome (GOLD analysis project Ga0315334, IMG submission 205555) | Ammonia-oxidizing marine archaeal communities from Monterey Bay, California, United States - M1 500m 34915 | ecosystem: Environmental > Aquatic > Marine > Intertidal zone | place: USA... | reverse complement strand
AGGAGGTGACCCGGTCTGCTGCGCGTTGGCTGGAAGTCTGATTGCCGCATCTGAGGAAGACCGATCCACTGTCGCGGTGTTCAAGAATCCCATGTTCGGTGTAGCCAGTTACATCCGCAGGGGCAACGGCAAGGAGGGCCACCTCGCTGGGATACAGAATCACACCCACCCAAGGATGCGTCTGCTGGTCTGGAACGAACATGCCAAGGCAGGGCAGTGGTTCTTCTCCTGGGGCGGTGGTTTCGTATTCACTGGGGACACTCCCTCCCCGCCGGCTGAATGGGTGGAGTGGAGCCTTGACAACGCCTCGATCGAACTGAGCGGGGGGGAGGTCAGATGGAGCCGGGGCCTCGATGAGAAGACGGTTGCCGATGGAGAGCTGACCGAGGTCGGTTGGCTGCGTATGGAGTTCGGTGATGGGACCGTTGTGGGCCTGTCGCAGGCGGCTTTGGCGAAGACCGAAGAACAGTTCGCCCAGAGCGTGGCATTGGGAATGATGCCTCCACGCCTGAGCGACGTGACAAGTACCGAGTGGATGTGGAGGCCGGAGGGGTGGCCCGAGGGCAGGGTTCTGCCCGAGGAAGGTGTCGAGCGGCTTGAGGAGGTATTGGGGGCTTGGCTCGGGCTGGCCCTAGACGACTCCTTGCTCGCGCGATCTTGCAGAAGCAGTATACTGAACTCCATCAACGACGGTTATGTGGTCGGAACCCACTGGTTCTCAGAGGAGTCACGCGCGGATTTCCTCGATCACATGACAGGAACCGAGGAGGAAAGGGGTGCGATGGCTTGCATTCTAGATTCTCTCAACACCGGTATCCACATCAGGACCGATGGAGTGGTTCTTGAAATTGAGGAGGATGTGGTTCGCTTTGAGGACTCAGCCTGCCACCCCAATCTTGTCGCGCTCTGGCCTGAGCACGGCCTTACCATACTCGAGGGAATCTACGGAATGACCGGGGATGATGCCGAGGCTGTTTTCAGCAAGCAGGAAAAGCGCAAGCAGGGCTTCGGGGCATTCCTACGCGAACTCGGCGACAGCCGCTCCACGGCCATGCGGCTGGAGAGGCTTCCATGGGAGGCAGGTTCGCTGCCTGATCCACTGAGTTTCGCTGACGATCTAGTCAGGCAGGCCGTCGACAGCGGGGTGGCTTCCACCGTCTCAAAGGCCCGGAAGGGCAAGGGATTGGAGATGGCGATGGGATGGGCCTGGTTGAATGTACACGATAGAACCGAGTCGGACGCCTGGCGCTTCGACGAGGCCAGTCGAGACAAGGGAGGCGATTGGGTCCCGGCGCTACAGGCCTTGTGGGATGCTGCCGAGGATCTGTTGCTCAACGACAACAAGGATGCGGTTCAGGACTATCAGGCAGCGATGAGGTGGCTCGCTGAAGCGAGTGGTTCGGGATCTCTACCGAATCAATGAGGAAGCACAATCCAAACCGCTACGGCAAAGAGAGAGATGCCCATTGCGAGGTTTAGTTTCCTAGCTGAGTTGGGGGTGCTGAAGGCCCGGCTCAAGAGTGTGCCGAAGGCGGCCCAGGAGATTACTGCAGGAAGTCCGAAGACCAGATTCAGCAGCACAAGCATTGCCTTGGCTCCAAAGCCAGATCCGAACAGGCCACCGAATGCGGTCATCAGCACAAGGAAGTGTATCCATGCCTTGCCGTTGACAACTTGCAGGACTATGCCAGTGATTGTTCCCAAGCGTTCGCTCTCCTTCTCCTCGGAAGTCAGGGGGGAGGCCGTGGCCAACTTGTACGATAGGTAGGCGATGTAGGAGGCACCGATGTAGGTAAGCAGTTGGAAGGAGGACTCGTTCTCTTCGATAAAAACGGTGGCTCCTCCGACAAAGAGCCCAAGAGCCGACCAGCCGAAGGCCATCCCAGCAATCAACGGGAGTGTTGCCCTAAGACCGTGCTGTGAACCGTGAGCGGCGCATAGTACGTTATTGGGACCGGGGGTGAAGCACATCGGGATGATGAAGGCGAGCGTGGCCAGAAGGAGGTCGGTCTCCATGCCGATCAGGCCCGGCTCTCGAGGAATGCGTTGGCTGTGGCAAGAGCCTGATCAATATCGGCCCAGAGATCCTCGACGTCCTCTATCCCGACACTCATTCGTACGAATCCGGGAATGACGCCCGCCTCGGCCCGCACCTCCTCGGGAACGAACATGTGACTGGAATTGAATGGGCACTCTACGAGGCTCTCTATCCCTCCGAGACTAGTGGCCTCGAATATGAGTTCGAGCGCTCTTATGTAACGTAGAGCGGCATCGTCTCCCCCCTTGACAACATAAGACAACATCCCGGTTCCCTTCGGCATAATCCTCTTTGCCACCTCGTAGTCAACGTAACTGGGTAGAGAGGTGTGATTGACTCTCTCTATCATCGGATGTGCCTCCAATCTACTCGCTAGCTCAGCGGAGTTGGCGGCATGGATCGGCATGCGGGCGTGAAGTGTCCTCATACCCCTCTCGAGTAGATAGCACATATGCGGGTCGGCGGCGCCCCCTAGATGCACCTTCTTGGAGAATATCTCAGAGACTAGTTCCTTGCTTCCGACGACAATTCCGGCTATCAAGTCCGAGTGGCCTCCGAGGTACTTGGTCCCTGAATGAATAACTAGGTCGAAGCCCAATGATATGGGATTACACGCCCATGGGGTTGCGAAGGTGTTGTCTACGATTGCGATGAGACCGTGTTTCTTGGCTACCGCAGCCATTGCCTCTAAGTCGCACACCTTGAGAACGGGGTTGGTCAAGGTCTCTACATACAGTATCTTGGTATTTTCCTGAATGGCTGCCTCGTAGGATGAGGGATCCCTGATATCGGCCATCGTGACCTCGATGCCGAATCTCGGTAGATCCTCTATCATGAACCCGTATGTCCCGCCATAGCAATCGGGGCTGGCCACCATATGATCCCCCTTTGAGAGCAAAGCGAGAAGTGTCGTGGTTACTGCTGACATCCCACTCGCAAATGTCTCCCCATCCTCCGCGCCTTCGAGGGCAGCGACCTTCTGCGCCACCCCCTCGGAGTTGATGCTTGAGAGTCGGCTATACAGCGCTGTGTGCTGAGCGCCGTCGGCCCAGCCCTGATAGCGCTCGTCGGTCAGGCGGTAGGTCGATGTCAAGAAGATCGGAGTGGAAGCGGCCCCCTCGATATTCTGAGTACCTGACCATATTGCCCGCGTTGCGAATCTCTTGTCGGAGTACCTGTCGCTCATGAAACTACGAATAGGGGTAGTGTCATCAACTATACGCCGGTAATAATCTTATTATGTCGAATAATTACCTATAATATGTAATAAATCCGACTAAATGTCGGAATATTTTATTTCCCGCCGTCACTTCCCGAAATCGTGCCTACCTCTCAATTGGACGCCAAGGACGCAAGGATAATCGCGATGTTGAAGGAAGACTCGCGAGCCAGTACACAGGCCATAGCCGATGCCCTGGGAATGCCCAGAGTCACCGTTCACGACAGGATAAGGAGGCTGCAGGAGAGAGGCGTCGTGCGACGCTTTACGGTGGAGCTTGGGAAGGAGGAGCTCGGATGGAGCCTGCACGCCTTCATCCTCGCCAACTGGGCCGGAGAGAGGGGGGAGACTGACAGGAGGGACGTTGCTCAGGAGATCTGCAGCATGCCGTTCGTCGTCGGTTGCCACATAGTGACCGGGCAGTGGGACTTCATCATCGAGGTCCTAGCGAGGAACATGGAGGACCTAGGCGACTCGATTCTCGATGGTCTCTCAGCAGTTTCAGGAGTTGGCCACACTCAGACTCTGGTCTCGTTCTACAGCTTCGAGGGTGAGGCCGGGGCTCTGAACTAGTCCAGTCCGATGACTGCTAGTACCGAATCCAGATCAGCATCAACCACGGTCGATTCAGCGAGAGAATTCTCGACTGCTACGCCGGGATCCTTCAGGCCGTGTCCAGTCACCGTGGCAACGACTGTGCTCCCATTAGGGATGCCACCGGCGGCGTGACACTTGAGCAAGCCGGCGATACAGGCGGCGGAGGCGGGCTCCACGAAAATCCCTGCTGTGCGAGCCAGCATCCTGTGAGCGTCCAGTATCTCCTCGTCGCTTACCATGTCGATTGCTCCTGATGACTCAGCGGCTGCCTTGACCGCGTGCTCCCAACTTGCTGGGTTGCCGATGCGTATTGCGGTGGCAACGGTTTCCGGGCTCTCGACAGGGGCACCGCGCACTATCGGAGCAGCCCCCTCAGCCTGCCACCCCATCATCCGGGGCAGCCCGCTGCTTCGCCCGGCTTCGAGATACTCCTTGTAGCCCATCCAGTAAGCGGTGATGTTGCCGGCATTGCCCACTGGTAGGAAGTGCATGTCGGGGGCGTTTCCGAGAGTGTCACAGACCTCGAACGCCGCTGTCTTCTGCCCCTGTATGCGGAAGGGGTTGATGCTGTTCACCACCTCGACCTCGTCCCTCTTTCCCAGTTCCCTGACAATACCGAGGGCGTCGTCGAAGTTTCCGCGAATCTCCAAGGTACGGGCCCCGTGAATCAACGCCTGCGCCATTTTGCCATAGGCGATCTTGCCCTCCGGTATCAGAACCAAGCAGGTCATCCCCGCGGCGGCGGCATAAGCTGCTGCAGAGGCGCTGGTGTTGCCAGTGCTGGCGCACACCACGATGCTGGCCCCTCGCTCAGCTGCCTTGGTGACGGCCAGTGTCATCCCCCTGTCCTTGAACGATGCCGTTGGGTTGAGTCCTTCGTACTTGACGAAGAGACGGAAGTCTCCTCCGATCTCACTGACGATGCCTGAGGCCTCGATGAGAGGGGTGCCGCCTTCATTCAGCGTGACTGCACGGGTCGCCTCAGACACCGGTAGGAACTCACGATAGCGACGAATCACGCCGTGCCCCGTCATGGACTGGCCTGATGGGATTCAGCCATGAACCTCACCCGGGCTTCCGAAGCGACCTGCAAGGTTGAGGCAGACCGCCACAACAGGGCCAATCAGCACGGCGAACAGGATGGTCCCCTCTCTGAATGTCCCCCCCATCATCACCCCCAATACTAGAACGGAGACTTCGATGCCGCCTCGAACCCTCGCTATGGGAATCCCTGAGAACCTCTGTAGACCGGTCATCCAGCCGTCCCTCGGACCCGGCCCCAGATTGGCCGTAAGGTAGATGCCGCTGCCGATTCCGATCAGGAGAACACCGGCTAGAACCTCTGCTACTGCCATTGCTTGAGAATCAGGGACTGGGAGGCGCGGCACCATCACCTCAATTGCCGCTGCAATCAAGACCACGTTGAGGATGGTGCCAACACCGGGCTTCTCCTTCAAGGGGAGCCAGAGCAGAAGCACGAGGACGCTAACGAGGAAGGTGGCTTGGCCGACTGACCAGCCGATGTTCAGCGCTATCCCCTCGGCCAGCACTGTCCATGGGGTGTTGCCGATTCCCGCTGCAATCAGCATGGCATCTCCGGTACCGAATATCCAGAGACCGGCGATTAGAATCACCAGAGTCCTAGCGGGTGGTCTGGTGGTCATAGGGTCGGCTGCGCTCCACCATGTGGTCGGCACCTCCTTGGCCGGGCGCAGGAAGGATAGTGTGCCCATGGCTCACGAGGGGGATTCAGCCTTGAACCCAATCGGAGTAACCCAGTGTGCTGGAAGCCTCCCAAGCCACTATTTGCGGCGTCTCGTATGGGTGGCAGGAAAGTATCGTCTCGATGAGAGAGTCCTTGCTGATGGAACTGGTTTTCATCTCCAAGCGCCACTCCTCAGAGCTCTGAGTCGAATCGTCCCACGAGTATACGGAAGTGATTCGTTCCCTCTGAATGCAGGCAGCGAGGCCGTTCTCCACCAGTTCGGCGGACCAAGCACCCACCTCGGCCTCCACCCAATCTCCTGGAAGAGTGGTCTGCACCACCCATACAATATGGCTCACAGCACAGCGAAGAGGCAATTGCGAATCAACCCGATGCATAATTTGAATGCAAGGTGTCCTTTAGCCAAGATACGGTGAGCCTATGGAACAGTGGGACCGGCCTATCGACACGGGAGAGGTTCCGGACGATGGTTCTCACTTCGATGTGATTGTGGTCGGAGGGGGTCCGGGGGGCTCGGCCGCCGCTGCCTACAATGCGATGAATGGCTGCCGGGTCCTGCTGCTCGAGAAGGGGGTCTGGCCTCGAGACAAGCCCTGCGGAGACGCAGTTGGGGGCAAATCGTTGTCTCATGTCGAAGAGCTCGGCGTGCTACCGATGATCGAAGCCACGCCACACTACGTCGTCGACTCAATCGTCTTCGGGAGCCCGAACGGCTCCGAAGTGCGCGTGATGCTGCCCAAGGAGAGCTACGAGGCCAAGGGGATGATGTCGGGTTACGCCCTGCCGAGGATCCAGTTCGACTACATGCTGTTCAAGCGTGCCACCGAAGTGGTGCTCGAAGCCGGTGGCGCCGTGATTCAGGGATTCTCTGTCGGAGATGTTATCGTAGAGGGGACGGAGGGAGGAAAGAGGATAGTTGGAGTCAGCGGGAAATCCGGTGGTGCGCGCTCCGAAGAGCCCGGGCTCGTCTTCAGAGCTCCCTTGACAATAGGGGCTGGTGGCTACAACTGCCCGGTATCACGCACCATCACCGAAGTCCACAACGAGCCATTTAGGGATGACGAGCACTTCTGCGGGGGTTACCGCGAGTACTGGGAAAACGTCGAGGGGCTCGGTGATCCGGAAGGCCCCATCGAGATCCACTTCATCAAAGAGGTCTCCCCAGGGTACTTCTGGCTCTTCCCTGTCAAAGAGGGTGTCGTGAACGTCGGGGTCGGAATGCTAATCTCGGAGCAGAGGAAACAGAAGGGAATGAAGAGATCTCTCAAGCAGATACAAAGATGGGTCATCGAAGAGCATCCCCAATTCAAACGGAGGTTCGCCAACGCCAGGCTTGTGCCTAAATCACAGAAAGGATGGCAGCTCCCCTTCGGATCACCGAGAAAGAAGGCTCCGTCCTTCCAACCGAGACGCGCGGCGATGGCTGGAGCGATGGCTGTTGGAGATGCTGCCAGTCTGGTTGACCCGTTCAGCGGAGAAGGCATAGGAAACGCCCTTCTGACAGCCAAGATGACGAGTTGGCATTTCGACAGGGAGATCCACTCCAACGGCTTCCCCGAGAGTGCATCGGTGGCCTACATGGAGGAAATGTGGGGCGAGTTGGGCAAGGAGCTGACTAATTCCACGAGGCTGCAGCGGATGATGAAGATGAAGCGCCTCACCAACTGGTTCGTCAAGAAAGCGTCGAAGAAGGAGGAGATTGGGAAGATGATGTCGGAAATGATCGCCAGCAAGGAGGCGCAGGAGTCGCTTTGGAGTCCCTGGTTCATGTTCAAGACACTGATATTGCCATAGGTGATACAATGACAGGAACCCCTCTCTCTCTGGACGGAATCGAGGCTGTGTTCCTCGATCTCGACGGCACCCTCTACCTCGGCAGCGAACTGATAGACGGCGCCTTGGACTTCCTCACAAGACTAGAAGATGGAGGTATTCAGAGGTTCTTCCTCTCCAACAACTCTAGTCGCTCGGTCGCCCAGTACGTCGAGAAACTGCATAGCATGGGAGTTCCAGCGACATCGAATGATGTTCTGCTCTCCACACACGACCTACTCGCATGGCTCAGTGCAAATGGAATCACCGAGACCTACTTGGTCGGTACCTCTGGGATGCAGCAGATGCTTGAGGACGCAGGCATCTCAACAGATTCCGGTGAGCCGGAATACGTTGTTCTGGGGTACGACACGGAAATCACCTACGAGAAGCTCAGCACGGCTTCGATTCACCTCCACAGAGGAGTGCCGATGGTCGCCAGCCACCCAGACACAGTCTGCCCTTCACCTAATGGCGGTCTTCCTGACACGGGGGCGTACATGGATCTCTTCGAAGCGACCACAGGAGTCCGCCCGGAGCACGTGTGCGGCAAGCCGAACGCTGGGATGATTCTCCATAAGGTCGACGAGATCGGCCTGCGCCCGGAGCAGTGCGCCATGATCGGGGACAGGCTCTACACCGACATGGAAATGGCAGAGAGAGCCGGAGTTCATGGTATACTGGTGCTCAGCGGGGAAGCCACCATGGAGGATCTAGAGGCTGCTCCGCAGGTTCCTTCCCTAGTGGTTGGATCTGTCGACGAACTGGCTCGCTAGAGGGAGAAAGCCTCAATCACGTCAGCCCCTGCCGAGCTCGTGAGTGAGGAACTAGTCACTGTTACTGGTGCGAGCGGCTTCATCGGCAGCCACATCGTCGCCAACCTCCTAGCCCGCGGGCGTGCTGTCAGAGCGACAGTGCGAGATTCCTCTGACCCGGTTAGAGTCGACCATCTGAAAGCGCTTCCAGCTGCCGACGGCGGAAGTCTCGAAATAGTCGAGATGGATCTGTTCGATGTGGCTTCGGTGAATGCCGCCATCGCCGGGTGCACCGATCTGATACACACCGCAGCTGCAGTGAGGATTAGTGCAAAGGACCCGCAGAGGCAGATTGTCGACCCGAGCGTCATAGGCACTCAGAATGTGGTTGCGGCAATCGATGCCGCCGGCTCGGTCGAGAGATTCGTGCACACCTCCTCCACAGCCGCCATCAGGCCAATGAAGTGGAGGGATGGAGAGACGTTGACCACCGAAACCTGGGCCGACGACGCCACGCTCGATAGTAACCCGTATGGGCTGGCGAAGGTCGAGGCGGAACGTGTGGTCAGGAACTGGCATGCCGCTTCCGATATGGAAACACGTCCGCGTATGGTGACGATACACCCGAGTGTGGTGTTCGGACCGCCGATGAGCAAGATCCACCTGCGCGGCTCACTCGCGTTCGTGATGGCACTCGTTCGAAGGGAGATACCGGTGGTGCTGCCGATGCAGGTCAACATCGTGGATGTGAGAGACGTCGCCGAGGCCCACGTCAGGGCATTGACTCAGGGGGAGGATGCTGGACGCTACCTGACAGTTAGTGGGGACATGCAGTTCAAGGATATCTCGCTTGCAATCAGGCAGGCCCATCCTGAACTCAGGACGCCTACATTCACTCTCCCATACCCAGTAGCACTGGTGGTCTCAATCTTTCATCGCAAACTGAGTCTTGCCTGGGCTCGCCAACACCTCCGGCGTCGGCTATATTGGGATGCGACTCCGGCGGAGAAAGATCTGGGGATGGCTTGGAGGGCCCCTCAAGAGGCTCTTTTGGACTCTATGCCAGTTATTCTAGAGAACGGCTGGGCATAGGATTGGTTTTCAACGGGGCTACTAACCGGGGTCTGTGACCAGAGTAGTTCACCTACTGGTGCTTCTGATGCTGAGTTCTACAATCAGCGGTTGTCTGTGGTGGGGAGAGGATGAGGTCGTCGAAGAGGAAACCGGTCCGTTCAATTTCGATCAGGAGACCCCAATCACCACTTGGTATCACTACCCTGGAACAGTGTCGGAACCGTGGGCTGTCAACGCCACAGACTCTGCTGCTGTGTCCGCGGCCAACATCACCGCCAACTTGAGTGGAAACAGCACCCCCTACTTCGCCAACGCGACCTACTACGGCACCGGGTTCGACACCTTCGAGCCCACCATAGGAGTCACTTCCTCGGGAGCGATTTTCTTCACCAGCTGGAACGGGCTGGGAGATGGTACCCACATCATCCGCTCCCGCGATCAGGGGCAGACTTGGGAGGACGTCGGGCCGTTCGGGACTGTGGATGAGGACTCGGGGCAGACCCCTAACTCCAACGACCCCTACATCTACGTCGACAAGTTCACTGACAGGCTGGTTAAGTTCGACATGCACGCCCTTGCTGCAATGTTTGTTGAATACTCTGATAATGACGGTGACTCATGGAGCGCCCCCTTTCCCGTAGAGGGTTACTATGTGACCCAGGATCACCAGAGCATTGCCTCAATGCCTCATCCTAATGCGATTTCTGGGGAGGTCGTCTATGTCTATTGCATCAACACGGGCTCTCCTGCTGCAGGGGCCCAGTGCTCACGCTCACTCAATGGCGGGCTGTCGTGGGACATCCAGAGGATTGGCTTTCCTAGCAGCAGCTTCCCGCAGTGCTCGGGGCTGCACGGACACGTGGCCGGGGGTATTGATGGGGCCGTCTACCGAGGAAATCCCTCCTGCGAGGGGCCCGCAGTCTACCGTTCCCTAGATGGAGGCTACACCTGGACCGAGCATACCATAACCACAGAAGTTGGGATGCAGCAGGGCTGGCACTCACACGAAGTCGCAACGGCAGTGGATGATGGAGGCAATGTCCACGCCACTTGGATCAGCAACGACCAGTTGCCATGGTACGCCTACTCCCGAGATCAGGGCAACACCTGGAGTGATCCGATGATGGTCGCAGCCCCGGGCGTCAGAGAGACAGGCTTCCCGACGATCTTTGCCGGGGCAGAGGGACGCGTGGTGGTTGGATACATCGGCGAGATAAACGACGTTGGGGACAACAACTCAACCTCCGGTGGGGTCGGTTGGGGCGGCTACATGGCCATCATGACTGATGCCTTCTCCGAAAATCCACTCATCACTACTGTGGCTGTCAACCAACCGAACGACCCACTGGACATCACATCCGATTGCGGTAACGTGCGCTGTGGTGGGTTCGGGGACTTCATCGACGTCGAGATTGATGATGAAGGACGTCCTTGGATCGCCCTCGCGCACAACGCCGCTGGGTTTGAGGAGGCAATCATAGGAACGCTCACTGAAGGGCCAGCGCTGTATGGCGACCTCGCGTATCTCCCGGTGCTTCCGGCGGGCGGCAATACAACCCTGATGATGGGATGACATGTCGCCGTTCATCTGATGTATGCGAGTCCTGACCGCGAATCGTGCGCGCGACAGCGATGATGCTGGTGTTGGTGATGATATCAGCCCCCCTTGGGGGCTGCTTCGGGGAGGAAGACGTAGTGGTCGAAAAGAAGAGTGTGTTCGAAGAATTGTGTCCCGACGGCATCGCAAACAACACATGGTATCACTATTCCAACGCCACTGATGCCACCAAGGTCTCTGACATCTTCAACGGAACCTCGGTGCTGATTGGTAACAACGCCCCAGCCTGCGCATTCGGAACCTACTACGGCATCGGGATGACAACGTTCGAGCCGACCATTGGGGTCACCTCTGCTGACAACCTCTACATGACTAGCTGGGGCAATGGTGCCGCTGGATCGACCGCGATTGTACGCTGCTCAGGGCTTATTGGGATGACCAATGTGAGTGAATATGCCTGCGAGGATGTCTACAGCGCATTCCTCCCCGTGGCTAACAGCAACGACCCGTATCTCTACGTTGACCCATGGACTGATCGAGTGATGAAGTTCGACATGCATGCATTGCTCGGGATGACTGTCGAGTGGTCTGACAACGAGGGCGGGAGTTGGACTGGGCCATCCGTGGCCACGGGCTGGTCGGTCCAAGACCACCAGACGATTGCATCCTCCCCTTACCCGGCTCTTCTTCACCCCACCACCTGGGTGTTCTGTGTCAATGGCAACTACCCATACCCCGTCTGCGCCGCTAGCAACGATGGAGGATTGAGTTGGGGGCCTGAGCTTCCGGGCGCGCCGAACGGTTGTGACAGTGGTGGTCTGACCGGTCACATGATGGGTTCGGAAAACGGCAACTTCTACCGCGGCAACCGGGGATGCAATGGTGGTGAGGGCTACTCTATCTACCGTAGCACAAACGGAGGGATAACTTGGACAGAGCATCCGTTGCCCACTGAGGTGACTGGGACGGCAGAAACTTGGAACTTTGAGGAAGCGCAGGTCTATCCTGACTCGGAAAACAACGTCCACGCGATGTGGATGGGGTCTGACAACATGCCATACTACTCTTTCTCGACAGACGAGGCGGAAACATGGAGTGATCCGATGATGGTAGCGCCGCCGGTCGGCCTCAACGGAACTGGGTTCCCGGTACTGACTGCGGGGGGCCCCGGTCAGGTCGCATTGGGCTATCTGGGAGACTCTGGGGGAGACACATGGAATGGCTACCTCACGGTCATCACTGACGTGTTCAGCCCGATGCCACTGATGACAACCGTGCAGGTAAACGGATGGGGTGACCCGCTCGACACAACGGCTGATTGTGGCTTCAACCGGTGTGGGGGTTTTGGGGACTTCAATGACATCATAATCGACCAGTATGGTAGGCCATGGTTCGGTCTGGCTCACAATATAGGTGGTGAGATCGGTATCTTTGGTACCATGACCATCGGACCCTCTCTACGAGGCAATGGCACTCTGGTAGAATTACCCCTAGGTGGGCCAGGCACGCTCTAGATGACTTCTGGGTACAGGGCATAGGCCTGGAAGGCGAAGCTTATCGCGAAGCCAATCATGGCTAGTCCGCAGATGACCATCGCAATGCGGTACTTGCGCGGAGACAGCCAGGTGCCACCGCCGACAAATAGCCATGCGATGGATGCCTTCACCAGTATGATAGTGATTAGGAAGCAGACGGCGTAGAGAATCGGGGCGAGTGGTTCCTGCTCGGCTGCTGAAGCCATCAAAGGCCCGCCGATGAGGAACCAGAACATGTACACATTGGGATTTAGGAGATTGGTCAGCACACCGCGCTTGAAAGACCCGGTTGCGTCGTCATCCATCTTCCCAGGTTCAGGCGGTTCCAAAGAGAAGCACTCCCATCCCATCTTGGTCAGAAACAACGCCCCGAGAAGTGAGATTGTGAACAGGACGGAGGGTTGTGTGGCCATCCAACCGGCTAGGAGGAGGCTAGCGATAATCAAGGGGCCATCGGTAAATATAGGGGCCGCAGCAGTCCACATACCGGCTTTCAGGCCCTTAGAAAGGGACTCTCTGATTACCATAGTCAGTAGCGGGCCTGGCTTGATACCTTCTATGATCCCGAGCGCAATTCCCGCGGCCGCGAGGCTGGCGATTAGATCCGTCTCCATGTCCTAACGCCTCGAAGCGATTTTCGCTAGGAGTTTGAGTATCTCGAGGTAGAGCCAGATTAGGGTGACCATCAGACCGAAGGCCGCTCTCCACTCCAGTTGTTTGGGGGCTCCTCTCTCCACTCCCTTTTCGATGAAATCAAAGTCCGCGACCAAACAGAGAGCTCCTATCCCTACGACAAACAGGGAGAAGCCTATGCCGATTGGGCCCGCGCTGTGAATATACGGCACATGGAACCCGAAGATTGCACCTATAATAGAAATGAGGTAGATGAGTACGATAGCGGCCAACGCTGAAGTGACTGCTATCTGTGTGTTGCGATCCCAAGCGATGAGTCCAGCTCTGTAGATGGCTATCATGGCACCGAGTATGAGGAAGGTCAGGAGTGCAGCTAGGATACCAATGCCTGGCATCTCCAAACCGACCTCGAAAACCCATGTAATCCCTCCTAGAACGAGACCTTCCAAAGCAGCGTATGTGCAAATCAACATTGGATTCATAGAGCCAGAAAAAATAACTATCATAGCTACGATAAAGCCCCCCAATGCTCCAATTAAAATCAGGATGGATGCCTCTGGCATTGAAAAGGCCGTCATCATGGCGGTGGTCGCGGTGATCAAGAGGAGGATACCTGTCTTCTCAGCAACGCCCTCGATGGACATCAGGTTGGATTCCTCATCCCACCAGCCTGCCTCCTCGTAGGAGCTCTTCTCGAAGGTGGCATCTGAGAGAGCGGGGTTCCCTGAGCGATACATCGGCCTTACTGAATGGGTCCACCTTCTCAAGGCTTGGCCCGACGCAGGCTCACACGAAGCCTATCAGGTGCTTGCCAGTGTAGCTGTCAGGGTTCTCGGTGATCTCTTCGGGTGCACCCTCGGCAACCACCAAGCCGCCTCGTTCACCACCCTCAGGCCCGAGATCTATGACCCAATCAGCGCACTTGATTACATCGAGATGATGCTCGATGATGATGACTGTGTGGCCGTTGCGGCGAAGACGAAGGAGGACTTCGATGAGTTGGTGGACGTCAGCTAAGGAGAGTCCGGTGGTCGGCTCGTCGAGGATGTACACAGTGTGTTTCCTCGCCGGGCGGTGCAACTCAGTCGCGAGTTTGACCCTCTGGGCCTCGCCTCCGGAAAGGGTTGTTGCGGGCTGGCCCAGACGGATGTAGCCTAGGCCGACATCCCGGATTGTCGACAGGATACGGAAGATCGAACGCTGGTTAGCGAAGAACTCGCAGGCCTCGGTGACATTCATCTCAAGAACATCGTGGATGGTCTTGCCGCGCCACTCGACCTCGAGGGTTTCTCGGGCGTAGCGCTTGCCCTTGCAAACGTCGCAGACCACCCAGACATCGGGCAGGAAGTTCATCTCCAGTTTACTTGAACCGGCACCCTTGCAAGCCTCACACCTACCACCTCGCACGTTGAAAGAGAACTGTCCGGGCTGGTAGCCTCGCTCCTTGGCGAGGTTGGTCTGAGCGAACAGATCGCGTATCGGGGTGAACGCCCCGGTGTATGTGGCCGGGTTGGAGCGGGGGGTGCGTCCAATCGGAGACTGGTCAATGACGATGGTCTTGTCAATGAGCTCGTAGCCCTCGATTCTATCGTGCCGGCCGGGTGTGGTGTCTGCCCCGTGGAGCTCTCGCTGGAGAAAGGGGGCTATAGTGGAAGTCACGAGAGAAGACTTCCCTGAGCCCGAAACCCCCGTCACAGCGACGAAGCATCCGAGGGGGATTCTGACCTCTATGTCCTGCAGGTTATTCTGACGGGCGCCGGTCACTATGAGCCATCGATCATCGTCCGGTCTGGCTCGGTCTTCAGGGATGGGTATACTCTCCCTGCCTGAAAGATAGGCGCCGGTCACACTTTCCTTACTGTTGAGGAGTTGATCTAGACTGCCATTGGACACCACTCTGCCGCCCTCCTTGCCCGCACCTGGACCGAGATCTACGAGCCAGTCGGCCTGTCGCAGGGTCGCCTCATCGTGCTCTACCACAAGTAGGGTGTTGCCGAGCGAGGTCAGCTCCCTGAGGGTCTCCAACAGTCTGCCGTTGTCCCTCGGGTGGAGTCCAATACTGGGTTCATCGAGGACATACATAACCCCAGTCAGACGAGTTCCTATCTGAGTGGCCAAACGGATTCTTTGAGACTCACCGCCCGAGAGGGTGTTGGCGCGGCGATCTAGAGTGAGGTAATCGAGACCTACGAGGGCGAGGAAACGAAGACGGGACTCTATTTCCTTGATGATTTCGTGGGCGATGAATAGCGACCTCTCGTCGAGGTGCTCGGCGTTCGAGACGGTTTGGGTATGAGGTTCCTCCCGGTCAAGCCTCGACCAAGTGTCATCCAAGCCTCCGATGCGCCAGTGCTGAACCACAGCGAGCGCTTCTAGGACGCTGCAGAAAGAAATCTCAGGCAGGGAAATACCACCCACCGTGACCATGCTAACAGCACTGTTCAGCTTCTGACCCTTGCAGTTGGGGCACGGCTCGTCGGTCATGTATGATGTGAGTCGCGACCTAGTCCGGTTCGAACTAGTGTCTGTGTAAGTCCTCCGGAGTCGTGTGAAGACGCCTTCCCAGGGACGAACCATCTGGTATGATGATCCTTTTTTAGAAACGAAGTTGAAATTGATGGTGGTATCACCCGAACCGTTCAGTAGGATATTCTTGGCCTCATCGTCCAACTGACCAAATGGGACATCATGTGGAATCCCATAGTGCTCACAGGTCTGCGTCATCTGTGTCCTGTACCACCCAGACATCATTGAGCGGCGGAACGGTGTGATGCAGCCTTCACCGACCGTAGCGAGTCGATCTATGACAAGATCGGGGGAGAAGTTTCTCTGAACACCAAGACCCTGGCATGAGGGACACGCCCCTAGGGGGTTGTTGAATGAGAAGACTCGGGGACTCATTTCAGGCAGGAATGCCCCGTGCTCGGGGCAGGCGAACTCTTCGGAGTACGCTATTGACTTTCCCTGCCCCGTCTGGAACCTCTGCTCATCGGGGTCGTCGGACTTCTTTGGCTTGGGAGCCTTGAGACTCTCAATCGCCACAGCACCAGCGCCCAGTCTGAGTCCGGCTTCCGCTGCTTCTGTAAGTCGCTGTCGGCTTACTCTCTCTAGGCGGATTCGATCGATTCTGACATCTATATCGTGACGAAGGTTCTTCTCAAGCTCAGGAGGGTTTTCGAAATTGGCATCGCGCCCATTTACTCTGCCCTTGAGGTACCCCTGCTCGACTAGGGCTCGGAATAGATCTGCGTGAGTTCCTTTGCGGTTGCGTACTGCTGGGCTCCAGACAGCCACCGCATGGCCCTCGAATCGCCATAGGACATCGTCGACTATCTCCTGCACGGTTCTCCTTGCGACCTCCTTGCCACAATCAGGGCAATGTGGAAGTCCGACTCTGGCCCAGAGTAGGCGCATGTAATCCATGATCTCAGTTACTGTCGCCACGGTTGAGCGAGGGTTGTGACTGCCTTGCTTCTGATCGATGCTGATGGCAGGGGAGAGGCCTTCGATGCTGTCACAGTCTGGCTTCTTCATCTGACCGAGGAATTGTCTCGCGTAGGAACTTAGGCTCTCGATGTAACGGCGTTGCCCCTCGGCGTACAATGTGTCGAAGGCAAGACTTGACTTGCCCGAGCCAGACACCCCCGAGAGAACGACGAACTTTCCCCTTGGAATCTTGACGTCGATGTTCTGGAGATTGTGGGTGCGGGCCCCTCGAACCTCTATCCATCCATCCTTGGATGCGCCGTTCTTCAATCGCTTAGCCATGCCTCAACTTCCTTGCGGAAGCATGCGTGCGCGAGGATGTCCTTGAATTCATGTATTAGAAAGTGGCCGACTCTGAAAGGTTCTACCTGCACCAGAGTGCATCGATAGTGTCGCCGGCCTCCGCATCGGTGTCGGGTGGGAGTAATGTCAGGCCGTTGTGGGCGACCATGCTGTGGATGTTGCCGCTGCCCTGGTGGGTGAGTACTTTGGCGATCAGGCCGTCCTCTCCT
>Ga0315334_10001060_pt1 | contig 16958 bp, 10 predicted proteins | sample M150034915metaG_FD_205555 | JGI IMG/M metagenome (GOLD analysis project Ga0315334, IMG submission 205555) | Ammonia-oxidizing marine archaeal communities from Monterey Bay, California, United States - M1 500m 34915 | ecosystem: Environmental > Aquatic > Marine > Intertidal zone | place: USA... | reverse complement strand
CAGGAGGTCGAAGTTCTTGAAAGCGCTGTTTTTGTAACAGAGGAGACTCTGCGGCGGAAACAGCTTGAACTTGCCTCCAATCGGCGGATGGCTGCTAAGGGTTTGATCAATCAACTGCAGGTCTCAGCAAGTGAATTCGCATTGGAAAAATCAAGAAAGGATGTTGCCGCCAGCAAGCGTGCGATTGATGTGTTCCGACGATTTACTCGAGAGCGGAAAGTTGGAGCATTCAACGCCGAGATTGAAAAACAGAAAGCGAATCTCGAGGCTGCAACATTCACCCTGGAATTGAGCACTCAAAGACTTGCCGAACTCGCTGAACAAATCGAACATTGCACCATTCAAGCGCCGGCAGATGGTCAGGTGGTTTACGCGAGCAAAGGCCAACGAGGCGAACCCGTTGTAATCGAAGAAGGCAGTCAGATTCGGTTCAACCAGATTATTGCCAGGCTGCCCGACATCAAGAAGATGCAAGTCGATGTGAAAATCAACGAATCACACATCAATCGTGTCCGACTTATGATGCGGGCTGAAATCACTCTGGACGCGGATCCAGTCAACACGCTTTACGGCGAAGTTAAGACAGTGGCTCCCTACCCGTTCCCGATGCGCTGGCATGGTGCCCCATTGGAATACGGCGTGGAAATCACGATCCATGATCCACCACCGTCCATCCGTCCCGGGTTGCGAGCCAAGGTAAAGATATTTTTCGAAGCGGAGCAGTCAGTATTACTGGTCCCTCTGGCAGCAGTGATTGCTCATGAAAAATCGCATTATTGCCTCGTGCGTGATGGACAGAACTGGCGGGCTTCACCCATCAAAATCGGCCCCAATAACAACAATCAGGTCGTGGTCCTCGACGGTATCTCTGAGGGTGATGAAGTCACTTTGACACCATTTCGTTTTATCGAGCGTTCCGACTTGCCAGTCGCGGCACCCAAGGGACTTGCGCAAACCCCTGAACTCGGTCAACCGAATACCATCACCGGCCAGAAAACCCAGGTCCAGAAAACTCAAGGCCAGAGCGCCAACGGCCAGAACAATCAAAACACAGGGAACACGAAACAACTCACCACGACCGAGGCCGAAGCAGACCAAACTGATCCTGGAACATGAAACTCCTGCATCCTCGTATCTGGCAACTTGGGATCAAGAGCCTGCTATTACACCCCATGCGGTCGTTGCTGACTGTACTTGGGATATTCATCGGTGTTGCCAGTGTTGTTTGGCTGCTTGCCATCGGTGAAGGAATCAGCCGCGAAGCCCAGCGTCAAATCGCTGAACTTGGTGCAAAGAACATCATTCTACGTTCGGTGATGCCGCCTGATGACTCGGTGAATGAATCCTCTTTCTACGTTCAATACGGAATTCGCCGAGCAGATGTAGCAGCACTGGTTGAAATCCCAACGATCAAGAACGCAGTACGCATTCGTGAAACAAAACGAGAGGCCCATTATGGCCCCGTGACGCTTGCCAGTCATCTAGTCGCCTGCACCCCCGAGTACGCCGAAATCATGCGTCTGACGGTCGATCGCGGCAGGTTCATCTCGGACCTTGATGTGGAACAGAGAGCAAACGTCTGTGTGCTGGCTGCTGAGGCAGCCGATCTCTTTTTCACCACCGAAGATCCGATGGGCAAAGCAATCCGGATTCGGGAATTGCCGTACGTCGTTATCGGAGTAATGCATGCCCGGAATCCTACCGCTGGCATTGGTGGTTCAATCGCAGCACAGGACTTTGACAAGGATATTTACATCCCTCTGGAAACGTTCTGGCAGAGAATCGGGGATCGCGTTCTGTTTGTTCAATCCGGACAGCGGACGGGCGAGGAAGTTGAACTGAGCCAAATCACATTTCAGATTGAATCAATACGTGATGTGATTCCAACAGCAGATGCCATCCAGCGGACAATGCAAAAAATGCATGCCGAAAAAGATTATGCCGTCGTCGTCCCACTGGAACTACTTGAGCAAGCCAAGACAACACGTCTGATGTTCATGGTATTCATGGGCATGATCGCGGCCGTAACGCTCCTTGTGGGTGGGATTGGGATCATGAATATCATGTTGGCAACCGTGACAGAACGAACCCGAGAAATTGGCATTCGCCGCGCACTAGGTGCAAAGCAAAGCGACATTACACGACAGTTTCTGGCAGAAACGGTCGTGCTAGCCGCCGTTGGGGGCGTGGCGGGAGTCGCGGGTGGATTGACCTGTCCAATGATGATGAACTTACTGCGTCAGCTTCTGCAGAATTGGATTCCCGAAGCAATGAATAATCTTCCGGACGCAATACGGCATGTGACGCCCGAAATTGTGCCCTGGTCGATTCCGCTCGCTTTTGCAATTTCTGTCGCTATCGGCGTATTCTTCGGATTGTACCCCGCAATTCGCGCAGCTCGGATGGATCCCATTGAGGCACTGAGACGGGAATAACGCTAGCAATCCAACGCAGCCACCGAAGAAAGTTTGACAGCCCCATCAGTGCCACTGGCATGTCAACGTCTATCATTGCATCACTTCAGGGACTCGAGAAAAGCAATCAGGTCGGCCAACTCTTGGGCCGTCATCTCTGCGGCTAGTCCCTTGGGCATCAACGACTCGGTCTGCAACCGGCGTGACTCAATTTCATCCTTTGAAATATGGTGGTTTTTGCCATCTGCCGAACGAATCACAATTTCTGTTTCTGCGTCTCGCACCATCAGTCCGTTCACCACTTGTCCATCGACTGTCAGCACCAAATGGCTGCTGTATTTTGGATCGATCACTTTGGACGGCTCCAAAATACTGTCCAACAACTCCTGTCTCGATCGTTTCTTTCCAAGGCCGTCCATGTCAGGACCAACACTCTGTCCGCTCCCCTGCACCCGGTGACACAGTAAACATTGCATTGTCTGGCCATCAAGAAAACGCTCACGACCACGAATCGCATCTGCTGGAAGGTTAAGCAACGCCTGTGTGTCAATATTGGCACCCAGACGCTTGCGTCGCTCTTCCAGTGGGAGAAACCGTTCGAACAAAGCTGCCGTCAAAAGATTTCCCGAAGTCTGTTCCCGTCTCGCAATTTCCTGTCGCTGCAAGACTGTCGCTTGGTCGTTGAAAAGGAGTTCGGAAAACCGCTTCAGAGCTTCCGACGTGTCTGCTTCATCACCTACCGGTAAGGTGACGGACTCTGGTTCCATCGAAGCAATCCACTCGTGCACCAGACGCAATCCCGATGAATCATTTTTCCAACTTCCCAACTTTGGCATGTGCCCGGTACCACTGGTGGCCATGCGATAAAATAGAGTCGAACGAAAGGGCTGACCCGGAGCGACGACCTTGGCTTGAGAGATTCCAAAGTCCCCTTGGCTTGGCCCAACACCAACCACGTTCATCTGATCAGCAGATGTCGAAAGAGCGAGATCTGCGGGCACTGTCCCGCCACCTCCACGTCGGTGGCAATGGGCACAATTTGCTGCCAAATAGGAACGGGCACGCATCTCGAGTTTTTCCGATGCGTCATCGGGGCTCACCATGGAAACGATTCCCCACTGACTGGGTGCAGCACGGTCCATGACCTTGGTCGCGATGAATTGGGAAACTTGCGCATCACCTAGGTTTTCGAGGGTAAAACCGACGGCCCCTCCATTCTGTCTGCCATGACATGCGCGACATTGAGCACGATTTTGAATCTGCCAATTCGTAGTCGCAACGCGCCCATCAGCCTGCGTGTAACGAATTTGTTTCTCGGTCCCTTTAGCATCGACTAACTGGGCGTCGGTTTGGCCATCGTTCCAGAGATAGCTGTATGGCTGCCAATTGATTCCGTCAAAGTGCAATAACTGCGTTTCGACCCGCACATTGCCGAGCGACATTGTCTTGGCGAACACCGTGCCTGGCCGGTATTTCCAGCCCCGTTGCTGACGGGCAATCTGTATCGGTTCCGGGCTTGGCATCGCCAACAGGTACTCGCTTGTTGCGCCACCTTCCCAACAGGGTGCCGTGACAACATAGGGGATGACGCCAGTTGCCAGGATCATTTGAGGTGTATTCGTGAAAAGACCAGTTTCACTCAACTGCCGCGGAAACTGACTCGCCGAGTCGACCGGCTGATTTCTTATCAATTGATAAATCCCACCGTCGTACCCCACCACCAGCGTTTCATGGTCTGGTGACTCAGCAAAAGTAATGATCGGCAAACCGGTCTCTGCCAAGACTGGATTCCAAGTCACCTGATCACCATCATGCCTTAGTCCCCACAGCAAGCCGGTCACGTAATCGCCATAAAGATAGGCCCCCTGCAATTCTGGAATTTCATTTCCACGGTAGACATGGCCACCTGTCACCGATTGACCTATCGCATGTGGATAGGCCACCAGTGGCTTGCGGATTGGCGTTGGTCCCTGTTTGACGTCACTGCGAATTGGCTGTGGCCCCTCGAAGATGCTCCAACCGTAATTTCCACCGCGTTGAACATCGAAAATGAGTTCCCAAAGTTCCCAACCAACATCACCACAAAGGATCTGATCTGTCTCTGGAACAATGGTAAATCGCCACGGATTACGGAATCCAAAAGCAAAGATTTCACCTCGGGCATCTGGCACGTTTACAAAGGGGTTGTCTGCTGGAATCGAGTACTTCTTACCATCAGCAGGGTGGTCGACATCGATCCTGCAAATGGATGACCGCAAATCAGAAAGATCCTGACCGACGTTGTACTCGTCGGGTGGAAATGGTCTCGCACCGTCTCCCGTTGAAAAATACAGCAGACCCTTGGAATCAAAACGTATCGCACAGCCGTTGTGGCCGCCCGAAGGCCAGGTCATCAAGACTTCTTCGCTGGCTGGATCCACTCGCAACGGCTCGTCTTCACTGACGACAAAACGTGACAATTGAGTGCCGTCCGGTCGTGCTACAGGATCCCCAGCATAAGCAACGAACAATTGACGATTGGTTTCAAATTCCGGATGCAAGGCGAATCCATAAGCCCGACGAAAATCCTTCATCAGCGGATGGAAATCGATCACAAGGTCTGCGTGATCGCAAGCCGCATCGTCGTCAAAGGAAAAGAGTTTTCCGGTCACCTCAAGAACCATCATCTTGTTCGTCCCAGGGACCGGCATCAATTCAACAGGTTGATTGAATTGCAAACCTGGATAGACACGTTGCACACGGAACGGCTTGGGTGGTTCGGGAGAACCTGTCACCCGCGAACTGGTCCAGATCTCACGCTCCGCTCCGTTTCCCAGAATGGGTACAGCAAGAGCAACACTGAGGATGAAAATGAATTGGTAACGCATCGCAAACCACTCGCACGAAAGCATGGATTCTAAAGTCCCCGATTGTAACCCAGCAGAATCACCACGAGTCACGCGAAAACAGGAACGCGTTCGGACAATCCAGTTCACCCAGTGCTGCTGACAAACCCAGTGGTGAACTGCATCCCAGCGCGGGCAGCAGTCACATTTCCTACGACAGTCGCCGCCCAACAGAGACGTTCAGAAATCTTTTCCGCTCCGCCAAACGGTGATGATGCCACGTACATCAGGCCAACAGATCTTTAACGACCCTGCCATAGACATCAGTCAGTCGATAGTCACGTCCTTGAAAACGATAGGTCAGTTTCTCGTGGTTAAATCCAAGTTGGTTCAGGATTGTGGCCTGTAAATCGTGAACGTGCACTGGATTCTCAGCGAGACTGAAACCCAATTCATCGGAGCTTCCATAATCGAATCCCCCTTTTACCCCACCACCGGCCATCCACATGGTGAATACATCCGGGTAGTGATCGCGTCCCAATACATTGCCTTTGGCGGTGCGACCCTCCCGAAATGGCGTGCGCCCGAACTCGCCGCCCCAGACAATCAATGTGTCTTTCAATAAGTCTCGCTGCTTCAGATCCTTGACCAGCGCAGAAATCGGCTTGTCCATCGTCGCACACTTGTTGGTCAAACCCTCGGTCAGTCCTTCAGCTTTCCCTGTACCGTGGAAATCCCAACCCCAGTCGAACAACTGCACGAATCGAACGCCAGATTCAACCAATCGCCGCGCCAGCAGGCAATTGTTTGCCAAACTGGAACCACCCACGGTGGCACCATATTGATCGAGAGTTGCCTGAGACTCCTGCGATATATCCATGACTTCCGGGACCGCTGTTTGCATCCGAAACGCCAATTCATACTGTGAAATCCGGGTCAATGTCTCAGGGTGTCCCAAATCGTTCGCCTGCATCTCGTTCAGATCTTTGAGAGCATCCAAACTTAAACGACGCATGTTGCGATCCATGCCTTTTGGATTTGAGGCATAGAGAACTGGGTCGCCTTTGGAACGGCACTGCACACCCTGATAGACTGAGGGAAGAAAGCCACTGCCAAATGAATTCTTTCCCCCGTTGGGCTGAACGCCACTTGAAATCAGCACGACGAACCCCGGTAAATTTTCATTCTCACTTCCCAAACCATAGGTCACCCAAGACCCCATCGAGGGCCTCCCGGAACGGGGTGAACCCGTGTAGACGAGCAATTCCGCCGGTGCATGGTTGAACTGGTCTGTGTGCATCGAGTGAACCACACACATCTCGTCCGCAATTTCGTGGAAATTCGGAATTGCATCGGACATCCACATACCTGATTCGCCGACCTGGGACCACTTACGCGGCGACCCCATCAGTTTTGGCACTCCTGAAGTGAATGCGAACTTGCGTCCCGCAAGGAATTCGTCTGGGCAATCTTCAGCATTCCGTTTGACCAGTTCAGGCTTGTGATCGAACATGTCCAGATTCGGAGGTGAACCGGTCATGTGCAAATAAATCACACGCTTTGCCTTGGGCGCAAAGTGTGGTTGTTGGGGCGCCAATGGACTATCCGGTGTTCTCTCAGAACCGGTACTCTCACCAGCCAGCAGGCTATTCAAGGCGATCCCACCAAGACCGGCCGCTGAATGTTGAAAAAAGTGCCTGCGTGTTTGCTGCTGCAATTGTTCGAGAATTTGTTTCATGGCTAATTAAGAGAACATCGTTGTGTTATTAGAAAGGACTGTTCAGCTTCGAGATCACCGTTTCATGAACATTTCATCCAGATTCAAGATCACGTTACCGATCACGGTCCACGTTGCAAACTCGACTGCATTGCCACCCTCGGGCAAGGGGCCGATTGGCACAGTCGCCATCTGCTCAGCCTCCTGCGACTGGCCTTCGAATTTTCGAGACACTGTCTCAGACAACTCAGTGATTCGTTTCACTTCGGCTTCGGATGGATCTCTGAGCAGACACCGTCGAAACGCATGCTGTATTCTGTCAGCTGGACTGTCACCGTGCACGATCATCGCCCGAGCCAGTGCCTGAGCGGCTTCCACGTAAACGGGATCGTTCAAAGTCACCAGCGCCTGTAACGGTGTGTTGGTGCGAATGCGTCGGACCGTACACACCTCACGGTTGGGCGCATCAAACTGTGCCATGGAGGGATAGGGGCTGGATCGTCGCCATGTTGTGTAAAGACCACGTCGATAACGGTCCTCACCAGTACTCGGTTGCCAATCGGTAGTCGATCCGAAAGCAGCCTTCAGTCCCATCGCCGGCTGGGGAGGCTTGACGGGTGGACCATACATCCGATCGCTTAAAAGTCCGCAGACAAACAAGGCCTGATCACGAACCATCTCTGCTGAAATTCTGAATCGTGGCCCCCTCGAATAATAGCGATTGGAAGGATCAGCAGCTCGGATTTCCTGACTCGAAAAAGAACTCTGTCGATAAGTTGCAGAAGTCACCAAGACAGTCAGTAGCTCCTTCAAGTCCCAACCCCCACCCTGCAATTCAGCTGCCAGCCAGTCGAGCAATTGCGGATGTGTTGGCAACTCACCTTGCGATCCGAATTCCTCGCTGCTCTGCACGATTCCCCCACCAAAAATTTCTTCCCAGTGTCGGTTGGCGATGACTCGTGCAGTCAAGGGATTTTCTTCATCAACCAACCACTTTGCCAAGGCAAGACGGTCCACTTTCATATCGTCCGGCAAGGCGTGAAACGCCACGGGCGTACCCCGGTCAACAACGTCTCCCGTATCATTGTAGTTACCACGAATTTGAATGCGAGTTTCGCGGAGCTTCGAATCTGCCAACTCTGCCATCACTGGAACAGTAGTCGCCGGCTTCATCGCCGCCAAACTGTCGTTTGCCTGTTTCAACTGTTCACGCTGGGATTTCAGCAGAGGTGTAACACTCCGGTAGTACGCCGACAGTTGGGCTGACTCCTGCTCGCTCAGTTTCTGCTTCGCTTGCCGACGTCGGACAAGTTTGAGTACCGCCGGAGGAATCTCGGCCCACCGCGACAATCCCGTGTCCGATGTCACTGCCACCCGGAAGCGATCGAGTAAATGCCGTGGATGCTTCGAGACCTGATCTATACGAAGTGCCAACTCGACGTCCTCCAACATCACCGGTTGCCTCGGCAGCAGGATCAGTGCATGTGGGCGACCCTGTTGCGGGGAAATCGCCCAACCCTGGTTGGCTGCCACTGGATTCTGAAGCACGGCATTCGCGGGAAAACCCGCCTGCTCATGATCTGCGAAGGCAATTGCCAGCGGTAACTGGAATGGTCCTCCTGTGTTGTACTCGGAACTAGGCATAGGAACGTCAGCCGGCATTTCCTTCCACACCACATCGCGATTTGCATTGAGCAGTGAAACCCGAAAACCCTTCAGGCGTTGCTGAGTGGTGACTTGGGCATCAGTTCGATTCCACAGGGCGATGCGATCGATCGACTTTGTCGCTCCCAAATCGATTTCAATCCACGGATCCTTCTCGATCTTGGTGTGGCTGACGGAACGATTGCTGAAAGTACCATCGGTGTTGCCGTCGTTTACAAATTCATTTTCGCCTCCGAAATCGACCGAACTCGCAGTCGCCGTTCCTGCCGGGGCAACATTCTTGCTGCCAACAAACACCTGTATCTCAGCCAGATGGATCATTTTCCCCGTACCCGGCAGATCCACACGTACATATTGCGCGTCAATCGCCGTTTTCCCTTTGTTCTTCAGCGTCGCGGACACACTGGAAATTACAAAATTGTCGGTCTGTTCAGCCGGCACCTCAAGACGCAAGCCAACGAGGTTCATGTTCTTGACCGGGTAACTCAGCGTGTATTGATCCGTATCGGGCTTCTCACCTCTGGCGATGATCCAGCCATCGTCCTCGCTCAATTCCCGTCCCTGCGCCGACAAACTTGACGGTTGAAGCGTGGTCCATGTCGGTTCACCCTCCAACCCCGCCAACCATTCCCGTTCAGATTTTTCCAGTTCAGGAGTCCCGGTATCCAGCATCTGTTGCAAGGATGCTGTTTTTTCGGACAACCGTGTCTTCTCTGCATCCTGCTCATCCGTCCAGACACTGATGACAGGACTTTCGTTTCTTCTGTCCGCATCTTGGCTGTTGTTGAAGATTGCAAAGAACTTGAAGTATTCTTCCTGCGTGATGGGATCATACTTGTGCGTGTGGCATTGTGCACAAGCAATCGTTGTTCCCATCCAAACTGCCATCGTTGTATTGACCCGATCGACGACCGCTACATTACGAAACTCTTCGTCATTCGTTCCGCCCTCATTGTTGGTAAGCGTGTTGCGATGGAAGGCTGTGGCTATCAACTGTTCCTGACTCGGATTATCAAGCAGATCGCCCGCGATCTGCTCAATGGTGAATTGGTCAAAGGGCTTGTTGTCGTTCAACGACCTGATCACATAATCTCGAAAGGCCCAGATCGTTCGAGCTGGATCGTCAGCATAACCAGATGAATCTGCATAGCGTGCCAGATCAAGCCAAACCCTCGCCCATCTTTCGCCGAAGGATGTTTTTGCAATCAAGCGGCGAACGTAGTGTTCATAGGCATCGGGCCGAGGATCCTCAACAAAGGCCTGAGCTTCATCCCAAGCTGGCGGCAAGCCTGTCAGGTCCAGCGAAACACGTCTGGCCAGCGTCCAACGATCTGCCTCTGGAGATGGCTTGAGGCCACGCGATTCCAACTGGGCGAGCACAAAATAGTCGATGGCATTACGAGGCCAATCAGCGTGACGCACAGTCGGCAGAGCAGGGCGTTCCGGCTTGGTGTACGCCCAGTGCATTGCGTAGCTGCCACCTTGGTCAATCCACCGACGAACCAACTCGACCTCAGATGGGTTCAATCGCCTGCCTTTTCCCTCTGGCGGCATCTGTAATTCTTTGTCATCGGTGACGAGACGTTGAATCATCTGGCTGGCAGCTGAATCCCCCGGAACAATCGCGGCGTACCCGCCAAGATCGTGCCTGGATCCCGCTTCGGTGTCCAATCGTAACCCAGCGACCCTCTCTTCCTCATCCGGGCCATGACATGTCAAACAAATATTCGACAGCAGCGGTCGAATCTGCGAGTTGAAATCAACCTCCCCGTCGTCAGCCTTGACCGACACAGTGAGTGTCAACCATACAACGGGGACAACAAGAAATCGGGGCTGAGCGGTCCAATACCGAACAAACAAGTTCATGAAAATTCGAATCGGGAAATGTGGGAAGGGAAGGGAGTGAGTTCTGCAACTCCGCATGCACTCAGTTCCGAAATTAAGTCTCAAGATCGATCTCAATTTCTGTGGTGACGGTCCTGCAAACCTGTCCTGAACGAGAAGCAGCAGTGGGTGGAAATACCGCATCGGGGACCCTCAGTTTAACAGAGATTCACCGTCTTCAAAGCAAATACAGGGTGGACTGCGGGTGGACGTCCGTCCAAATCCTCGAACGCCACATGTTTCACGCGATCAGAAGGGTGAAATAACAGAAAAGCCGACAGTCAAGCCAGTGGCCAATAACTCGGCCGTTTCTACCCCGCTGGGCAGAATCCCAGCAGGAGCCTCAGCAATGATCGTTACGGCCGTTTCTGCTGTCTTGTAGATACCCACGCGAAATATTGCAGAATTGCTACATGGAACAGGATACGACCTACGCATCAGAGCATCATGCCTCGAGTTCTTCCCAACGCGAAAAGGCCAACGCCAGACGGTCCTGCAACTGTTTGAGACGTGAGGCGTCTGAGGCAATCTTATCAGCTGGTTGTTGATAATAGCCTGGATCTGCCATCACCTCATGAATCGAGGCAATCTCGATTTCCATCGACTCGATTTTCCCTGGCAGTTGTTCCAGTTCCCGCTTTTCGCTGTAGGAGCGTTTCCTGACTTCAAGAGCAGCCGATTTCACTTTTTCAGGTTTGTTGTTGACAGTGGTACGTTGCGATGTGTCCTGTTGCTCAGATTGTCTGCGAGCGACAGTTTCTTGCCAATCTTCGTAGCCACCGGCGTACTCGTTAACGCCGCTGTCTTCAAAGACAATCGTGCTGGTTACAACGTTGTTCAGGAACGTTCGATCATGGCTTACCATCAACAGCGTTCCTTTGAAGTCAGTCAACTGTTCTTCGAGCAGTTCGAGTGTTTCACTGTCGAGATCATTGGTTGGCTCATCCAGCACGATGACGTTGGCTGGCCTTGTCATCAAGCGTGCCAAGAGAGCCCTGTTTTTTTCTCCACCTGACAAAAATCTCACCTCGGTACGCGCTCTTTCAGGAGTGAACAGAAAATCCTGCAGGTACCCCATGATGTGTTTTGTCTTGTTACCAATCTGAATTTTTTCACTTCCTTCACTAACGTTATCGACAACGGTCTTGTCAGGATCAAGCGTATCCCTCAATTGATCAAAATAGGCAATCTGCAAATTCGTTCCCATCCGCACGCTGCCCTCGTCCGGCTTGAGTTGCCCCAACAGAAGCTTTAGCAAGGTCGTCTTGCCAGCCCCGTTCGGACCGATGATTCCGATCTTGTCTCCGCGCATCAGCATCGTGGTGAAATCAGCAATGATTTTTGTGTCGCCATAACCAAACGAAATTTCTTTGACATCTGCAACCAAAGCACCGGTGCGTTCAGCCACCGTCAACCGAATTCTTGCTTTCCCTTCGCCCTGACGCCGCTGGGATCGCTCCACCCGCATGGATTTCAACGCACGCACTCGTCCTTCGTTGCGTGTACGGCGCGCCTTGATACCCTGACGAATCCAAACTTCTTCCTCCGCCAGTCGCTTGTCGAACAGCGCATTCTGTTTTTCCTCAGCCGCAATCGCCGACTCTTTTCGTTTTAAGAAAGTCGAGTAGTCACAGGACCAGTCAAACAGTCGTCCACGATCAATTTCCCAGATTCGAGTGGCAAGGTTTTGCAGAAAAGACCTATCGTGCGTCACAAAGATCAATGTGCTCTTCCATCGCGAAAGAAATTTTTCGAGCCACAAAATGGATGGGATGTCGAGGTGGTTGGTTGGTTCATCCAGCAATAGCACATCTGGATCAGATGCAATCGCGCGCGCCAACAGAACTCGACGTTTCATCCCACTGGACAACGTTTGAAACGGAGCTTCGGGCTCGAGCTGCATTCGTGACAGCGTCGAGTCAACCAAATGTTGAATCTGCCACTGCAATTCGGGGTCGTCAGTATTCAACCGACCATTCGTTACAATTTGGTGAATCGTTCCATGAAGGTCGCGGGGCACCTCCTGAGTCAAACGGGCAATCGTCGCTCCGGGGGCCAAGTTGATGGTCCCCGAATCTGCCTGAATTTTACCATCCAACAATCGCATCAACGTGGTCTTGCCAGCGCCATTTCGGCCCAACAGACCAATCCGCTGGCCAGCGTCGATAGTCGCAGAAACTCCATCCAGCAGTGCTGGACCGCGAAAACCAATGGAAAGATCGTCGATAGAAACGAGTGGCATGCTGCTGTAAATCAACCGGGAGAGAGAATCAGATTCGCCCCAGCAGAACTCAACCGAGCCATTTGGTCTAGACCGTGCGAGATCGGGTTCACCGCACGAAATCTTCCAGTGGAATCACTTCGTGCGCTTTGGCGGTGATCAGGGAGGCCATCGTGTCGATGTCGATCGACTGAGAGAGAAACCGCACCGCCCCATCAGCCAGCACACAATGAACACCGCCAGAATGAAAGGAGTACATTTCGTTATTATTGGTACAGTTGATCGGGCACGGCCCAGGGGACGATGCCCCATCTTGGGTGAAGCCATGCATGGGGATGCCGTTGCGGGAATCTGCCCACGCGGCTCCCTTGACCACTCCATTGGTCACACCAAAATTGCCGCCGCTTCTTGGGCTATTCGGTGGTCCCAGTCGTTTGCCCGCACGATAGTAATCGGGACGCGTTGTATCCTCAGCGAACAAAACCGTGTTCGACAAACCGTCAAATGCATCTCGAAACCCAATCCTCTTCCAACCTATCATAAGCCCAGCATAGGAGGATCGCTTTCGGATAAAACCGGCGGATACCAAACGCGTCGATACGTTACCGGGCGGAGCGTAGTCGTTGGAGGCAGCCCAGCGGCTCCCCGCGATATGTGTTCTCGCCGTTCCTGCCAAGCGTGAAGTCGGACACTGAAACGTCGGAATCATTGCGTAAACCGCCTCCGCATTTTCAGGGGCACTCCAAGGGTAGTTCATTCGATAGATGGCACGAATGTTCTGCTTTTCAATGTACGGAAGCGTAAACACCGCCCATCCATGAAATCGATTCTGTGTTCTTTGTGGTGGAAAACACCGAAAGCTGTTGTGGTAGTTGTGAAGCGCCAACCCGATTTGATGCAGATTGTTCTTACATTGCACACGCCGCGCAGCTTCGCGAGCGGCCTGCACGGCAGGTAACAGCAGCCCCACTAGGATTGCAATGATTGCAAGCACAACCAACAACTCAACCAGAGTAAAACCGGTTCTTGTCAAACTCGGGCGAGCCACGTTTGGCTGACGAGATCGAAGACCCATGACCATTCCCACCGCGATGGAGACTAGAGAAGGAACGCTTTAGTGTAACTGGTCCCGATCCTGACCATGGAAGAAACAACAAGAAGGCTGCAATGCCCCACTGATGGAGGTGTTGTCCAAGTGCACCATCAGCCAATCAGTGGTCGCCAACGGCTGGTTTTTGACTGGTTTCGCGGAAAAGTTCGGCAATCACCTCCTCGAGTGGTACATCTTCCACAGCCACATCCTCGATCGGATTGTCACGCAGCACTTCAGCAAGCACGCGGGGCACATCACTGCGATCAACGCGTAAGCGGACCTTCGGCCAAGTCTCTTCGAGGACATCGCCCAAATGGGACAATCTCGGCTGATGACCCTCAGCAAACTGCAATGTCATCACCTTGTGGCCGGAAAACTTGTCGATCACTCCCGATAGCGAACCGTCGTACTCAATTCGCCCGCCCGCGATGATGACAACACGTTGGCATAGTGCCGCGATGTCCTTCATGTAATGACTGGTCAACAGGATCGTGATCTTACGTTTATCCTGATAGTACTTCAGGAATTGTTGAATGTTGTGTTGGGCAATGACATCCAGACCAATCGTTGGCTCATCCAAAAAGAGCACTTCTGGGCGATGGAGCAACGCGGCAATGAGTTCCATCTTCATCCGTTCACCAAGGGAAAGCTCCCGGACAGGCCGACTCAACAGACCGCCTACATCCAGCAGGTCCGTGAGTTCAGCGAGAGTGCGATCAAATTCGTCGACTGGCACCCCATAGATTTGTTGATGAAGTCGATAGGATTCCTGAGCGGGTAAGTCCCACCACAGTTGGTTCTTCTGCCCCATCACCAACGCAAAGCGACGACGATAGGCATTCTTTCTTTGCCACGGAGTGAATCCCATCACGGTTGCTGCTCCGCTGGTAGGATTGATGACGCCACTAAGCAACTTCAAAGTGGTGGTTTTTCCGGCTCCGTTGGGACCGAGAAAGGCGACGAATTCGCCCTGTTCGACATCCAGATCAATTCCCCGAACAGCCTTCACTTCCTTGTACTGGCGATTAAAAAGCCCCCGAATACTACCACCCAACCCCTCACGCTTGTTGTAAACGCGATAGGACTTGGCCAACTGCCGAACTTCGATAATTGGCATGGGCTGTGTGGCTCGCAGAGGAAGGAAAGTCCGTTATTGTAAGTACCCAGCCCAATGTTCAAAGCCGTCACACACTTCGTGGCCAGTAATATCAACTTGCAGGCCAACCTTGGAATTTACCTACCCCATCCACGCAGCGGACCATTGAGAAGCGGCTAACACCGCAGGAACCGGGCTTGATCCAACTCAAATGTCTACAGATGAAAAAATTGCCATGACATCATCGATTCCACCGATCCGAGTAGGGCTTGGCTACGACACCCACCGACTCGGCAATGGCGGCCCCTTGCGAATTGGTGGTATCGATATCGCTGCCGAGGTACACAGCATCGGTCACAGTGACGCCGATGTTCTGCTGCATGCGATTACCGATGCCATTCTGGGCTCAATCGCCGAAGGAGACATTGGGCGACTTTTCCCCGACGACGCCGAGGAAAACCGCGATCGGGACAGTGCCGATTTCTTGCGTGAGGCAGTCAGGCGACTGCGACACCACGGTATGGAGATCGTGAATTTGGACTGTGTGATTCTGGCAGAACGACCCAAAATAGCCAAACACATCGACACAATGAAAAGGGCGATTTCGGCCATTATCAACATTCCCGTAGATCGAATTGGTATCAAAGCAAAGACGGGAGAAAGCATCGGCCCAATTGGCCACGGCGAGGCAATCGCCGCCCGCGTTGTAATTTTGGTCTATAAAATCTGAATTACGGTGCCTGAAACGGGGCTGAGCATTACTGAAACCGGGCTTGGCGTCCTTCCAGCGGGTTTGCTTTCGCCAATGGAGGCCAGTGGACGGGGTGGGTCAATTCTGGGAGCGTGGGTGCACTCCAAGCATCATCCCCCTCGCTCCAGGCGGCCAAAAATCGCCCTCTGCTTAAAATCGATCTGCCTCTATAATCCCGCAGTTTAACGGGCAGGACACCTCAGCATCGAAAACGGCAGCCATTCGCCCCACTAGCCAGTGGTCGATTGATTCCTCAAAACCATGCTTTTGTTCCTGCATACAATTTTCCACCGCGATCCATTTCTCTCAGACGGCAAAGATGAGCACCGCGACTGCAAGCCACAACGATTCTGACGCGTCAACCGACAAACCTGAAATCCGTGTTTACAACACGCTCAGCAAGACCAAGGAGCCGTTCCAACCGCTTCATCCACCCAAAGTTGGAATCTACCTGTGCGGACCAACGGTCTATGCGGAGTCGCACATCGGACACATGGTTGGCCCTGTCATTTTCGACACAATCAAACGCTATTTGCGTTACAGCGGATATGACGTGACTTGGGTGGTGAACATCACCGACGTGGATGACAAGTTGATTGCCAAGAGCCGAGAACGAAACATTCCGATGAGTCAGATCGCTTGCGAGATGACAGCAGACTACCTGTCCAACCTGCGAGAACTCGGTGTCAACCAAATCGATCATCTGCCGCGTGCCACGGATCACATGCCACAAATCATTTCCTTCATTAAATCATTGGAGGAAAAGGATTACGCATATGCAGTCGACGGTGACGTCTTCTTTGATGTGGCCAAGGACACCAATTACGGCCAATTGTCCAATCGCAGCACGGATGCACAACAAGGTGAAGGTGGTGAGGCTGCGGCCAAAAAGCGTTCACCTGGTGACTTCGCTCTTTGGAAGAGCGGAAAGGGAGATGCGATCGCATGGGATAGTCCCTGGGGACCTGGACGTCCCGGATGGCACATTGAGTGTTCTGCGATGAGTCATGAAATTCTAGGAAATACTTTCGACATTCACGGCGGCGGACTCGACCTGATGTTCCCCCATCATGAGAACGAGCGTGCTCAAAGTGGTTGCTGCCACGACGCACCGATGGTGAAGTACTGGATGCACAACGGCCTGATGCGGGCTGGCGAGAAGGGTAAAGTTGGTGGCAAGAGCGATCGCGAGGAATCAGCCGAAGAGGCATCGGCTGGCAAAATCAGCCGGAGCAAAGGTGACGGAGGACTATCCAATGTCATCCGCAAGCACACGGGAGAACGGATTCGAT
>Ga0315334_10001058_pt1 | contig 16970 bp, 13 predicted proteins | sample M150034915metaG_FD_205555 | JGI IMG/M metagenome (GOLD analysis project Ga0315334, IMG submission 205555) | Ammonia-oxidizing marine archaeal communities from Monterey Bay, California, United States - M1 500m 34915 | ecosystem: Environmental > Aquatic > Marine > Intertidal zone | place: USA... | reverse complement strand
TATGGATACGGTTCTCATGTATACAGAATGTATTTAGGCATTTACGTCACAGGATAAAAATATGAGTTTAATACATAGTGGAAGTTGTGATGGCACAACACAAGTATCTGAATCGATGTATGTTTGTACAGAGACAGATTATAGAATTATAAGTACAAGTGGATCACAGTCTGGATCATTATTAAAAGTTACTTCAACTCATGAAGGATATGATGATGAAAAAGGTGACTTTATAACAGGATCATTTTGTCCTAATTGCGAGGTATTTTGGATCGCCAATGAAGTTAGCGGTTCATATTTTTAGTATAAATGAAAAGTATTGATATATTTATTAACAATAAATGAGTTTTAAAAGGAGCACAATAAAATGAGTGTAAACATAGGATCAAAGCCGATTGTAACAACAGGATTGACACATCTTTATGATCAGTTGTCACCTGTTTCAATGCCTTACGGTTCTGAAGTGTGGTATAATCACCTACCTGATAGCTATTCAGAAAAATTTGCTGTGAAAAGTAAAGGTTTGGCTAAAACTGGATTAGCAGTTTATGGGTCAAAGACAGCACACGCGCATCTCAAAGGATATGATACATATGATGGTAGCAGTGATTATTGGGAAATGGCTGCATCTACACATACAGATTTACCATCAATTAATTTCGGTACATTCATCATATGGGCTAGACATTCAAAGGCTAATACTACCACGCGTGGTGTTGGCGGATGGGGTGGCTCTAGTAATAATGGTTACTATAGTAGCTTCGGCCAGGTTTATTACACCGCATCGAAGTTAAAACCGCAGTGGTACGAATATGGGACTAGCTCATCCGCTAGAATATGTACAATAGAAAAAGATTTAGATGCTATGTGGCATATGTGGACTTACAGAAACGTTAGCACATCTGTTCGAAACTTTTCTTTAGATTGTGGAGATTGGGGATCAGCTTCAAACTCAAGTTCTGCAAATCGACCATTCAATACAAATACATATAACTTTCATATTGGTTCAGTCCGGAAAGGATCTAGTCATATGAGTGGTTGGGTAGGGGATATAGGTCCGTGGTATAATTTTAATAGGATATTATCTGATGCTGAAGTTAGACAAATGTATAATGCTAACAAAGATAGGTTTAACTATTAACTGGAGGTTATAATGGCTTGGGAAAATAGAAGGTATACAATTTTTAATGTATCTGAAACAGGAAGCTTTGATTGGAATACTGTTTTAGATAAGCCAGCACTCTGCAGAACTAATATAACAGGGTCATATGTTCTTGCTAAGTGGGATGGTGATATGCCAAGTGCAGTTCAATCACTCACGACAAGAGTATCATCATCCGCAGATAAAAATGCTAGCATGGTGAATGGATCAGGAGAGTCCGGATCATTTACGTGGTCTGAAATTCAAAGTGTTTTAGACACTCCTGGAGTATGGTACCACAATCCCCCATCAGGATCTGAAGGATAATTATTCTAAATAAAAAACATTTTTCAACTTTTAACATATATATATAATAGAATGTTTTATAACTGTTTTAATAACATAACAATTAATTAGGAGTTTAATAATGGCTGATAATAAAGAAGTCAAATTCACTGATGAAGAAATGCAATCATTGGCTGATGTTCAAACATCATATCAAAATATCCAGATGAGAATGGGTAATTTAAAGATGCAGCAAGTTGCACATGAAAAACAAGCAGAATCATTAAATGATCTTGAAGATACTTTGTTAACTGAATTAGAAACACTTCAGGGTAATGAACAAACACTTGCTCAAAGCTTTAATGAAAAGTATGGTGTCGGACAACTAGATCCTGCAACAGGAATTTTCACACCTGCTGATATACCTGCTACACCTGACGTAGTAACTAAAGCACCTGCTAAAGATGCTTAATTTAATCTATTCAGATTAACTTTTGTTTCTTTTTAACTTTTCATATGTTTAGTGTATATTTATTTTTAGAATTATTGAATTAATTTTATAAAAAAATAAAAAAATAACCTGGAGAATTCAAATGGCAGAGAGAATAGTATCACCGGGCGTATTTACTCGTGAAAAGGATCTCTCGTTCCTCCCACAAGGCATTGCTGAAATTGGCGCTGCAATTATAGGACCAACTAAAAAAGGACCTGCATTTGTACCGACAGTAGTAAACAATTTTAATGCTTTTAAGGAGATGTTCGGGGAACTTTCTCAAGATTTATATGTCCCATTTACAGTACGAGAGTACTTACGTAGTGCCGGAACGGTAACGATAGTTAGAGTATTAGGGCTGGGCGGATATACAGCTGCAGCTATGCATATAGGCGGACACAAATCCGGATCTAGTAATTATCGTACATACGCAGTATTGGCACCAAGTGCAACAAATTCCAATCCAGATAATGGATTTTCTGGAGGAACAGTTGAAGGAACAATGGGTGCATTCAATGTAGAATCTGGATCTTTTCAAGTATCGTGTTCATTTACTGCAGCAAATGCTAATTACATTGAAAACGTTTTTAGTGGAAATCCACTCGCGACAAAGGCAAATGGAAAGACGTCACCATTCTATTTATATAAAGTATATAAAGCAGCAGTAGGTGCACATGCTTCAGCGTCAGCTGTCGTAACAGGATCGATACAGAGTATAGCTTTAAGTCAAGATTATCAGAATGCTTATACACCATACATAACATCTCAAAAGATTGATGGTGCAACAGCAGATCTTTTTAAAATATACATGAGATCACATGGTGAGCTTGATACACATCGTAAGTATAAAATTGGTATAACTAATGTAAAACCACCAGCTGAGGTAGCAGGTTCTGATTGGGGATCATTTTCATTACAAGTTAGAGAAATAGATGGACTAACTTGGAAGGAAAGTGATGATACAATTGTAGAACAATGGGATAATCTTAATTTAGATCCAAATTCGGCAAATTATTTTGCTCGCAAAATTGGTGATAGATGGGTATCTATTGACTCTGATGGTAAATTAACTTACAATGGTGACTGGCCGAATATGTCAAAAATCATTTATGTTGCACCACATGCTGATGTAAAAGCTGGTGGTGTTAAATCAAACGTACCGTTTGGACATGGAAAGATGATAAATTCATATACGACTGCGTCAGAAGGAACTAATCAGTTTGATGTACCACCCGCGGGCTATACAACTACACAGCAAAATGGCAACACAGGAGAATTTGATACTACAGCATTTCATGGCTTTAATTTCTCTTCTGCTGATAATAGAACTTATCTTGCACCAGTAGGTACCACGGCTAAATCATATACTAATGCGACTTTCAGTCTTAATGACGTAACAGGTCATGCTGATGCAAAAGCAGCTGATTTTGGTGGATCTGCAACATTTGCTGGTACTGGAGTATTTCTTGCACTAGGCACATCAAATGTGGCACAGCATAAGTTCACAGTTGCTTTTCAAGGTGGCTTTGACGGATCAAATCCAGCGAATACAAAGAATACAGCAGGAGACATTTCTGCAGTTAATCAGCAAGGATTTGATTGTTCAACTTCAGCGGCAAGTGGATCAAAAGCGTATAAGATGGCAATGAATGCTGTAAGCAATCAGGATGAGTTTGATATTAATCTACTCGCTACACCTGGTTTAATCTACACACTACATCCTAATCCAATTAATCATGGTATGGATATGGTTAAGAGTAGAGGCGATGCATTTTACATATTTGATAACTCTGCATGGGGTGATGGAATATCTGCATGTACTAACGCAGTTCAGACCTTAGATACAAATTATGCAGCAACTTATTATCCGTGGGTAAAAGTACTTGATGATAGTATTAATTTACCAACTTGGGTACCACCTTCAGTAGTAATACCGGGTGTGTATTCTCAAAATGATAGAGTTGCACATGAATGGTTTGCACCTGCAGGTCTTAATCGCGGTGGCTTATCTAATGTTTTAGAAGCAAAAACAAGATTGACACATGCTGAAAGAGATATTCTCTATGAAGGACGTGTTAATCCAATTGCATCATTCCCTGGACAGGGAGTTGTAGTTTTTGGTCAAAAAACATTGCAAGCAAAACCATCAGCACTTGATCGTATTAATGTACGTAGAATGCTTATAAGGATTAAGAAGTTTATTGCTAGCTCTTCTCGTTACTTATTGTTTGAAAACAATACAGTTGCTACGAGGAATCGCTTCTTAAACATCGTGAATCCTTATTTAGATTCAGTACAATCAAATCAAGGCTTGACTGCTTTTAGAGTTGTAATGGACGATACAAATAATACAGCGGACGTTATCGATCGTAATCAGTTGGTTGGTCAGATTTATCTGCAACCTGCTCGTTCGGTTGAGTTTATTGTATTAGACTTTGTCGTACAACCAACAGGAGCAAGCTTTCCAGCATAAGCTGATCTAAAAATACTTAGAAGCCCAGACTAAACCTCTGGGCTTTTTCGTTTTATCTGTAATTTTTTCTTGTTTAATGATATTTATTATCGATAAAATTGTAACAGGAGAACTAGAATGCCACAATTGATTGATCCTAATGACGTAATGTTTACGCAATTCGAACCAAAGGTTCAGAATCGCTTTATCATGTACATTGAGGGCATTCCAGCTTACACTATTAAGGCCGCTAGCCGACCAAGCATTGAGTTTGAAGAAGTTACGCTTGATCACATAAACGTAAAGCGGTATATAAAAGGTAAGGGGGAATGGCAAACTATTGATATAACTATGTATGATCCAATTGTACCTTCAGCAGCACAAGCTGTTATGGAATGGGTACGATTATCTCACGAATCAGTAACTGGTCGTGATGGATATTCAGATTTTTATAAGAAAAATATCACATTTAATCTACTGGGACCAGTAGGAGATATAATAGAAGAATGGCAACTCGTAGGTGCCTATATTCAGTCTGCTACTTTTGGTGATTTAGATTGGGCAACGTCCGATCCAGTAGAAATGACATGCACACTTAGATACGATTACGCAATACTGCAATTCTAAAATTTCAAACATCATCAAATACATTTGTGGCATTCTGTTTTTGATGAGAAAAGACAACAGTTGTAACTAGAACAAAACAATAAGGAGTTATAATGGCTGAAAAACAACAGGGGTTCCCTACGGAAGTAGTGGATTTACCCAGTAAGGGTTTATTGTATCCAGAAGGACACGTACTCAGTGGTGGAACAATAGAGATAAAATACATGACTGCAAGGGAAGAGGACATACTCACTTCACAGAACTTAATACAGAAGGGAGTTGTATTAGATGAACTTCTCAAGTCTCTTATCGCATCTAAAGTCCAATTAAATGAACTCATGATAGGTGATAAGAATGCTATTATGATAGCAGCTAGAGTTTTTGGTTATGGAAAGATGTACAGTGTTGATACAACATGTCCTGATTGCGGCGAAACTGAGAAGGATTGTGAGTATGATTTGACATCATTTGAACATAAGGAAATTGATGAGAAACAATATGATAATAATAATGTATTTGAGTATGAGCTTCCTCAGTCTAAAAGAAAAGTAGAATATAAATTTATGACCCATAAGGATGAGGCTGATGCTTCTAATGAGATCGCAAAAATGAAGAAGACTATGGGTGGTCGTACAAAAGAAGTTACTACGAGATTAAGAAAACAAATAGTTTCTGTTGACGGCAATAAAGAAGTAAAATACATCAATGATTTTATTGAAAATGAATTTTTTGCTGTAGATTCTAAATCCTATAGAGATAACTATTCAGAATTAATGCCAGATATAGATTTCACAACACACTTTAATTGTGGAATGTGTGGTGAGATTTCTGAAATAGAACTACCAATAGCAGCAAATTTCTTCTGGCCCTCCCGGTAACGCCTGAATACCGGCCCATTGTACATGAGGGCATATTTAATCTAATTTATTTTAGTGAGGGCGGATTCACATTTAGTGATGTGTACAATATGCCCATATATCTACGAAGATTTTATACTGATAAACTTGTCAAACAAAAGAAGACTGAACAAGAGAAAATAGACAAGGCATCAAAGCGAAAGCGATAAAAACCTTTTTTCCAAATATTTATCAATAGAATACTATTAACTCTCAGGAGATAGACAATGTCTAAAAAAATTGATGAATCATTCTTAAAAGCCTTTGCAGGAAATATGGCAGCTTACGTTGCAGGAAGGGCATTGGCAGCCAACGGCGATAAAATTAAACAAGCACTCGGAATAGACACAAAAGAGTTTGATGATGTAGATGATGAAATGGAAGCAGTTAGAAAAGCTGAACTAAAGTTACAGAAAGCATTTGAAAAGAAGATAGAAAAACTCTCTCCTGAAATGCAAGCACAGATTGCAAAACAACTTAAACAGCAAAGAGCTTAGCTAAATTATGCCACAAGCAGATAAAAAAGAACTTAAAACCATAATTCAATCTAAAAAGGAAATAAGGGACCTCTCCGCGGAAATTGCAAAGAATGAAAAGATGCAAGCCGAATATTTGGAAACAACTGGTGAAGAGGCGAAAGAAATTAATCTTAGCTTAGCAGAACAGAGAGCTAAACATAAAGAGTTATTAAAAGATTACAAAAAAAATTATAAGGAAGCAAAGAAAGGAACAGGAGCGTTAATAGAAGGAGCTGAAGAATGGGGTAAAACTCTTAGTAATAAAGTTGGCAAAGCTATGAAAGATGCTGAAAAGAAAGGTAAAAAATTAGGGGACAGGTTCGAAATTCAAAGTGCTACTATAACAGCGATAGGAGTTGATTTAAATAAGTCACTAAATGATGGAAATGAAAAGTCAGTCGAACTTATAGAAAAATTATCTGGAGTTAATTTAGAAATTGAACAAATGGCTAAAGGAATCACAGAGTTTTCTGATGATAAAATGGCAGAGTTAAATGAGCAGGCAGCTGATTACCTAGAATCATTAGAAGATCAAGGTAAGGTAACTGGTGAAAACTTAGATATGATGAAGGATTTAGTTGCAGCTAATAAAAAGAATGCAAAAGGTGTTTCTGCAGCATCTATCAAAGGTGGAGAATTTGCTAAACATATAACTACTGCTGAAGGCAGAGCTAATCTATTAGCAGTAGCAATCTCTGCAGTTGGTGCTGGAATGGAAAAGGTAGCAGAAACTGCTGAAGCAATGCAAAAGAATTTAGGGACTTCTACTGAGCACACAATGAAGATGGCATTCGGTTGGAAGAAATTCGGACTTGCAATGTTTGGTTTAAACGCGGGATTATCTGGTGCAAGACAGGATATTGCTTTAGCTGCGAGTGATATTACTATGATGAATGATGATGCAAAATATCTAGCACAGAATTTTGCATGGATGGCAAGAGCTACAGGGGCATCAACACAGACATTAGCAGAGATGCAGGAAATATTAATGTTGAATACAGACCTCACCAGAGATTCAGCTAACCAAATGGTTCTGGGAATGGAGGAATTTGTTAGAAGCGCTGGTGGTATTCCAAAAGAAGTATTTGATGATATCGCTAGTAGTGCTGAGGAAATTGCTAAGTTTACAGATGGTTCTGCAGATGCAATAGCAAGAGCAGCGACAATGGCAAACAAATTAGGAATCAATTTAAAGACAGCTGGTTCTGCGGCAGATTCACTTCTTAATCTTGAATCATCTATAGCATCTGAGTTTGAGGCATCTGTACTAATTGGTAGAGAATTAAACTTAGATAAAGCTAGACAGTTAGCACTAAGTAATGACTTAGAGGGTGTTATGAAAGAGATCGTTGCTCAGGTAGGTAGCGAACAAGAATTTTTGGCAATGAATGCTATTGAACGTCAAGCTCTTGCAGAAGCTGTTGGAATGAGCACAGAGGATTTATCTAAAATGATAGGATATGGCGCAGGCGGCGGAGGAGAAGTTGATCCAGCTTTGAAGCTTCAGAAAAAAGGAAACAAGACGCTTAAGGACATATTATTTCAGCTCACTCCCGGAGGTTTAAAGTGGTTAATAAGTGGGCTTACAAAAGCTTTGGTTGGTCTCTTGGGTTTCAAAGCTATGAAAGCTGGAATAATTGCTGGACTTAAAGCAGCAGGAATGGATGCAACTGCTTTCATGGGAGGCATTGGTAAGGGAATTAAAGATTCTTTGGGAATCACAAAAATGAGTGCATATTTTAATGATTCTTCCAAAATGTTTAGCAAAAACGGAAAAATAGCAACGAAAATTGCTGGATATCTCAGTAAAATAAAACTTGGATTTGCAAAGTATGCTGCCAAAGTATCGAGTTTTTTTAAAGGTCCATTTGGTAAAGTATTCGGAAAGTTGGCTGTATGGATAGGAGTTGCAATAGATTTATTTAGAGGGGCAAGTAAATTTATGGGATGGGGATCAGATAAGACAGGTGAAGAAAGAAAGACGGAAAAGAGACAAGGAGCAGGAATTTTAATTGGTGGAATTATTGGTGGAGCATTAGGAGCAATTGGTGGTCCTGTTGGTCTGGGAATTGGGGCAGGAATTGGAGCCTGGATAGGAGAGAAAATGGCTACAATGGAAATGCCACCTGGATTTGCTCAAGCTTTTAAGAATTGGTTCGCAGGTGTTTGGGGCGCAGTAAAGCCCTTAGTAGATAGAATTACAGCCTTATTTAGTAAGTTTTCTGATATTTTTGCAGGTGAAGGTGAAATGAGTGAAAAGATAGGTAAAGCACTTGGTGAATTATTGATAGCACTGCCTGGAATAATATTTGATATAGGCACAAGTGTTGTTGGTCTATTCGTTTCTGGATTTATGCTTCTTTGGGATATTATTCCAAAAATAAATGCCTTTTTGGGTGAAATCGTTGATTCTATGATTACATCAGTATGGGAAGCCACAAAAGATATGGGTAATGCTGTATGGGAAGGATTAAAGTCTGGATTAGCTGGCATAGGTACAGCAATGATGAATTTTGGTTCAGCATTATTTTCTACTATAAAGAATGGAATTTTCTCCGGTATAAATAATATAATAATGTCAATGAGAGATTTCGAAATTTTCAACTATGCACCATTCAAAGACATGGAGCTTATTGCAATAGATGAAGCAGCATCAAGTAAAAAAGCAAATGATTTTATTTGGCGACCTGACAGTGGTATACAAACATTTTCCGGTGATGATACACTTTTAGGATTAAAAGATATGGCAAAGTTAAGCCAAATAGGCAGTGATAAGGAAGCAATGTCTTTACAAATTGCTGAATTAAGAGCAATTAAAGAGGGATTAGCACCACTTATGAATATTGCAATGACAAACAAAGAAGTATCAGATAAATTAAATAATCTTGCGCTAGCACCAACAATACAGGGTGATTAGAATGGGCCTTAAGGATTTCGATGGATCAAAAATTGAATCGTGGAGGTATGATAAGATTAATGCTGAAGCTAAGCAAGCCCAATCATTTGAAGATGGACATTCAGGAACTACAGTCGAGGGCACAAGAGATTTAATTTTAGAAAAATTTTTAGATAGTCAATTTGAAAGTAACGCGTATGCTTCTGATTTAGATCCCTTAGATATGCCACAATCATTTGAAGCCAATGGTTACACAGTTACAGGTACAAGAGATATAATATCAGGAAAGTTTGTTAATGATCCTAAAACATTGTTAATAGGTGATGATACAATATTTGAACCAAATGTTGATGATACCCCATTAAATTCACTTACACAACAGCAAAATTATACTGTAGATAATTTTCAGGGATCGTATGATATAACAGGCAAGGGTGCTTTTAAAACTGGTGATGATTTAGATACAATGAAAGGATTAAGTCTGATAATATCAAATTGGGCTGATATGGTTGATGCTAAAACATTAATTAGTTATAAGGTCGCACGTGTTGGAAAGAATGCAACACATGGTCATTTAGAGATACCCTATAGTTATCATAATTTTGGTTCAACATCAGTAGATGCAGAGCCTTTTAGCTATGGAAAATTAAGTCCTAATATTGGTTGGACAGTAGAGATAGAAAGAGGTGGAGATGCAGTAGATGGTATTGTAAAAGACTACGAAAAAATATTAGAGTCTGGTGATATGTGGGAAAGATTTGTACAAAAGCAGTCAGATATGCAGGTTATGGGAACTATCACAATTGGGAGTGGAAATGTATTTGGGTTTGAATCACCTTTTGATACATTTAATAGTCTTGATTATTTAGTTGCATTTGGATCAACAGCACAGCCATACAGACTCGGTAGTATTATGGCCGGCGTTCCTCGTTATTCTGAGAACACACCAGTAATGACACAAAAAAGTGTAGGAGGAGAGTGGGGAGGTTTTCCACTCCCGGGAGCTGGATGGTATGATGATCTAGATAAGTGGATACCGGATGGAGATGCAGTTAATTTTAACAAATCTGATGGTAAGGATTTTCATAAAGATTCAAAAATGTTGTATCTATATAAGAGCTTTATTTTAACAGATCCAGAAGAAACAGCATTTGGTTCAGGAGACTGGGCATTAGGATTTATGACAAATTATTGGAATAGTATTAATGATCCATATCCAATAGCACCATCTATGAATATAATACAATCAAAGGCATGGACTAATGAAAATTTAGTATATGGTGGAAAGACTTCAGATGATAAGGCTCAAAGAAAATATGGTACTCCAACCTTAGCAGGTCAAACAATTACACAGCTACCAGGTGGTAAGTTTGATTTCTTTTCTAGCAAACAATTAGGTATTACAGCAGATGAAGAAAGTGTTGAAGAATCTAAGCTAGAGATCATTGCTGATGCCGGCACACTAAAAGCTGATATTGAAAAATTTCCTAGTCTTAGACAAAAAATGCTTGGAAATACAGAAGTTGGAGCAAGAGAGCCATTAATACCCAAATCAGTAAAACATGCTTTAGGCGGCGAGAATACATTAGAAAAGTTTTCAAAGGATACAAGAACATTAGTTAATAAATACTCTACTCTTGGTTACTCACATCTTGGTAATGAAATAAAACTTAAAGATAGCGACCCCGGAACTAAAAAGATAAATTATGAGAGAACATTACATAGTCCAAGTGAAATTAACAATCTCATTGAAGTAGATATTGGCCCGGAGGCAGATGCAAAGTTAAATCCTACAACTAAAGAAGTAGAAAGTGGCATCAGGTTCGATGGAAGGAAAAAAGTATATGGGATAGGTAATCAAGGTATGAGAACTACGTTTACTGCAGATAATAAACCCTCACAGCTTAACCCAACTCCCGATATCTATGGTTTTAAAGGATACATAAATAAAGATGCCATTGGAGTATTTGGTGATCATGTAGACAAAGTTAATGCTTTGCCATACGGAGAATCAAATACAGATTTAGATTTTGTACCACTAATTTTTAAAGATGTCTATAATAAGAAAGATATTCAATTTCGCGCACTATTTACTGAAGATATAACTGATACAATTTCGCCGTCTTGGAACCCAATAAATTATATTGGAAGAACAACTGCTGTTTACACTTATCAAAACACAGCGCGTTCAATAGGTTTTGGATTTACAATATTTCCAAAAACAAAACAAGAGTTTCCTATACTATTAGAAAAAGTAAACTATCTTGTGGGAATGTGTTATCCTAATTTAGATGATTATTTCCGTGCGTCTGGCCCATTAATTAAATTAACTGTTGGTGATATTGTTAAGAATCAATTAGGATTCTTGTCAGAATGTTCAGTAACATTTCCAAGTTCAGAGAGTCCATGGGAAACTGATGCGGGTTTACAATTTACAAAGAAAATAGATATATCAATTGGATTTACTTATATCGGTAATAATATTCCTGTGGCAAAGGGTGTACACTATAATCTAGATTGGCTAGATGGTGAGCATTATACTGAGGCAGGTGTTGCTTGGAAAGATGGGCCAACTAGAAAGACAGCAGGTACTGTAAGTAAACTTATAATGGGTGGTGACCAAGGAATTATAAAGAATGCCGAAAATGCAGATTTTGAGTACAAAGAATAATGTTTAATAGATATAAAAACGCAAGAATAAAAAAATCAGAAAATAATGATAGGTATTTTAAGCCTACGTTTTATCCGAAAATCGATGAGAGAGACTCTGACATAATGCATTTTGTTGTTGAGGGAGAACGATTAGATCTTCTATCTCACAAATACTACGGTGATGTCAACTTATGGTGGATTATAAGTAAGGCAAATGGTCTAGATCCTTCAATTATAGGTTTAAAACCCGCTCAAGAGATCAGAATACCCACCGATGTAGGAGAGATTATAAGGTCATTTAATTCTGAAAATATGGAATAATAAATGCCAAGTTTTAAAAGAAACATACACCACAATATACAGGTTGGATTAGATGCGAGAGTAGATGCAATGAATTTGTATCATCATTCTAAGCAAAAGTTACGATCTGGCTTGTTAGGATCAGCAAAAACTAGTAATGATTATACATTAACTAGAGAAGCTCAAGTATCAAAGACGACTTATGTCAGAATGATATCCCCAGGAATGAAAACAACACATGTGCTTTATGGTGGTTTTAACATAGATAATATAAAAGTTGATGGAGAACCCTCAGGCAATAATGATTATTTTAAATCAGTAGCAGATAGGGTTACAGGTCCTGAGACTGCATATTATGAGACGGCAGAAGACAAAGCGTCATTAGAAGGATTACGTCCTAAAGCAGGAATAACCAACTGCAATGTATTATTTCAAGGGTACGGTGGAGCAGTTAGAAAAGCTACTGTAACATGGGCATGCTCTTCTTTAGAACAATTAGCAAAGTATCAAAATGGTTCTTTTTTGTCACCTGGGCAAACTATTATTTTAGATTGGGGTTGGGTAAGATCTGATCCAAAATTTAAAAGTAGGGAAATTCCAAAATTTTTAATAAAAGAAGGTGATGGTATTGTACTAAATAAGGATCTTTTTGATATCCAAACAGAAAAAGTGGGTGATGATGAATTTACAAAATATACTCCTGTGTGGGATACATTGGAAATTGCACAGTATGGTGATTGGAGTGGTATTATTGGACCTGTGACAAAATTTACTTGGTCACAAAGAGATGATGGAGGTTTTGATTGTATCACAGAAATGCTCTCAAGAGGATCAAATATATTTGAGAAACAAATACCGCAAGTAGCAGCAGACAAGGGGTCAGCTTTATCAACATTCCCGGTTCAGAGACTTACACACGATCAGTTTGTAAATGCAGTTGTAAAAAAGGCGATTGAAGAAGATGGTGAGTTGAATGAAAAAGTTGATACACTTGCTCAATTTGGTGAGAGTATGTTGTCACCCCATAGGCCTTTGTTTAACATTGTTGAAAGAATTGATACACTAGATTACGAGATACTTGCAAAATATTTTCCTGAGAATATTAAAAAAGCGTCTGAGTTAAAGTCTGCTAAACTATCAGTTGATGGTGACTATGAAGTTGTGGTTTCAGCTGATAAAAATATTTTTGGAATTTTAAGAAAAAAAGGATCAGATGGAGAAGGTAGTCCTGATTTGTACGAAGAAGAAGATGAAGATGATGACGGAGAAAAGATATATAGCAGAGCACGAGATTTTTCTAGTGAAATTTGGGTAAGATGGGGTTGGTTTGAGGATAATGTTGTCTCATATTATTCAAGAGAAAATGTAATTATCAATGGAAAGCCTCAAAGAATATCAGAGTTCAGATCTCTTATACCCAAAGCAAGCACTGATCCCAAAAAGAAACTAACTACATCAGTATTAATAAAAAATCATTTACAGCTCAAAACTTATGATCCATCAGTTTTTGTCATTGCAGAAAAATACAATGAAAAATGGTTTCATAATCCTCCTGATGGATTTCTTAAAAAAATGGATAGATCATATTATCAATTAGCGATGGCATTTGGGGAATGGGGTTATAAGTTCTCTGTTGGTAATACTGAAACTTCAGAACAAGGCGAACTTAGAAATTTGTATGTAAATTTAAGTGTAATTAAAAGATCATTTACATCTCCGGGAGCCTCAATTCAAAGTGGAATGTTAGCAATGGCAAAATCTTTAAATGCAGGTATTAATCTTTGGGATTTTGAAGTTGGAGCACATGAATTCCCTATAACAAACGCACAACGTACATTTTATATTAAAGAAAGGGGAAAGGATGAGGGCGATTCAACTGATGGGCTTTGCGATATTTGTAATAAAGAAGAAAGCCAATTACCTGCTAAATCATATATTTTTGACAATTACGGTGAAGGTTCACTTATTCATGATATTTCATTAACAGCTACTGTGCCTGATAAGTTTGCAATTGTAGCAGGATACGGAGCGGAGTCTGGAAAATCTAATGCTGATGAAGATGCAATGAAAAAATATTTTACTGATACAGCTGATGCCTCAGGAGAAAAGATAGCTAAAGCTGTGGGAGAATTTTATTCAGATTCTGAAAATTTGAATCTTTTTAAACCTAATTCACCAAAAAATCCTGATCCGGAGTTTGGTAATCCACATGAATTAATTACTGGCGTTCCAAATTTGTCTAATTTCGGATTGACTAGTGTAGAATGGAATCATAAAGTAGTAACAGCTTTGTCTGACACATCAACATCAACCAGGGTTTCAGGCAGAGAACAATTTGCTAAGAAATACAAAGCAGCAATGGCAAAACAGGCAGCTGATGCAAAGAAAGCACGGGATGCAGGAAAAGATTTTGAAGTTGAACATTTATTTCCTCACACTTTAGACCCAACTACGCATGCAGGACAAGAAGAATTAGCACCTTATAATCTTAGTGATGGTAAATTAAAAAAAGATTTTGTTAGCTCAATAAGCTGGCTTTTAGTAGATTGTCCTGCAACAAGATTAAAAACCCAACAATCAGAAATTATTATGCCAATAAATATTGATATGACATTAGAAGGTGTAGGAGGGGTTTATCCAGGGAATATGTTTAGACTTTCGTATTTGCCAGAATCTTATGGACAAGTTAATTTTAAAGATAGTGAACCATCAGCTTCACCATCAACATATTTTTCTATAATGGGAATTACACAAACAATTAATGCAGAGGGCTGGCAGACAAAAGTAACAGCTGTAACAAATAAATCTGCAAAAGAATCTGTGGGTGAAAAGACAAGTATGGATGCTGCAAAAATTAGTGTTCTAAAAGCTTATGGAAAGTATATGGAGGAATGGACTAGTGGCCACTCAGTATTATCTGATGTCCCTGAGGTTAGAGAGCCGACTTCGGAGGCTGGTAGTATGCCTGGTTCTTCTGAATTTGAAGAGTAAGAGGATAATTTCTAATGAATTTAAATAAATCGCAAATAGAAAGATCAGAAGGGCCATTCTTAACTAGAATTGGTGAGTTTAAATATTCAGATGATAAGGAGTCTGTAAGACGTGAGCAAGAATACAGTATTTATTATTTAAGGTCTAAGGCAGTAGTGTATTTATTAAATGTGAATAATAAACAAATTGTGAGAAAACAAAAAGTACAACAAGAAATTTATCAATTACTTAAACCTGAAAAATCACGTGATGTCTATCCAAAACAAATTTATAAAACCTCTAAGAATATAAAATTTAAAAGTAATATTATTAAGAGAACATTTGCTAGGAATAAATTAGAAAAGAATTCTCCAATTATAGAAGTATCAGTACCCACATCAACTAATTCTTATCAATTTATTACAATTAATTGGAAAGTTTCAGGAACACAGGAAGAAGCGATTTTTTATAATTCAAAAGTATTAAAAAAAGCAGAAGGTAAAATGCCCGGCATCTCAGAACTGTTGCCACCTACACAGCTACATAAAGAAAAAATTCTTAAATTTGACTAAATAAAACAATATATATTAAAAAGGTTTTAAAATTGGTTATAGAAACACAAAAAGAATATCAACGTCTAGTTGATAATATTAGCGGAAAAGACGTAGCAATTGTAGTAGTACATGAGGATTATAGAAAACATCCTGCTGAAAGCAGTATTGTTTCTGCTACACTACAATATGATGATAATATTATTGATATTGTGTTTAGTCATTCTGAGTCTTTAGGGAAAGATTTAGATGTATCGTTGCTATCATCAGTGAAAAGGTTTTGGACAGATTCTGCGAAAGAACTTTATCATCTTACTGGATTTACTAACATCTATGATGTATCACTATTATGTCATTTGAACAAAGTAAAATTAGAAGATACTACTAGGCCTTATGTTTTTGAGCACATATATGAGCTTAATCATAATGAATTTAGTATGAATAAAATAGTACCATTAGTAAAAGTACTGGAGTATTCTAGAAATAAATTAAGTGAAGTAGTTAAACATAAAATACCCATAGATAGAGGTTTTATAAAGTACAATCAGGCATTAATAACATTAGCAAAATTAGAGAAACCAGGGCTGAAACTTCAAAGAGGAAAGTTCGATGTAGTATTCAAAAACGGTTATGGGCACTCAAATTACAATATACTAACAACCACAGGGCGCCCATCAAATACATTTCGTGGAATAAATTTTGGTGCATTAAACAAAAATGATGGTACAAGAAATCAAATTATGACCAGATTTGATAAGGGAATGTTAGTTGAATTTGATTATGATGCATTTCATCTTAGGCTGCTTGCAAAATTACTCAAATATGACATCCCAACAGATATATCACTCCACCAATATTTTGCTGATAATGTCTATAATTCTTCATATGATGATGCTAAGAAAATTTCATGGCAGATTTTATATGGAGGTATAAAAGTCGATAAAAATGATAATCCTTTTTTCTATAAAATTGAAGAAATGGCTGACTCTCTATACAGATATTTTAAGACCCATAAACAGTTCAAAACACATATTTATAGACGTAAATTTGTATCTAGTATGATACTTGAAGCAAATAAAAATAAAGTGTTGAATTATTTTATTCAGTCATATGAAACAGAGCAAAATATTGAAACAATTAAAAAGGTTCAAAAATATCTGGGATCTCGTAGTACGAACATGATATTATATACGTATGATAGTTTCCTGTT
>Ga0315334_10001053_pt1 | contig 17012 bp, 14 predicted proteins | sample M150034915metaG_FD_205555 | JGI IMG/M metagenome (GOLD analysis project Ga0315334, IMG submission 205555) | Ammonia-oxidizing marine archaeal communities from Monterey Bay, California, United States - M1 500m 34915 | ecosystem: Environmental > Aquatic > Marine > Intertidal zone | place: USA... | reverse complement strand
CCTGGTCGAGACTGAGCATGCCGTCGTCGCCCAGCATCGTGCCATTGCGGTAGAGCAGCACGCCGCCATTCGACCAGATGTCGAAATGGCCGAGCCACATCTGCTCGTTCACCAGGCTGACCAGCTCCTGCGCCTGCGTGCGCTTGTCCTTGCCGATGCGGATGTCGGGCAGGCAGAGGATTTGGAGGACGAGGTCCTCGGGGCGCCAGATGCCGCGCAGCTGGTAATTGGTCCAGCTTCCCTGGATCTCGCCGCACAGCTCGTTCGCCGTCGTCTCGCACGGCCAGCCGCGCGCCCGGAACAGCGCAGCCAGCATGTCGAGCGGCGCTGCGTCCTGATCCGTGTCGTAGCGCTCTTCCGCTGCCCTCATCGAAGCTGTCCCGTGGCCGTCATGGGTACGGAATGCAGAACCGGGACCCGGCTTGGCAATCCGCGCGGCGATCCACGCTGGGGAGAACCGTTAACGCCTGTGCAAAGCCTGTGAACAAGCCGGCACGGCGCGTTAACCGCGCGGGTTTGTCACAGCGAAGCTCTGGACTGCTTCACAAGTTGCCATGGCGGCGCCGAGTTCAAGCAAGTTTTTTCTGGCAATGGGCTCGGACCGGTTAGGTCGCTTGGCGGGACCCCAGATTCTTCGTATGGAAGCCGCATGATCCAATCCGTCTTACGTGCCAGCTTGGCTTCCGCTGCGACTTTGATGCTTACCGCTTGCTCTGCTGCGACCGATGTGGAGGAGCAGCAGCCTTCGCAGGCCGAGTTTAGTGCCGAGGACAAACGAGTGGCCCAAGCGCTATCGATCGGTCGCAACGTCGAGCGCGCTGACGCGACGCCCCAATACGAAGCCATGCTCTGCCACCTCGCACTGGAAGCAATTGGTGAGCGGTTGGAGAACACCGATCTGTTAACGTCAGAGCAAATCGAGGTCTTCGAAAAGGCAAAAGCCATTTACCAGAATCGTGCTGGTGTGGGCCTGACGACCGAAGAGCGCGAAAAGACACGGAGCGACGTCGAAGCAGCCTATCCCGAAGCAAAAGACCGCGCACGGTTCGCGATGGGGTGTCTGCGAGATCTTGTATGAATGACCTCAATTCTGATCGTAACGGCGACGAACGGATCTAGCGAAGCAGCCTATTGAGGCCCTGCTGTTGGTCGCTGCTTTACCGTCTGTGCGCGGCGCTCCGCACGCTCGAACGGAGCTGTGGCATTGGCCGTGGGATCGTAGTTGCGATCGATCCGGTTCCGAATACGGTTCTGCACGCGGTTTTCGACGCGATTGTTGATACGCCCCAGAGGAGAAACTGCCTCCGGCGTACCACGCTGGATTTGCCGCTGGCCCACCTCACCTACACCAGTATCCGCTGTCCGACCGGTGTCGCCAAGACCATCGTTTTGGTTCTGCGCGGGTTCCTCGGTTTGACGCACATTCGGATCGATCGGCATATTTTGTGCCGCTAAGGGTACGCTCAGCGCCGAAATCGTGAATGCCATGATCTGCTTGGCGGAAGTCAAGGGGTTCACGGTTGGCTCCCTTCCGGCAACTGCACCGGCAACAGTTGCGCCTGTAAGATTTGTCCGGTCACACCCATGATGTCGTCTGACGCACGGGCAACCAAAGACAAGGTTTGGGCGTCACAGTCTTGCGCAACTGTGAACTGCCCAGCAAAACGCCCACCCCGCTCGTCCGAGTTGGGCAGTGAGAAACGCCCCATCTCGCGGCCGTCGGAACAGGTAAGCACCCAGTAGGGCCGTGACGTTCGGGGTTGGTCCAAACCTCTGCTGCGGCCCACCAGACGATATTTACCGGCGGGCAACAACTGAGTTTGACTTACCAGCTGGCCGCCCGTGCTAGGTGGAACCGAAAAATCGAGGAGGCCGCCCTTCCCGTCGCGCAAGATTGCAGCCCCAAGCCGGGCGTCGTGACCCACTCTCCAGTCAAACGCCGCTCTATCATTTGCTTGCATGGCAAAGCCGGGATCGCGAGACCGATTGCGTTGCGCCCGAGGACGAAAGCTTTTGTAATATGCCCAAGCATTCTCGAATTTATTCTGCGACACCAAGACATTGACAAGAGCGGAGCCCAGGTCATCACCCACTTCTAAACCAACCTTCCGTCCTTCGCGGAACAAAGCAACGGCGCCTTCCGGCTCAACTCCACTGGTCGCCGCATAGGCGAGGAAGCCGTCACCCCAGACCGGGTCATTTGCCAAGATCTTCAGCAGGTCCGCGCGAATTCGGGGCTCGGACAACGCCGCTGCAAGCGTGGGGTACAAATCTCCTGCCGCGCTGTTCGATGTACGTAATGCGATGTCGTAATTGCGAAGTGCATCGGCCACGTCGCCTCGATCAACAGCCTTTTCGATCGCCCATATGCGTGGCCGCAGTTCGCGCCGGGATAGTGCGGTAGAATACGAAAATATGCGATCCGCGCGTGCGACTTCGCCACGCAGTTGTGCCTGAAACCCCAACACTGTTAATGCTTCTACCGCGGTGGGATCGGCTAGCAGAGCGCGGCGTGCAAGGTCAGCAGGCTTTGAGTTTGCCTCCATAGTGGGGGCGATCGTGAAAGCTTCCTGCGCGTATTTGGCAGCAATAACTCCGTTACCGGGCGCTATCGCATAGGCGGTCGCTGGGTCCACTTTGGCGATGACACTGGCCAGACTATGCGCTGTACTGAAATAGCCCAAGACAAGAGCGCCGAACGCCAAGCCAATGCGAATCGACCATTCGCGTCTCGAACGCCGAGCAATTTCGGACTTCAGCCCCCGCTTCCGCCTTCGCCGGCCCATCAGGCTGTCTCGGTCTCGACGTCGCGTCCGTAGCCATACCCATACTCATAGCCATAACCATAGTGAGCCTTGCGAGCCTCGAACTTGGTCAGCACGGCGCCACAAATCCGCGTCCGCACCGCAGCGAGGCGGCTGAGAGCAGTCTTCACTTGAGTCGAACGTGTGCCGTGCGACTCAACGGCATAGATCACGCCGTCAACATGGCCAGCGATGAGCGGTGCGTCGGCCAGCCCCATCACCGGAGGGGAATCGACAACCACATGATCATAGTCTTGATGAAGACGATCAATCAGTTGTCGCATCCGATTTCCGGTAAGAAGTTCCGCAGCGTTTGGTGGTATTGGCCCAGCACTCATCGCGTCCAAGTTCAAATCGTCCATGTGAAAGATGGAGGACTCGTAATTATCATCACCAGCCAAGAAGTTGCTGACACCATGACTGTGATCAACATTGCCCAAATGGTGGACGGAAGGTGAGCGCATGTCTCCATCAATCAGTATCACGCGCTTCCCGGATCGCGCCAACATGGTCGCGAGAGCGAGCGATGTGGTCGATTTACCTTCCGCTGGCCGCGTAGAAGTTACCGAGAATGAACGCGGAACGCCGCGCTCGGTAGTGAAGGCCAAGTTGGTTTGAACAGCTATATAAGCATCGACCAATTCCGACTTGCGATCGAGCAAGGCATCGCGCGGAGCGCCTCCATCGGCTACCTTAGGGACGGATCCCAACAATGGGAGCCCCAATTGGCGCTCCACTTCCGAGGGATCCGCAATCGCTTCATCCAACTGTTCGAGAGCGAGAGCGAGTGCGGCCCCGAGTCCCAACCCAGCCAATATGGATATTGCTAGATTAAGAAAGATTTGGGGACTCGAAGGCAGTTCTGGCACCGCCGCTGTATCAATGATCGCGACGTTGTTCACGCCCACCCCTGCAGCGACGCCAATTTCCTTAAATCTTTGCAAAAGGCCGTCGTAGAGAGCGCGGTTCGTGTCCACTTCCTGCTGAAAAATGTTATATTGAATCGATCGACGACGCAAATCGAGGTAGTCATCCTTGAGTGCAGTGACCCGTTGCTGAAGCGCCTTCTCGCGGGCTAGCGCCTGCTCGTACTCCGCCTTGATCGAACCAGAGACCCGCGCTTCTTCGACCGCAATCGCACGGTTTAATTCATTGATTTGCGACTGAAGAGCCTGAGCTCGCGGGTAACCCGGCTCGAAGCGCACCATGAGTTCCTCGTATTCAGCACCTAATTCTGCGCGCCGCTGGCGCAAACTATTGATAGCGTTGTTTCCTAACGCCTCAACGGAACTTCCCCCGCTACCTGCCCGGCGGAAGCGAGCTTCCGCTGCGATCCGATCGGCGACAGCTTCATTCAATGCAGCGTTGAGCGCGGCAAGATTATCAACGACTATTGAACGCTCTGAAGTCGTCGCCCCACTCCCTCCAGACTGTGAAGGCAAATTAATAATTTGCTGATTGGAGGCATAAGCAACAAGCTGGCGCTGCGAATCATCTAACCTGTCCTTGTACTCAGCTAGTTGGCGCTGCAAGGCGGCGCGCCCGTACGATGTTGACTGGACTTTTCGCTCGAGATTGATCTCGATGAAATTTCGGGCCCAAGCATTCGCGACTTGAGAAGAGAACTGGGCATCTGGACTGGTAAAACTAATGTCCACAAGGCGGGAAAGGCGAGTAGGGTCAATACTAACCCGGTCGAGTAGAATTTCGGCCGCCTCGCGCTGACGCTCGGCGCGACCCCGTGCTGGAAAACGGTCATTCGTAACGACGAACGCAGAACCTTCCGCGCCGTCAACTCCAAACATTTCGAAGAAAGCCGGGCTGTCCACCAACTGCAGCTCACCCGCGACCCGCTCGGCTAGAGATCGCGCACGCAGCAATCCGTATTGAGTTTGATAAAACTCCTGATCGGCAACGCTGGTCTCTCGTTCGACACCCTCAATGTTTGTAACCTGGTCTGCCTCGCGAGAGATCTCAATCGTCGACACCGCAGTGTATTGCGGCGTCATAAGGAGCGTAACCACGAGGCCAAGCAGCACGCAACCGAGAACAACGCCGGCGATTACCCAGCGCCATCGGCGCGCTATACGTAGATACTGCTCAAGCAACGAAGGACCTTGACTTAAGGGCCTATCGAAATTTGCCTCAAAGGAATCATCTACCTGCGGCCCGCGCTCGGGATATGAGGAAAGCATGTTCATGGATCTGTTCAATTATCTGTTTAGGATCGCTACGATCGGCGCGGCGAGCAACGGTGCTACGCTGACAAAATCACGGAAGAGGCGTCGCTGAGGACTGTCCCCTACCACGATGAGATCGTTGGCATAAATAGGAGGATCATCATAAAGCCCCCTACGAATTGCCTCAATATTATACAAACCCGCAATGCGCTGCCCCTCGACAGTACGAAGAACGACCACATCGTCCTGATCTGCGAATTCAGATAATCCACGAGCGGAGGCCACCGCGCGCAGCAAGGTCATTTGGTTGGTTACCGGGTAGAGGCCCGGCTCCACCACTTGCCCATCTATCGTAACCACTTGGCTCACCGAGCTCACAATATTCACTGTGACATTGGGATCTCGGACATAGCGACCAGCCAGTTGACGCTCTATATCTACCGCCAGTTCAGAGGCAGTCTTCCCACCCGCATCGATCGCGCCAATCAACGGCATGGCAATGCGGCCTCCAGCGTCGACTTGCATCTCACGACTCAGCTCCGGAACCCCAAAAACGCTGATTCTGATGGTATCCAACGGTCCAACGAGAGCTATGCGATCCTGAGCAACCAGATCGCCTCGGTTAGGAGTTGGCATCTCTGTGCGCCCCTCAAACACAGTCAAAGAAGCTGAAGATACTATTGGAGGCTGTCCTGCGCATCCAACCAGCGCAAGCGCCGCCACTGATAGGCCGAAATTAAAACGCATAGGGAAGGGATTCCATCGAACGGTTCTGGATCGCCTATAGATAGCAGAGCTTGGCTGGTAAAGCTAAGTTACCTGACTATCACCGCTGCCTCTATCGACTGATCAAGACCCTGGGCAGGCATTCAGAAACACAGATCTGGTCACGAAATTCGTAAGGCTGGGTGTGAACGGGATAATTTAAACAATAAACCACCGTAGTTCCGTGCCGTAACTTCTACGAAAAAGCTTAGTGCCCAACTCAGTTGCGCACCATGCGCACGCCTTAACACCCAAATAGACCTTAGAGGGAGCGCGCCTCCCGCGAACCTCTACAACCTTCACGGACTTTTAGATTTGCTCAAACAGGGCAAATTTGCCCTAGGAGCGATTACCTTAGCAACGAGGGAGCAAAAAAGCCTACTTTGGCCGCTCCCTTCTTGAGAGCCATACGGAAGCCAAGGCCACCAGTGCCATCACGATGGGCGTTCGAGCCGGATAGTCCGTCAAACTCGCGCACACGACCAACGCAATAACAATCGAACCCACTTTGGCGAGATGATTGGAACTCGAAGTTCCTCGCGCTGAAAACCATATTTGGCAACTTCGACGGACGAACCACCCCAACGCGAGCAAAAGGACAATCAGGCCGAAAACTCCGCCATCTAGGAAAACCTGGAGGAAGTCGTTGTGGGCCTGATTGATATACCTGGGATTCAGAAGCACGTCAGGCTCACTTATTCGGAATACTGGGTCAAATACGCCGAACCCCGTCCCTACGGGAAGATAGGCCCATGCCATATCGAGAACAACGGGCCAGATTTGCAATCGTAAATCTGTTTCTGCATCAATTGATGAGACACGGTCGATCGTGAAGGCACGGCCTAGCTGAACGCTCAAAAAAACAGCACCAATGCTAAGCCCCAGCGCAGTTAGCGAAACCGGAAGGACCAACTTGCGAGGGATGACTTTCAATCTGTCCGAGATCTGGCGGCGAAGACCCAAGCATACCGACGCAAGGCCCAGAGCGCCAAGGACAATTCCGCTCCGTGATCCCGTTGCGAGAAGGGTTAAAACAAAGAGGACAACAAGCCCGGAAACCAGCACGAACTTCCATGGCTGGGAGCTACCCCGCAACACCACTGCCGGGGCTAAAACACAACCGATAGCCAAGAATAGGGCGAAATGGTTGCGGTTAGCAAAATTTCCAGAAACATCCCCAAGCGCATTATTGATGAATGGGTTATCTAAATCAGCGCCGGAAAACTGAAGGATACCCAACACGGCGCCAGCACCGATGAGACCAAGCACGATTTTCAGAATCCGCCAATGCTGGTCGTGATTAAGGTGGGCTGCGAACAGAAGAATTGAAGCAGGCACCCCCAGGGAGGCCAAGGCATTCAGTGTGCCGCTGGGTGAAATTGAGAGCGGGCGCCACGGCTGGGCAGTCGAACCGCTTGCGATGGCTGCGCCGGAGAAAAGAGAGCGACCCGGGAGCTGAGTCCACATCGATGATGGCAAAGGAAGTAGCTGCACCGCGACCAATACCACCGAGCCACCCAAAATGAGTGCCGGCCAACCGATCAACCGCAAAGGGAGGCGCGGGAGAACCATAACTGCCACCAAAATGAGCAGCCATGCAGAAAATCGAACAACGACCTGACCGAAAACATCGGAACGCGAAGCTCCGCCGGCCACCCAGAGAATAGTTAGGAAAGCCGCAAGAAGCCAAAATGCCAGGCTCGATGCCCGATTGGGCCTCATGGAATCACGCAACATACACCTAAGATAGTCCATTCCCTTGCCGGACACCCTCATACATTGGGGGCGCGTACGAACAGGCATTTATTCCACATCTGGCCGACACTGTCGAGGCCTACTCAAACGGAGCGTGCGGACACCACCTAAATTCCCGAAACATCCTTTAGCACCGCCTCGACGACACCAGCCATCCTGCGAATATCAACATCAGTCAGTGTTGGGTGAACAAGAAGCATCAACGAAGTCTTAGAAAGCTCGCTGGCATTAGGAAGAGGATCCGCGGGCCGCCAACCAGAGCCCTCAAAAGCCTTTTCACAGTACACTTCAGAGCAAGACCCCTGGAAGCATGGTACACCCCGCTTCGATATCTCATCTACGATTCGGTCTCTACACCAGCCTTCAGGAAGGCGATCAGGCCGCATGTATACATAATACTTGTAATTCGCATGAACACTTCCTGCGTGGCCATCAATTTCTGCAGGCAATCGAACTATTCCCGACTCGCCACTAAAGGGCAAGAAGGCTTCCTCGAGTATCTTGGCATTCCGACCGCGCAAACGCGTCCACTCACTCATCCGACTGAGTTGAATGCGTCCGATAGCCGCCTGCATCTCCGTCATGCGCCAATTGGTTCCAAAACTGTTATGAACCCAACGAAATCCGGGGGGGTGAACCTCTTTGTAGACGGCATCCCAGCTTTTTCCGTGATCTTTAAATGACCACATCCGCTCCCACAGACCAGAGTCATTGGTGGTGACCATCCCGCCCTCGCCCCCGGTGCTCAAGATCTTATCTTGGCAAAATGACCATGCACCAACATCTCCTATGGAGCCAACGCTACGCCCTTTGTATTTCGCGCCGTGGGCCTGCGCGCAGTCTTCTATCACCCAGAATCCACTAGATCGCGCCAGCTGCATGATCGGGTCCATATCACACGGGTGTCCGGCAAGATGAACAGGGATCGCGGCCCTCGTGCGTGAGGTCTTGACCGCATCCATGGTCGCTGCACTAATATTCCCCGTTCCCAACTCGACGTCAGCGAAAACCGGGACTGCGCCAGCGTTGACTACACAACTGACGGACCCGATAAATGTCCTTGGGGTAACGATCACCTCATCATCGGCCCGGCCTCCGTTTCTGCTGCCAACTTTCAAGCCGTGTAGCGCCAAGTCCAAAGCAACCGTACCGTTAGCGACAGCGATAGCGTGACGAGCTTCCGTCCATGCCGCATACTCATTCTCGAAACTTCTACATTCGTCTCCAGTCCAGTAATTTACACGGTTAGAACGCAACACCCTTGAAACGGCTTCAATTTCTTCCCCCGTGAAATTCGGCCATGGCGGGAAAGAGCTGTCCAACATTATATCAATAACCCTATATAAATCTGGGAACTTTAGGTTTCAAAAAAGGTCCCACGCCCGTCGTGCCACACGGTACAAATGTTGGCCGAACTTACAAGATTTGAATGCAGCGTAGCCACGTCAATCAGGTTTCAAATTCATCAATCACAACCGCCCTTAGTTGAGACCGTGACGCCGGATCTAAGCCAGAAAGCAGGTTCGCAAAAATTTAGAACATGCTGTTAGTGGCGCCAACGAACGCCGATTTCAAAGATACACCCGTCAGAGAATTCGGATGCGCCCCGAAAAAGAGAGCACTAGAGCGTTGCTCCTATCACCCTTATTGTACCTAAGAATCACCATCCCTGTAATTCAGGAACATTCCTGCGCGATTTTATAAAGACATCCGCTCACTCGACGTCATCAATTCGTTGGCTACCTATGAACCGTTTCGCAGTAACGTTCGAAGACGCATTAATCCCATCTCTTTTAAGAACACGATGAACCGTGAGCAAAAGGATTTTTAGGTCCAAAAGGAACGAACGGTTATCTACGTACCACACATCAAGCGCGAACTTTTCCTCCCACGATATCGCGTTCCTCCCACTCACCTGAGCAAGCCCTGTCAAACCGGGGCGCACCTCATGTCGACGCGCTTGCTCAGAGGTGTAAAGTGGTAGGTAATCCATCAAAAGGGGCCTCGGACCGACCAAGCTCATATCCCCCCTGATAACGTTCCAAAGGCTCGGCAATTCATCGATACTCAGCGATCGCAGAACTCTCCCAAGCCTGGTAACCCGCGGTCCATCGGCCTGCGAAATTCCCCTCCGTTCGTTTACTGGATCCATCGTCCGAAATTTCAGCATGCTGAATGGCCTGGCCCCAAGACCCGGCCGACGCTGGACAAACAGCACGGGCGACCCCATCGCCCATCGAATCGAGATCGCCGATATCAACAAAATTGGCATCGACAATATCAGGAGCGCAATCGCAAAAAATAAATCGAAAGCTCTTTTCACCTGTTAAATTCCTCCGCGGCATCGGGACAGTAAACAGACAAGGGCGCAGCAAGCTCGCGAGCGAGCTACCCCAGGTACTCCGTAGCCGAGATCATATCTGAAGCACCTGGATGCAGCGCAATTAAAGCCACATTCGTCACCGCAATTGCCACCAACCCCATAGCTCGACGGCCCTGCAAACGACCTAGCTCAAATGAATCAAAAAAAAGGAGGAACTGGCACAGCACAACATTGCTAATGGCAATTCGACCATAAACCCAAGGGTCCAGACCTACAACAAAAGCAATCAGGACACCGAAAAGAGAGGCGGACGCCAGGCCCAATGCAATCGGGCGCCATTTAGTCTGCTGGGTAAAGAAGTAAAGAAAGACACAAAACATGAGGGCAACTGCAAGATATATGTTGCTTTCAAACGCTCCGCCAGCATCGGCCCTGAAGGAATCAGCCTGGTTTCCAAGAACCATTTCGAATCCCCCCACGAATTGGAATACAGCTATTACAGCAAGCGCCGACCCGATTACGAACAATCGCGTTTCCTTCGTCATTCTCTCCAAATAGGTAAATAGAACCACGAAGGCGATCACGATAAAGGCTGAATTGTGTGATAACAGAGCAAGTATTCCCAACACAACAATGCTCAAACGTCGGTTGTTTGCCAAAGAAATCATGAACATAGCCAAAAATAGTGTGGCGATACCCTGCCGGAGGATATTAAACTCGAGCATGACCCCAAAGGGTGATAGAAAGGATGAGTAGAGCAGCAAGCCTGAGAGCACCCCTAGACGAGCCACCGAAACACCTAATATAACTATCGTGAAACCGATCAAGAAATCTTCCCGCTTCAGGGCAGCTCCTAACCACCTAACGATTTCCCAAGAGACTGGCTCGCGAAAATAGCGCGAATTCGAGTAGTCAATTGCGACCGACTCGTTCCAATAAACGTTAATGTCCACCCCCCCAGGCGCGCCGACAGCAAGGGCCAACTTAATAAGTGCCAATAGCACAGCAAAACCATAGATTGGTTTCAAATAATTAGAATAAGGCATGTAGCCATTACCCCGATACCAAAGATTTTTCCGACCATGATTGAGAAGTACAACCCATCAGGGGTTCCGCGCGTTTCTGCGAGAGCCAGCTTCGGCACGATGTAAAAGTTAAGCAGGAGATTACCGGCTCCGCTGATAACAGTAGCGGACTGAACCAGAGTTGCTTGATAGGCTGGATATCTAATCGCTAAAATATTGAGAATGAAAGCGGTCGGCATGGCCAACGATGTTATAAGTCCTTGAGCAAATATGACGATTAAATCGCGATCTTTACTCGCGAAATCGTAAAGCCCTTCCCTACCACCCGATATGATACCCTTGACAGATTCGAAGCTAAATCCGTTGCGCTCAATACCGGACAGTAGGTTCGCACCTAAACGAAGGAGAAATGGCCACACCCGAAATACTCCTGAGAGCAAGACCGCAGAAGCAACACAGCCAATCATCGCGTAAAGCTTTAAAAGTTCTTCACCGCCTCCACTGTCGACATATAAGCCCAACAGTGGCGCGATTAAGAATCCATTGATCCTATTGACGCTATAAACTTGATTGGAGAGCATGAGCCCTAGGGAATAATGCTTCGTTTTTGAGCCGGCGTGCCTAGCAATGTTCGCCAGAGACTCACTGCTAGCATAGATAATGAACAGCGCCGTAGCAAAGGTCAGGACGAGCGTGGAATTCACAGTGCTCTCGCGGCATCAGAAAAGAAACTATACGCGTCCTCGATGTGCACCCGGTCGAGACTATATTGCTTGGGTTGAACCTCGCAATCAAGACGGAACCCTGGGACGATATCTATCATTTGAGGCGAAAAATCCTTCCGATAGACAGGACTCATGCAATCACGATACTTTACGCCATCACCCGGCACTTTAACCTTACTGCTTTTAGGTTTCACCAGCGCACATGGCACAGAATACGCGCAACTAATCACAAAGATATGCATGGCACTTGTTACTACCACACGAGCATTTGCGATTCTGTCTATCAGTCGCTCTATGTCGCTCGGGTGACATACACGGGCACTAACTCTCCGAAACTCACCAGCATCAATTGATTGGAATTGCTCCACGTGATTGATGTGAGGGATCAGTAGCTTCTCGGTTGATCGCGCGACAAGGGAAGGTTTGTACAAAAAAGGAAGGAAGAACCCCGGGTCGCAACACATGACATCAGCTTGGCTGGCTGGGTCGGATAGCGCCTCACGCGTGATATACCCTCTTACCGTCCGTATTGACGCGCCCGGACTGATGTCATCTTTCAGCGAATTAATCCCAGATCCCAGTACGATCGAATTTCGGTTCGCCCCCGATATAATGGAGCCAAGCGAGAGCACGTGACCTTGGGATCTTCGATCATTCAGATCAACATGCTTGATGCGTCTTCCCGTTATTTTACTCATGATATAGGGCGAGAGCCAGTCGCCGAAATTTCCGCCAACCGGCTTATGAACCCAAGCAAGATTGATTGGAGGCTCTGCGCCCTGGTCCTTATGAGCAAGAAACGCGGCGCTCCAGCGGCTCAGTTCACCATCGCTGGCGGCCGTAATGCGCTGCTCGTCCGCCGAGTTAACGGCTCCAATCGGGATTCGTATCGCAGTAGCTGTTAAAGTAGACCGAAACAGCGGAGCCTTCGAAAATGAGAGGGCGAGAATTCGATACACCCGACTCAACCATGAGAAAAGCGTTGTTGGGAGATAATTTGAAGCGGCGACCTTCCACCTTAGAACACCCATTCTACCCAACCCCTACTGCATTGGCTTCGATAAAGTCGATGATTTTTATGGAAATAGCGTTGCGAGAAAATTTTCGATCCGCCCTCCAGGTTTCGAATAAAGCCTCGTCCAAGGTTAAGCTTTCAATACACTTAGTCACCGAAGAAACGTCTCCAGCCACGTAATTGCGGTGCAGGCGCTTTGAAACTAGATCAATGACCTCATCACCTTCCTGAGAGTTGAGAATAGGACAGCCAAGCGCCAAGTAATCGCACAATTTGTTGGTCACGCTTTGTGGAGCATCCTGTTTGATCGAATTTACCGCAATGTGCTGCTTTCGGAGCTCACTTTCTAATTCCCTATAAGGAAGCCGCCCCCGAAAGCACGTCCCAAGATGCGGCATATTCTGAAGTTTTTCTCGGTCGGGCCCATCGCCAAAAATGTTGAACTCGATGGCATGCCCCTTCGCCGATAAAAGATGAACCGCTCGAATAACAGTTTCTAGATCGTAACTATAAGAAAGGGTTCCAATATAAAACAACCTGGTCGCGCAATTTGCTTCGGGCACCGTGTCGACCATGCGGAATTCGGAGCCTAGGTAGGCGACGAGCGAAGGTGCGCTGGGATTCGCCAATTTCGCTCGCTCAATATATGTACGAGAAACTGCAACCAACGAATCAGCAGCTGCGTAAGCCGCATTTGCCGACCGGGCGAACGGGATAATCCCACGCGGGATGGAATTGACGAGTGGCAGAACGGCACTGAATGACTCCGGCCAGACATCCTGAACATCGATGATAAAGGCGGTCCTCTGCCGACATCTCCCTTTTGCGATTCTTAAATTGTGCCCAATATTAGGGAAAGCAGAATAAATAACGTCAAACTCACTAAGATCGGCAAAAGCAGATTGTATGTTCCGATTGAAGTCACGAATGCTTAAAATTCTTTGCAGGCCAAAGTGCGATTTGTACGCGCGATTCTTCACGAGCCGAACGGCTAGTTTGTTGCCGAAATACACTTTTTCATTTGAATGAAACGCCTTTAAATTGTGGGAGAACTCCCCTGTCGCCAATGTTACCTCATGACCACGTTGCGCACAGCACTCTGCCAAATGAGCAAAGCGGCTAACGTAATTGTCTCCCGGCAAACTAGAATAAGGCGCTACAATTAAAATTTTCATCTATGAAATCGCTCGGTAATTTCCACTTGTTGCTATATCCGGTAAATTACCGACCTTTTGTAATTTCTGATCGCTAAGGCAGTCAGCTTCGGGAAATTTATTGTTCTCAATTAGCCCTAGCTTGCGGAGGATTCACCGCACTCCGCGGCTCGAAGGCTGGAAACCGGGATCTTGTTAGTCGGTCGGGCCGCGGATAGCCAATTACGCGACCTGTGCAAACAGAATCGGCGAACCTTTTGGTCGATATGGTGCGGACAGCATGCGCGCAGATGGTTCCCCCGCGATTCTCACCCTTACTCGTACTTCAGTGATGGCATGTTTGAAGCCGGGCGATAGCTGGAAGCTGGAGCCCAAAGCTCGCAGATATTCGCTTTCCTTATCACTCACCGAGCCGTCAGACACGAACAGCGGTGCGAGACAAGACCTTTAGCGGGGGCTATTGCATCCACCGCTCGCTTGGGCGACAGACTCAGGGGCGCCACCGTTTAACGAGTGGAGACGGATATCATGGCAAGGCGTAAGCAAGTCCGGAGTGACGTTGAGATTTCCTAGATGCGATTTTGCTGCGATCAAAGCTATTTGCGACGTGGCGACGTGATCAAGTTTGGTTAGGCCCTCAAATCACAGACGAATTAAGCTGTTTAGCAAGAAGAATATCGATGAAGAATTTAGGACGAAACGTTGAACTATGGTTGGTTCGATTTTTTGTAGATCACCTCTTGGAATTGAACCGCGTTAAGAAGATTGCATTATTAGTAATACTCGATGCGATGTTGTGCGTAGCATCTGTCTGGATCGCGTTTTCCCTTCGTTTGGGTATTTGGGACCTTTGGAGCGATGGTATCGCGACGGCCATGTTCGCCAGCCTTGGCGTCTGGCTCCCTATTTTTGTTTCAAGAGGGGTTTATCGTTCGGTAATCAGGTTCATTGGCTCGCGGACAATGATTAGTATCGCAGTCTCGTGCTTCCTTATGGCTCTTGTATTGTCTGCTTTCTACGTGGCTGCCGCGATCCCTGGAGTTCCGCGCACGGTTGGTGTCTTACAGCCAATGGTTTTCTTTGCATTGCTAGTGATAAGTCGTCTTTTCGCGCGTTACGTACTGTTCGACCTGGTGAACCAACGAACGTTCGAAGGCCGACCAAATAAGGTCCTGATTTTCGGTGCAGGTTCGGCTGGTCGGCAGCTTGCGATGTCTCTGACCCATGAACCCGGTATGGTTCTCCGAGGCTACGTGGACGACGATGCACGACTTGCAGGACAGCATCTCGATGGTGTTAAAGTTCATCGGAACCAAGATTTAGCTGAACTGGTTGCTCGGCTCGAGATTGACACTGTGCTTCTAGCGGTACCTGGAGTGTCTCGTACGGAACGCACGCGAATTGTGCGCCAGTTTGCTCAAGTTCCCGTTCACGTTCTTACTTTGCCGGCTATCGGCGATCTCGTAGACGGGTCGGTCTCCACCGAAAATCTGCGAGAAATTGAGATAACTGACCTTCTTGGTCGCGACCCTGTCCCGCCGAACCACCTCCTGCTCCATGGTACCGTTACGGAACGCGTTGTAATGATCACTGGAGCAGGGGGGTCGATCGGAAGCGAACTTTGTCGTCAGATCGCACTACTCAAGCCCTCCAAGATCATACTTGTCGAAATGACCGAGCACGCCCTTTATCTAATCGAAAGCGAACTACGTGAAGCGCGAGATAATGGAGATATCGATTCTTCTACGGAAATCTTTGCGGAACTGGCTAATATTTCTGACCGGTCGACTGTCGATCGGTTGTTCTCGCGTTGGCGGCCAGACACCGTCTACCATGCAGCAGCATACAAGCACGTTCCACTTGTTGAAGAGAATGTCATTGCAGGTCTGCTCAATAACATAATGGGAACCCTGCGATGCGCCTTGGAAGCCAATCGTACCGGCGTCGCGCATTTCATTTTGGTGAGCACGGACAAAGCGGTTCGCCCGACTAACGTCATGGGAGCGAGCAAGCGTGTTTGCGAACTGGTATTGCAAGGTTTGTCTGCCGAAAAGAGCGAAACGCGCTTCGCGATGGTAAGATTTGGCAACGTGTTAGGGTCCAGCGGGTCAGTAGTGCCTCGCTTTCAGCGCCAAATAAGGGAAGGAGGCCCCGTCACACTTACCCATCGCGATGTTACGCGATACTTCATGACGATACCTGAAGCCGCTCAACTTGTAATTCAGGCCGGCGCTATGGCCGAAGGTGGTGACGTCTTCCTCTTGGATATGGGCAAACCCATACGTATTTACGATATGGCGCGCACGATGGTTCACCTATCAGGTCTTACAGTTCGCGACGAAAATAACCCTGACGGAGACATCGAGATATGTGAAGTTGGACTTCGAAAAGGTGAAAAACTCTATGAAGAATTATTGATTGGAGCCACCTCGCTGCCCACGCCTCATCCGCGAATCATGCGTGCGTTAGAAAAACGCCTGAACTGGGATTCTCTTATTGTGCAATTGGACGCTCTGGAATTAGCGTTGAACCAAGGAGATCGACAGAAGTCCTTGGAAGTTCTTTTCGAACTTGTCCCTGAGTATAGTGGACCGCACATAGGGAGAGCGGAAGTCGCCTAAATAAAAATACGACCGGTATCATTTTATTCAATTCTATACTGATACACTTTGTTTCCGGCCCTCCCTTTACAATGGTAGTTGGCAGAAATACGAAAGACGTTATCTAATGCATCACCGGACTCTGTATTGAATCTTATTCAGGTAGTTCTAGGCAGGATCTCTTTCTATACTCGTCCGAGAAGGCCGAAGGTCGGATAAATAACTTTAAATCGAACAGCGCTCTTTCTTCTAGGCTAAATGTCCGAAGGTTTGCGCACCAAGACGTTCATTTCAAACACGATATATCCGAATTGTCGCACCGCACTCCGTCAGTAGCGTCACTAAATATCCGAATCGCAGTTCGTAGGTCGAGTGTTACACGACAGCTGAGGAATTAGAGCGGTTCGACCGCTTCGCCCTCGGCGCTGGTGAAAGGGAAGGAGTCGACGCCTATCTTCTTCAGTTCGTTGACCATTTCCCGGGCCTCGGCGGCGCTGTCGTAGGGGCCGGACAGCAGGCGGTTGGCTTCGACCCAGGGAGTCACGAAGGGTCCGGTGCCGTCGAGCTTGCCCTCGGCGCTGCGGGTTATGCGGCGCCAGTCGAACTTGAGTGCGGCGCGGTCCTTGCCGGTGGCCACCTGAACCCAGTGGCGCGCGGGATGCGCGG
>Ga0315334_10001049_pt1 | contig 17072 bp, 10 predicted proteins | sample M150034915metaG_FD_205555 | JGI IMG/M metagenome (GOLD analysis project Ga0315334, IMG submission 205555) | Ammonia-oxidizing marine archaeal communities from Monterey Bay, California, United States - M1 500m 34915 | ecosystem: Environmental > Aquatic > Marine > Intertidal zone | place: USA... | reverse complement strand
ATTCGTTCGCACCGACTGGTGTACTGTAGACACTGCTACCCATGTTGATCTCATCGAACGGCTCGACGTTGTCTTTACCGAACTCGAAAATCGCGACGTCACCATCTTCATCTCCAATGAACACGTGGCCATCGGCAATCAGCGGACTGCCCCAACTTTGTGCGAGCATGTCATAGGTGAAGTGGACAATTGGTTTGCCATCTTTTGTTCCTTTCGCATCGAGGCAGTGGACGAGTCCAGAGAAGTCAGCGACATACAGAACATCGTCTTTGATGGCACAAGTCCCAATGGAACGGTGCATTTCTTCTTCGAAGTCGATTTCGTCGTCATCGTTCGTGTCGAGCATGCTGTAATGCCAGACGACTCCTGAGTTAGGGTTATCAACTTCGACTTCACCATTTTCGGATTCGACAGCCTGAATTCGACGATGTGCAATCGGGGTCCGTTTTCCGTCATCGCCAATCTTCATCGCTAGGGTCGGCGAAATGTCACCGCGTTTGTTGGGGTCAAGGCACCAGAGGTGGCCTTCGCCCTCGCCGTGTTCGGGGTCTTGACCGACGGCGATGTAAACAAGTCCATCGTAGGCGACTGGGGTGGCGATCAGATTGTTACGTGTCCCTTCGCCACCGAGAATCCATTTGCTCGTTTTCGGATTGCAATCGAATTGCCATAGCAGTTCGGGCTTTCCGTCTTTGCCCTTGTCTGCCCGGAAACTGTACAGGATTCCGTCACCGCCAGCGAACAACGCCTGTGGTACTCCGTCGAACGTTCCCACGGTGGGACTCGACCACTGACCGTGCAGGATGTTTTTCGCTGGTGACCCATCGGTCCACAACACCTCGCCAGTGTTCTTATCCATGCAGATGAAGCTGGGTGCATCTGGAGCAGGCAGGTTGTAGTGCGACTCATCCAGACCATTGCCAGTGTTAACGAACAGCAGGTCACCATAGCTGGTCACGCTACAGGAGCACATGTTGTGCTGGCTGATTCCCATTTGAGGACCCATCATGTTGTAGACCCAAATGACATCAGCATCCCGTTTGTCGGAGGCACCGAGCGTCTTGAAAAATTTGATACGAGGTCCGATCTGTTTGATGGTGAGCTCCCGCTCGACGCCCCCAAACTTTCCGGTTGCTGTCCAGGACTTTCCTTCGGTCACTGTTTCGATTTTGACGTCTCCTTCCACTTCGGCTCCGGAGGCAGCGAGTGCGGCCTGAGCGGCATCGGTCAGTTCGCCTTCGGCCAAGCCAGCCAACGCGAGCTCGAATGCCTCGGCGGAAGGTCCTGCATTCATGATTTCGGCCAGTGACACTACTTCATCCTTCACGGGGCCATCGTCCTCACCGTCATAGAAGCCTTCGGTATCAAGGCAGCGTACCTCACCGCGATTGGTCACAAACCAGAGGCGATTCCCCTCAGCCAGCGGTGAGCAACAGACGCCCTGAAGCGGCCAGTCATGGACACGTCCGGTGATCAGTTTTTCACTGCTGTGTTGCCATTTGAAGTCTCCGGTTGCCTCATCAAACGCAAGCAGACAACCAAGGTCAACTTTCGAAGGGAATCGCTTCAGGTGACCAGCACCGTTGTTGGTTCCCACGTAGACCTGTCCGTTAGCGACGACTGGGTTCCCGTAGGTTTGACTTCCTAGATTTGAGAACCAACGGATGTTTTCCGCATTCGTGTCATCCCATTCGCCAGAGCGACGATCGAATTTACCGATATTCCATTCAATGGGAAGGTTTTTGACGCCGGGTGCGTTGTTTCGTTCACGGGTGCCTCCCCACTGAGGCCAGTCGCCTCCCTTAGCGACCACCTGCTCCGGGGAATCGACAGCTTCAGAGGCGACCGTCTTTGCACTCGATTCAGGTTTTCCAGCCGCCGGCGTTTCCGATGTGTTTTCTGTCGGCACTGGCGTTTCCACCGCTAGAGAAGAAGACGTTGTGACGTTGCTCTGTCTATACTCGCTTGTCGAAATGTTGACATTCGGTGCGGTTGGCGGCTTGCAGCCGCTGAGAGCAAGCATGATGGTGCTGCCAAGTACGGCAGAAGCGACCAATAAAGTCCAAGCGGAAAGTTCGTTATTACGCATGACTCACTAAGGATTTGCTGGAGGTTTGATTTATGGGAATTCAGGGATTCAGAGCTCACCGACCGTTGCCGAGCGTGCTCCGATGGAATGTAGGCGTCTGCCTTTACGGCTCATCGGTGTTGGCTTTTATTTCGACGTTGTCGAGATAAAGTTCGGAGACTTTAGCGTTTCCGTAAAGGCCAGGACTGGACGCCATGTTGGGAGATTCATCCCGCGTGGTGATTGTCCATTCTTTGGGCTCCTGGTCACCCCGCGGCCAAACCTTACCTCGCAGTACGGCGACTGCGGCAGGTGGTTCACTCTCGATGTCGACACGGAATTTCATGCGGTACCAAGTATCTTCCTTCCAAGGGAACTTGATCGTTTTGGCCATCCTGAGTTGCGCTGACCAACTGCGAATTTGCAACTGCTGACTCTCGCCCATCAGATCCAGAACATAGCCGTGGCCGGTTAAACCGATATCGGGCAATTGATCGCTCATTCGGGCACCACGCACATCCGCGCTGATGGTGTATTCGGACAGGTCGCTGTGCCCCATCCACGCCCGACTGCGAGCTCCTTTCGGGATGGTTGAGATCTTGGTCAGCGCGGGTGAGCCATCAATTTCACGGATCACATGCCGATAACGGGCTCCAACCCAGGACAGCGGAGGATCTTTCGCGTCTTCGAAGGTGAACTTCCATGGTAGTTCAGGGATGATCCGGGTCCGAGCCTTGCCACTGGCATCACCAACCTTGGCGGTAATGGTGGTTCCTGTGTGGCCGACATCCTCAGGAGCAATGAAAGTTAAACCTTCGATTTTCCCGGGGCCCGACAACTCGAACGTTACATCCGAAGGGGTTTCGAGCTGTTGTCCAAGAACGTTGAACACGTGGATTTTCAGCTCGATTTTTTCGCCTGGTTTGACGACTGATTCAGCGGGAACAATTTGAACCTGTGAAATCGTCGGGTTCTGTGCGACTGGTGTCTCATCACCCATCGAATCAGCCATCACTACCGGTGATTGAGTGCTGCCTTCAGTTGCAACGCAATACAAACCGGTCGTACTTGGGAAGTAAAGTCGTCCATCGGCAATGATTGGTGATCCTGCGAAACCAGCATCACGAACTCGACCCTTGTTCAAGACTTTGAACCCATCTTCTTCATCAGGGACAACTACTGCCCAACGACCATTTTCGGTCAAGACATAGATTTTTCCGTCGGCGTGAAGCAGCGCGGAGCGTTGTCGACTACCCACAAAGGATTTTCTTTCAATGATCGGTGCTCCAGTTTCGGCGTCGAAGATCCACATCTTGCAGCGGTCATCGACAACGTACAGTCGATTACCGATCAACACCGGTTCGCTATAGCCCGCGACGACCTCCATTTGCTTCCACTGTTCGTCGACTTTTGTGTTATCACCCGTACCGGTGACTCGCAAGCCGACGACGGCGCCCATCACATTGTTGTTGGGTGTGACGTTTTCCTCGCTGTGACTCGCAAAGACCTGATTGCCGACCACCAAAGGTGTTGCGAAAATCCCACGGCGAGACAGATCGTAGTGCCAGAGTTGTTTGCCAGTCCGAGGCTGAAAACCCCAAATTGCTCCATCACCAGCTCCCATCACCAACTGCCGCTGGCCATCAATGGTGACCAAACAAGGGGCTGAATAGGTTGTGTCGAACGGCAAATCGCGGGTTCCGCTGAACCAGACCACCTCGCCGGTATTCTTGTTCATGGCGATCAGCCGATGATTGGGTTTTGCCGCGTCACCCCAGTTGATGATAATCCCGCTGATGATCACCAGGTCTTCATGAATGATGGGAAAGTTTGTGCGGCCACCATAAGTGCTGAGCATGCCGAACTGTTCGTGCAGCGGAATGCTCCATAGTGTTTCACCTGTCTCGCCATTCAAGCACTGAAAAATAGCACATGCTCCCAGCGCGTAGACATTGCCAGTTTCAGGATCACCAACCACGCTGCTCCAACCGATACGCTCGGCAGGTACGTCCGAAAGCCAGACGTTGTACTGGTTTTCCCACAGGGTCTTGCCGGTCGCAGCATCCATGCAAACGACTTTTTCGCCTTCACGTGCAGTCGAACGCATGGAACGCTGGATCATGTAGAGCCGACCGTTCATGGCAATGGGTGTGCAAGGTCCGCCGATATCATCCCGAGCCCAAAGAACGTTGCTGCCTTCACCACCAGCTGGATCCCAGTCGTCGGGCAGGCCTGTAGCCTGCGCCGTACCGTCAAACGTGGGGCCTCGCCAGTACGGCCAATCAGCGGCCGCAAGCGATGTCACACCTAACGCTACGGCAAGCAGTGCAGAGGTGACGCGGCAACCTGCATTTTCGAAACTCAAGTGCATTTGGATTCTCTAAAAACTCGGGGGTCTATCGAGGCAAGTGGAAGGTTAAGCCAGTTTTTATTGATCAAGTTGATGATGCAGTCGATGCATCGAAGTGTTCATCTGCGGGATCAAAATTGGGTGTGCACAGAATCAGGACGGTCATCTGACCGCAGGCACGATGTCGGACTCCCGGGGGAATTAAAATCGCGTGCTGGGCCGCCACCGGGATCCTTTCGCCGTTCAACACGATGGCGGCATCCGGTTGGCAATCTAGGACAACGTAAACTTCGGTGTGTTCCTTGTGGTAATGCTCGCGTGCGTCCTTGCTGATCTCGGTCAGGTGCACCGTGCCGGGAACGTCGTCGCAATCTGCGAATGCTCGGCGGGCTACACCACACGGACAGGTGATCCCCGGCAGGGCAGTCAAATCGACAACTTTTGGCTTGGCTTGCACGGCAGGTCGTTACCGGTGGGACTGGGCCAGGGCAGGCCCATGTCTCGGGGTGGATGGGGCAGGCGTCTGGTCCAAGCCGGGCACCGGGAAACAGTTGTTTGCCCGGATTTCGGATTTTCTCCGCCGAGGGTTCATTTGTTTGAGCTCGATAGAGCCAATCTCAGTTTGCGTTGGCTGGCATACGCAGACAGCCCACAGCATTGCATTTTATACCGATTTGCCGGAATACGCCACGCGCAGGAGCGGATGATTGCCATTCCTCCGAAAAAACCTGAAAAACTCCCTAATCGGCAAAGCTTTCCAACAGGGCAAAAATCGCATGGAACAGTGATTGTATGACCGGTCTGCGCCGATACGGATACAGATCACAGTTGAGAAGGACTAGGGCGAGTTGCCCAAAACCCAACTCACTGTGATAGACCCAGGGACCTTGACATGGGATGTCAGGGTCACATGGCGTTGCAAGAACTGAATGGTTCTACGGTGACCTGATCGTTACCGGCAGCGGGAACGACAAACTGAACGAAGTCGGCGGGCCGGGTGTCCGCACCCGACCCGTTTGTGTTTGTTGGAGTGAACTCGAGGTGTGCTCGACGGCGACTTCGTCCATCGAATGCACCTCCAAAGTCGACTCTTTCCCTAAGCATATGTGGAAACCAAACGTGGACAGCAATGCCATACCGTCCGAACCGCAAAATTGAGATCAAGGGAGACGTGGCTCCAATGAAGCGGACAATAATGACTATGGCACTCGTTCTCGGTTGTACTATGTGCAGCCAGAGTTTCGGGTTTGACCTTTTGGATCGTATGCTTGGCGTGACGGGCTGTGGAAGCTCCGCCAAGTGTTGTGACACCGGATGCTGCGATGCAGCTTGTGAACCAGCTTGCGGCTGTGAAGAGCCTGCTTGCGGATGCGAAGAGCCTGCTTGTGGGTGCGAGCCCGCTTGTGGTTGCGAAGAGCCCGCTTGTGGTTGTGAAGAGCCCGCTTGTGGTTGTGAAGAGCCTGCTTGTGGCTGTGAATCTGACTGCTGTGACTCCGGTTGCGACAGCGGATGCAGCAAGAAGCGTAGCTGTGGACTGTTGGCAAAACTTTTCGCTAAGAAAAGCTGCTGCGATAGCTGCGACGGGTGCGAGCCAGCTTGTGGTTGCGAAGAGCCAGCTTGTGGTTGCGAAGAGCCAGCTTGTGGTTGCGAAGAGCCAGCTTGTGGTTGCGAAGAGCCAGCTTGCGGTTGCGAGAGCGACTGTTGCGACTCAGGTTGCGATGGCGGCTGTGCAAGTAAGAAATCTTGCAGTCTGCTGGACAAATTGTTCGGCAAGCTGAAAAGCAAGAGAAACTGCTGCGACAGCGGTTGCGATGCTTGTGAGCCAGCTTGTGGTTGCGAGCCTGCTTGTGGCTGCGAAGCATCCGCTCCAGCAATGGAAGCTGCTCCAATGCCCGCTCCGGTTGTTGACCCAAGTGCTCAATCAACGAGCAAGCGTCGCGTCGTTCAGGCCAGTGCTGTTTACGTTCGCTGAAATGCGTAACGTGAATGCCCTGATCACCTTTCAGGCGTGACTCACAAACGACCCGCCGAGGATTTCCTTGACGGGTCGTTTTTTTATTCTCGGCCAACGCTTTGAGTTTTGCGGTTAGGAAATGTTCCGAGCAAAGTCAAACTCTGGCCGCAGGGCTGCTGGTTTGCTCTCGATTTCCAAGATGGGCGAGGTCACTCGGGTACTGGTTCGAACCGTTGATCCCATCGCCGCGATGCAAGAATTCGAGATGCTAGCATCGAATCAGCGTTGACGATCAGCCCCTATCTTTTCTAGGGATAGGCTGGGTGATGGCAATTTCTCTGTGATCCGGAGTCAGGATCCAGACTGAGTCGTCAAGGTAGACGAACTCACCAGGAAGGTTAGAAGCCCGGATCATACCTATGTCAGCAAACATATTTTTCTCTGTCGGTGAACCGAGTGGCGATCAACATGCTGCCCGCATGGTGGCACAGATTTTTCGTTTGGATGCAAGTATTCAGGTGCGGGGATTCGGTGGGCAGGCAATGCGGGAGGCTGGCTGTCATTTAGACCGTGATCTGACGCAGCATGCTGTGGTCGGGCTGGTTGAGGTACTTCCCAAACTTAGGCAGTTCTTCCAGTTTGCGGACCAGGCAGAAGAAATCTTTCGCCAAGGACAGATTGACGCTGTCGTGCTCGTCGATTTCCCGGGGTTCAATTGGCACATCGCAAAACGCGCCAAGAAATACGGCATTCCCGTTCATTACTACTGCCCGCCCCAACTCTGGGCTTGGGCCGGTTGGCGTGTCAAGAAAATGAAGCGTTCGGTGGACCACGTTCTCGCTGTATTACCAATTGAACAGGAATACTTCCAGAGTCACGGGATTCCTACCACCTTTGTTGGGCACCCTTTTTTCGACGCTGTCGCTTCTTCTGAGCTAGACCAACAGTTGCTGGACCGTTTGCGGGGGATCAATGAGGGTGGGGAGCACCTGGTTGCTATTTTGCCTGGATCCCGAGATCATGAAGTTCATTCAAATTGGCCATTGATGTTGGAAGCGATCCGCAGGGTCCACCGTACCAACCCGAGAGCGCGTTTTCTGGTCGCGGCCTATCGGGATCGGCATTGCCTGTGGTGTCGGGATCAGATGTCCGAGCAGGACAAGCTGCTGCCGATCGAGTTCTTTGTGGGTCGGACGAGCGAAGTGATTGAGGCGGCACGTTGCGCTATGATGGTCAGTGGAAGTGTCAGTCTTGAACTGATGGCACGTAGAACGCCTGCTGCGGTGGTGTATCGAGTGGGGCGATTGCTGCATGCCGTTGGCAAGTTGCTTGTGCGGTTGGACAGTATCACACTGCCAAACCTGATGAGTGATCGGAAGGTTTTTCCTGAAATGGTTTCGGTTGGGAAAACTGAGCCGGCGATTGACTTCCTCGCCCACTCAGTGGATGCGATGTTGAGCGATCATTTCTATTTTCAGGGCTTGTTGGCGAGCTTGGATAAGTTGCGTGATCAATACGCCCGCCCAGGAGCGTCAAAGCGGGCTGCTGAACTGCTAGTCCGCCGGTTAACAAAAGGCTCTGATTTGGCCGCCGAGCTTCAAAGTCAGCATGTTTTCCCCCCACGGGCCGCGTAGTTGCAAATCCAGACGCTTGCTTGGCGGCCGTTTTCGGTTACGGATTGGAAAATCGAGCTTTTTTTTCAAACCACATTTGGCCTGACTGCGTAACACCGATTCGTAGCGTTGCGCCGGCACCCGACCTTCAGCACCAAATCTGCTGCGTTCAGAGACTTTGGATCAGAGGCTTTTTGGGATCAAGAAGCTTCTGGAATCGGAGATTAGAAGGTTCTCAGTGAGAATCCTGCTGAACGGCGACCGGGCTTGGGAAACTGGGTTCAGGGTGATTGAGTAGCCAGTGGCAAAGATAGCTTGCCAAGGCAGGCAGCGTTGAGGCATCCCAACGAGCCAACTTTTTCTGCTAAATGATTGCTTTATGACTGACGAGCGTTCCAAAATCCCCGGTTCCATGATGAAATCTGGGAGCGGAGTTGGCTTAGAAAATGAAATGCCTCCATTGCGGGTTTCCGGCTTTATCTGCTTGGCTCTTGGTGTGTTGAGCGGACTCAGCATCATTGCCAAGTCGATGTTGCTGATTCCCCTTGCAGCATTTCTATTCGGGTTCTTTGCCCTGCGAAAATCAGGTGGCCCACGGCCTGTGGGAACACGAGTTGCGTGCATCGGGATGGTTTTTGCTGCTGCGTTCGGTTCTTGTGGTTACACGGTGGCTCGGATGAAGTCTGTGACACTGAGTGGGCAGGCTGAAAGGTTTGCACAGAATTACATGCAACTGATTGCATTGGGACACGACGAGCATGCATTGCAACTGCAGGAGGAGCCGAGGAATCGATTGAGTACTGACATGGATTTGGCTGATTACTACACCTCGAGCGCAACAATTGCTGAGCAATTGGTTCAGTTCAAGACTGATGCCGTTAACCGGGAACTGAAACGGCGCGGTGTTGACGCAAAGTGGGTTCTTAGTCGACCCACCTATGTTTATTATCAGTTCGGTTTTGACCATGCGGAAATCATTTGGTCTGATCCGACGAATGAAACCGCACTGAAAATCCAAATGTTAATGGATTACAGGATTGACCGCGACGGACAGGGGCAGTGGCAAATGACGACTGTGCAACCTTGGCGTAGCAGGTTTGTTGCGGAAAGTGTGCTTTAACAGTATTCAATGGAAGTCCCGCGAGGAAACGGCTAATCCAGTCACTTCCTGACTGAGATCAGTAATGCGTCCTGCGACGACGTGAATGCCCCCCTGCCGGTTTTCCAGTTTTCCGTCAACCAGCCATGCGTTGCTGGTTCGGGCGACACGAAAAAAACGTTCCCAGACGGCGCTGAAGATCACCAGATTAATCGACCCTGTCTCGTCTTCCATGGTTGCAAAAACAATGCCCTTGGCAGTGGATGGTTTTTGTCTTAGCAGGATCAGACCGGCCACTCGCACGTGGCGTCCGTCACGCAAGTTGTCGAGTTCGCAGGCCCGCACGCATCGCCGGGTTTGAAGTTCATCACGAACAAACGAAATGGGATGCGCTTTGAGGCTCAGGCCGGTCATGTTGTAGTCAGCATGGACTTCTTCCAAGGGAGTCATTGGGATTAGCGCGGAAGGCGTTTGTTCGGATTTATCCATGTCAGTAAATAGCGGTTGCTGGCTTGGGGTGTGGTCCTGCCCCAGTGAATGCCAGACAGCGGCACGCCGATCGACCTGGAGTGATTTGAACACATCAGCGTCGGCGAGAATTGCCAATGCCGTTTTGCCTAGTTCAGTTCGAGAGACGAGGTCTTCCATGCTCTGGTACAGACCGCCTGTTTGCCGTTTTTTTGTGAGTTCCCAAGCAATCGTGGAGGATAGCCCCCGAATGGTTTTCAGGCCCAGACGGATGGCATGTGGAGGGCACGGTTGAATTTTTGTGGACGATTTTGATTCGGGTTCGAGCGTCGATTCCCAATCACTGAGGTTGACGTCGACACCTCGGACTTCAACACCATGCTGCCGTGCATCGGCAACCAACTGCGCTGGAGCGTAAAAGCCCATTGGTTGGCTATTGAGAAGGGCAACACAGAAAGCATCCGGGTAATGGCGTTTGAGGTAGCAGGATGCGTACACCAGTAGTGCAAAACTGGCGGCATGTGATTCTGGGAAACCGTATTCACCAAAGCCGCGAATTTGATTGAAAACATGCTCAGCGAACGCAACCGTGAAGTTTTTCTCGCGCATGCCGTCGAGGAACTTGGTTCGGAATCGATCAATCAAGCCCGGGCGTCGCCACGCCGCCATTGCTCTCCGCAATTGGTCGGCTTCTCCCGGAGTGAAACCGGCGGCGACCACTGCCAGTCTCATTGCCTGTTCCTGAAAGATGGGGACACCAAGTGTTTTTTCCAGCACTCCCCGAATGGCGTCAGTCGGATAGGTGACAGATTGAGGGTTTTCACGCGCCTTCAAGTAAGGGTGAACCATGTTTCCCTGAATGGGGCCGGGACGCACGATTGCGACTTCGACAACCAGGTCGTAATAGCAGCGTGGTTGCAAGCGTGGCAACATGCTCATCTGTGCGCGGCTTTCGATTTGGAAAACACCGACAGTGTCTGCTTTGCAGATCATATCGTAGGTCTCTTGGTCACCATGGGGGACCGTGCCGAGAGTCAGTGTTCGATCATGGTGTTTGGCAACAAGATCAAAGCATCGGTGCAACGCCGAGAGCATCCCCAAGGCCAATACATCCACCTTCAGAATGCCCAGTTCGTCAAGATCGTCCTTGTTCCACTGAATAACGGTTCGGCCTTCCATGGCCGCATTCTCGATGGGGCACAACTCGCAAAGGTAGCCGGCCGTCATGACCATTCCGCCGACATGTTGCGACAGATGTCGTGGGAAACCAGTGAGTGTTTTGACCAGATAAATGAATCGTTGACCCATGTCTGAATCCGGGTCCAGTCCGCCTTCGAGACAACGCTCAGTGAACGTTGCGCCATTTCCACTCAACTTTGCGATAGCATCGACGGTGTCAGCAGAAACGCCCATCGCTTTACCCACATCACGGATCGCGCTTTTTGTGCGGTAAGTAGTGACGGTTGCCGTCATGCCTGCTCGATCACGACCATATTTTCCATAGAGATATTGCAGAACTTCTTCACGGCGCTGATGCTCGAAATCGACGTCAATGTCGGGTGCCTCGTCCCGTTCACGACTGACAAATCGTTCAAACAGAAGATCCGATTGGCTGGGATCGACATTGGTGATGCCCAAGCAGTAACAGACAGCGGAGTTGGCAGCGGAACCACGGCCCTGACAGAGGATGTTGCGTTGGCGTGCAAAACGCACCATGTCCCATACCGTCAGGAAATAGGCTTCATAATGCAGTTCCTGAATGATCTGCATTTCATGTCGAAGCAGGTCGATCACCTTGTGAGGAACACCCTTTGGCCATCTTGCCGTTGCGCCTTCCCATGTCAGGCGTTTGAGATGTTCGATCAGTGACATGCCGGGTGGTGCAATTTCCTCGGGGTATTCGTATCGCAGTTCGGATAAGCTGAAATGACAGCGATCTGCAATTTCGACTGTTCTTTCGACTGCTTCCGGGACGTCCTGATACAGGTCCGCAATTTCCTCCAGAGACCGGAGATGTCGTTGGCTGTTTGTGAATCGATTTTCGTGAGCCTTGTCGATGGTTGTGCCATGGTGAATTGCGGTGATGCAATCATGCACCAACATACGTTCGGCGGTGTGGTAGTGGACATCTCCTGCGGCAACCAGCGGAACGTCGTTGCCGATGGAAAGTTCTCGTAAACGCTGGAGATGCTCTTTGTCGTCCACACCGCGATGCAATTCGCAAAATAGATATCCGCTATCGTCAAACACTTCGCGAAAGTCGGTTCTCAGAAAGCGACTGAATGGTTTAGCTGCGGATGCTGGGACTCGTTGAGATTTTCCTGGCGGTATCAATCCTGCCAGCATGCCGCTGCTGAATTCGACAACATCTTTCCAGGCAAGTTCGCAGGTTCCCTTTTGAGCCCGCATTCGCCCCCGGGAGATCAGGCGACACAGTTGGCCATAGGCGGCGCGATCGGTTGGCCATAAAACCATGGGAGGGGCGTCGGACAGATGAAGTTCAGTTCCAACGATGTATCGCATGCCTTGTTCTTTGGCAGCTGCGTAACCGCGAACGACTCCGGCCACCGACGCTTGGTCAGTCAAGGCCAGACCGCTGTAGCCCAGTTCCGAAGCATATTCCACGAGTTCGTCGGGGTGCGAAGCACTCGAAAGGAACGAAAAGTTGCTTTTGCAATGCAATTCGACGTACTGCATGAGCCAACGAGCTGGGCTGAAGAAACAAAGAAGGTGTAATTATGTACACGTTATCGGTTTCGGTAGCTTGATGCAATCAGGATTTCTTTGTCCTGTTCCCAAGAAGGCTTTGGGGTAGTCGAATCGGGGTAGTCGAATCCTTGCAGAGTCCCTTGCTTGGTGTCTCGTTAGCATAAGATTTTCCTCAGGTTCCTCACGCTCACAGCACGCCATCGTCTCAAGAAAAATGAACCAAGTCTCATCCACCACATTCGAGGGTGAAAATGTACTCAGCCATCCACGTCTGATTGGCTACGTATTCTGGTTCGTAGGATTCAGTGGTTTGCACCGTTTTTATTTTGGTAAACCGCTGACTGGCGCGATTTGGTTCTTCACTGGTGGCTTACTGCTGGTTGGTTGGATCGTCGACCTGTTCTTGATTTCCGCCATGGCTGACGAAGCGAATCGTAAGTATCAAACCGGGCGATTCGACCACACCGTTTCCTGGTTGCTATTGGTATTGCTGGGGTTCTTCGGCGTTCACCGTTTCTATCTGGGCAAGATCATCACTGGTGTGATTTACCTGTTCACAGCAGGTTTGTTTGGAATCGGGTTCGTTTATGACCTGTGTACGTTGAATGATCAGGTCGAAGAACTCAATCTGCAATCGTCAGACGCTCAAGAGTGAAAATTCGATGCTGGGTTGGAAGCAGGTTGTGAGCATCGCTCATGAGAAATCATGACAGCGCTCGCACCGTTACCTTAACTCCTTGCTTGGCAACCACACATATCTCGCAACCAGTGTCGACAAAGTCACCTTCTGTGACAACATCGACCACCAAGTCTCTGATCTGAACTTTTCCACTTGGGCGTAATGGCGAGACGGTGGTTCCCACATCACCCACGTCGACGAGTTGCCATGCAGGCAACTCGCCATTTCGCTGACTTGCGATTAGCGTGCTGCCTTCCAAACTAGGCGGTGCAACGGCGGGCTTGAGTGTCAACCGACTCAGGCCGGGGATCTCTCCGATGTAACGTGCCAGAAAGAATAGAGAGACAATGAAGCAAAGAAAGGCACCGGCAACCGTCAGGACGTTAGATCCAAGTCCGTTGAGTTCCTCATTGGTTTCCGGGAAGAATCCTCGAGATGATGCCATCACCAGTGAGCCGAGCACCAGTACGATTCCACCTATGCCGGCGAACCCAAAACCCGGGATCACAAAAAATTCGATTGCGATGAAGGTGAGTCCTACGACAAAAAGAATCACTTCCAGCCATCCGGAGGTGCCACCGAGGAAACGACTCCAAAAGAAGAGGCTGAAGCACAGCAATGAGGTAAGTCCGCCGACACTGATGCCTGGGGCGCTAAATTCAATGACGAGCGCGATCAAACCGATCGCAATCAACAGGAACGTGGCGAAACCGGTGTTCAGCAAGAAGACAAAGGTGTCGCTCCATGTCCGTTTCATCACCTGCATGGGTTGGCGAGCGTTCAGTGCTTCCGCAAGTTGATCTCGATTCTCGATAACTTCGGTAGCGAATCCGAGTTCAACTGCTCGCTTCCCGTTGGCGATAAAAAACATTTCCTTGCCAGCTTCGCGAACCGGTTTTCCCTTTTCCCATTCATCCGGCTTCGCAAGCGAGTCCCATTCTTTGTTGGAAATGTATTTCTTTTCGCCGGTGGTTTTGTTGGTGGATTCAAACACCACCATGTCCTTGTCAACCATTTTCTCTGCCAGAGCCAGTGGTCTGCCCCGGGCTTCTGCAGTGTCCCGAACTTTCTGTGCCAGCACGCTGCGACTCTTGGCTTCCGTGTAGCGGAACTTTCCGTCGGCACCCATCACGATTTCGCCAGCATCACCGATGCGGGCATCGGGCAGCATGATGATTCGGTCACAGGCGAGTGAAAGCAGAGCAGCACCGCTGATCGCATCTTTTTCGATGAAGGCAACTGTTTCGACCTGTTTCGCATCCAGAACCATGTCCATCAATTCGAATGTGACATAGGTAAACCCACCGGGGCTATGGATATCAAGGACGATCACGTCAGCCCCGGAATCGATTGCCTGCTGGAATTTGCGTTCCAGCAATGCACCGCTCAGCGGGTTAATGTCTTCGTGCAGAGGAATGACGACAGCTGTCCGCTTCGCATTTTCCCGATTGATCACCTGCGCACCGGCAGAGGGCTGAAATACGGCAAGGATGAAGGCGATAGAGATTAATGCAAAATTACGCATTTGAATCGTGCCTGTGAGCGATACTGGAAATCCGAATCGGGGACTGCCCTCTGTCGGTGTATCCAAAGGAACGGTGAGACAGAAGTGCTCGCGTAACACGAACACCAAAGCAATTTGGTTTGACGAGACTGAATCTCAGTCTGACGAACAAAGTATTTTACCAAGCTAACCGACTTTGGCTAATGTGGATGGCACAGTTTAACGCTATACACGGCGCCAAAACGTTGGAAAAAAAAGCACTAAAACACTAAAAATCTCAACTCGTCCCAACATCATCAGCCAGACAAACAGCAGTTTCGCACCTTGGCTGAAATGTGCGTAATTAGCCGTTGGCCCGACGACACCCAATCCTGGCCCGATGTTGTTCAGGGTCGCAGCGACCGCACTCGCGGCATCCAGCAGTTCCTCGTTGGCTCTGAGTTGCTGGGGTACCGATTCAGCCTCAGTCAATTCTGAACCCTTGATCGGTACCGAATTCCTGGCAGACCATGTTTGATTGGGTTCGAAGGTTACGAGTGCCAGCCATGAGAAAACAAAGATGGCCAAGATCATCGCAAAATAGACGACGATGCTGTGAGGAAGACTGGGATCATCAATTGATGATCCACTGATGCGAATCAACCGCACCACACGGGGGCGATGCGCCTTTTCAATTTCAAGGCGCAGAATTTTGTAAAAGAGGATGTGACGGATCACCTTCATGCCCCCGCCAGTGCTTCCCGCGCAACCACCGACAAACATGAGCAGCAACAGAATTCCCCGGCCAAAGTTATTCCAGCCATTGAAGTCGGCCGTCCCGTAGCCCGTGGTCGTGAGGATGGAAACCACCTGAAACAGTCCGTAGCGCGCGGAGTTGCCAAATGAATCGAAGCCGCCATCGTTGGCACGCATGCCAAAGAAAATGATACCTGCCGTCACCACCAGAATGATTCCAATGTACGTGCGGAACTCAACATCCTGAAACAGTTTTCCGGGACTCCGTAGCAACATCAGGTAAAGAAGTGTGAAATTGGTACCAGCAAGAATCATGAATACAATGGTGGTGTATTCAATTAGTGGACTGTTGAATTGTCCAAGACTTGCGTTATAGGTACTGAAGCCTCCTGTTGCCATCGTGCCAAAGGCATGACACAACGCGTCAAACATGGTCATGCCTTCGAGTTTGTAAATGATCGTAAGCAACACGTTGAACGTGACATAGATTGAGGCAAATACCAAAGCGGTATTTTGCATACGAGGCAGGCTGCCATCTTTGGTCGGACCGGGCATTTCAGCCCTCATCATTGCTTTGCCCGCAGAACCCTGTCCGAGAATCGCGACAAACAGAACGACAATGCCTAAACCACCCAGAAAGTGTGTCCACGAACGCCAGAACAGGATGCAGTTTGGTACCAATTCAGGTGATTCCAAATCGGTCAGAACCGTCGCTCCGGTGGTGCTGAATCCGGATTGCGATTCAAACATCGCTTCCACGAAAGTGATGGGCTGATCTACACTCGTACACGTTCCGCTTAGGTAATAGGGAAGGGCACCCACCACGGTTGCCATCACCCAACTGAGTCCCACGATAGCCATGGCCTCCTTTTGATAGAGTGGGCCACCGCGGTGTCGTCTGCCGATCCAGCGCAACACGCCACCTGCCACCATGCAAATCACAAAGCTCTGCAAAAGAGCGATCGCGCCTCGCGTCTCAACGGCGGTGGTTGGCTCCAAGTCGGTTCGGTTTGCAAACAGGGGAAACGCAAACGGAAGACTGGCGAGCATCGATCCACCGATCAACAGGCAGATCGTACCTAGCAAGCGGAGGAGAAGCGGGAAATTCAATGCTGAAACATCTCATGAGCAAAGGGGCAAGACTGTCCACGCAAGCTTAACCAATGCAGCAGAGGCTTCGTAGCACCAGAGGCGATTTGAGTTGCCTTGAGTCCCTTCCCGAGGGGTATCATCAGCAGAATCACGTTAACTGGTACCCGGTTTGCATACAGTAATTCTCGGTAACTTCGATCTCTGTTTCCCACGGAGGTTCTTGTTACCGTCCTGCGGGGCGGCACTGGAGGCGGTGCCGCTCCGCTATCTTTCTCCTGAATTCTCATGTTTTCAATGCAATCAGGAAAAACAGGCCGCAATCATCGCACCCACCACTTTTTCACCCGATTCACGACGTCTCGGCAGATAATGGCAGTGCTAATTGAGCAAAAGTGTATTATTTTGCCGCAATGCTGTGGTGCAGATTGCAGCGTCTTGAGGACTCAAGTTTAGAAGAGGTGTGTCTTGTGCGGTCGGTTCACTCTGAGAACATCGGGGCAGCTTTTCTTTCCAGAGATGCCACCGTTAGAGAATCAGGTCCCAGTTCCACCTCGCTTTAACATAGCGCCGACTCAGGAAATTGCCTGCATCTACAGTGATCCGCGAGCAAGGATGACACGGCAGGCAAACTATCGCTGGGGACTGATTCCCGCTTGGGCGAAAGACCTCGGCATCGGTAGTCGGATGATCAATGCCCGCAGTGAGACGTTGGATTCAAAACCGAGTTTCAAACAGGCTTTCAGGACTCGAAGATGCCTGATCCCGATGGACGGTTATTACGAATGGCTACAGACTCAGGAC
>Ga0315334_10001048_pt1 | contig 17087 bp, 11 predicted proteins | sample M150034915metaG_FD_205555 | JGI IMG/M metagenome (GOLD analysis project Ga0315334, IMG submission 205555) | Ammonia-oxidizing marine archaeal communities from Monterey Bay, California, United States - M1 500m 34915 | ecosystem: Environmental > Aquatic > Marine > Intertidal zone | place: USA... | reverse complement strand
ACCAACGCAGCGGGAAGCAGCCATAATTAAGCTTACTGAATTGTATCGCGAGATTATGACGGACCGGCGACTTCTGACCAGTCCCACTCTGAACAAATACCGCGTCAAGGTACGTGCTCGCCTGCTTAATATTCTAAAATCGTTGGAGTACGCCACGCGTCATAAAACCGCAAATAAATATTCAGACCAGACGTCATCTCTCCTGTATGTTTTGCAACAACATTTGCAACGCAGTTCCACCGCCCTAGGTGGCGCTAATCGCATGCTTCAGGGGAACGCCGCTCAAGGCGTCCCGGATTACGGACCGGCTCTAGTCAACCTCATCAAGACGACGATCTCACCCCAATTCTGGGATATTAATGGAGGGCCCGGCGTTATTGTTTATTATCCGCCGTTGAGGCTGTTAGTGATCCGTGCAACTAGCGAAATTCATTATAAAATTGGTGGTTTGCGTTAATCCTAAATCCGCTCCCCGCAAGCTGACTTCGCAGCCCTATACCGAAAAACGCCCCGACTATATAATGCGGCGAGATCAGCGCACCTTTACCGCACCAATAATGGGTATTTGTTTTGTCGACAACATTTCTCACAATCACTGCCGACGCTTTAGTCAAAGAGTTTGAGTTATTCTTCGATTGGGAAGAGCGTTACCAATATCTTATTGAATTGGGCAACGCAATGGATGGGTTATCGCTAGAGTACCAATGCGAGGAAAACCGCGTCCAGGGTTGCCTCAGCACAGTTTGGTTAGTATGTCAACAATCACCCAACAACCCAAGGAAACTAGTATACCTCGCGGACAGCGACTCTCAGCTGGTCAAAGGGCTCGTTGCTATTCTCGTTCAACTTTACAATCAAAAGACGCCCGATGAAATTTTGCAACTCGACATTGTCGATGTCTTCGCGAGAATCGAACTCACTCAACACATCAGCCGCTCCCGAGCAAACGGTGTTCACTCCATGATCGCTCGAATTAAAACGCTAGCGTTAAATCACGCAACGATTCAAAACCTTTAGACGGACGTTATTTCACGACCGCCTTTGTCGATTTAATTTCGATTTGTTGTGGCATCCACAGGGCCGTTATTATAACGATTAGCGCCCAAATTTTTAAACCAACATGCGTTGTTACGGTGGGTATGGCATCGATGTACTCCAGAGGGTTCGATGCCATCAAGAACAACAACACACCGGCGCAGCCCAGCAACGACCTGACTATTCCGTAATGACGCTGCGCTACAAATCCGCTGATCATGACAACCGCAAAAGGAAAGCCGACCGTCAACCAAGGATTTTTTAATCCAGCGTGTAATGGCCAGTGAAGCAGCGCGTTACCATAGAGCACGTCAAAATACTTATGATTTTCCAAATACGTGAATTGCAACGCAGCAATACTCAACCCAAAGATAATACAAACCGCCACGATAGCAACTGCGTAAATAGCCAATGCCAGTACCACCATCCCCTTGCCCCGTGGTTCAATTGCTCCTTTTGACATCCCATGCAATTTAGCTTGTGACCGCACCAACCCAAGAGGCGACGTGAGGATACTGATTGGTAAAACAAATGAAACAATCGCGAGTAAAATCCCACGCCTCCCAGTGTGCGGCTTCAGCGTATTGGGGTTTGCGAGGCCTCGTAAACGGCGACATTCATTAATCACGCTGTGGTCATAACTAAATAGTAAACTACAAAGCAATGTACACGGAAGGATCGCAAGGATATTGCTGCCAAGTATGTGGATGACCCGCCCGGTTCCTGACTCCAAGTACAACCCCGTGACTTCAATTACGTCTAACAACAAGTAATTGACCACGATCGCGAATCCACAAAATAGCGCGGCAGCCGGTGCAGCTAAACCTCGCCAACCCTTGCGGCGATAAAGCGAGCGGCTGACACATAGCAAAAACAACTGGGGAATTAACAACCACAACAGGCTTAATGACTGCGAAAAATGGGATAGCTCTTGTCCAATTCGTTCCATGGAAAATTCTTCGGGGTTTGATGATATACCAACAAACTATTGGAGATTCGCTCGCAGGTAGCGTTCCGCCAATATTCGATTATCGAAACTCTTTATCTCTGTTTTTACGCTCCTGGGTACAAGTTTCAATTCGGCGACTGTTTTCGTGACCCATTGTTGAGCAAATGCCGGATTATGAAATACACCACCCATTTTCTGAAACCGCCCATTTACTGTAAAGCCAATCATGACTGTAACATGAGGAAATTCAGTAAGCGGGTCGACATATGGAAGTTTTGGCAAATACTGCCTCAACCGCATTTCTGTCATCGCAAGATCTGCATCGAAATGTTTCGCATATAACTCACGATGCTTCGGTACCGTGCCGTTACCCACCACACGATATCCACCATCAAGCGGTCCTAGTTTTTGCAGATCCTGCATGTAGGCGTTGAATTGAGTACGTCTCGTTTTCGCCAAATAGTGCGTCAACGCCCACGCGGACGCATAGCCTTTGGAATCTAACCGAGACGCCAAAATGGTTTCCGTTAACCAATCTCCCGGGGACTGAGTTACTTGTGTGCTAACCTGCAAAAATTGTTCCAATTCCATCATGCGAAAATCATTGACCTGCCCCGCTCCCTTCCATCGCATATATTTACCGGTCGTCGTTGGCGAAAGGTATTCGGCGATTCCCTCTGTAATCCACATTGGCCAAGCGGACATCCTTGTTTGCACACCGATATTGTGCAGTAGTTGGTGCACTCCTTCATGGGCGATCGTATTTATCTTTTGCTTTAACGCAAGTTCGGGTTTAATGGAATTCAAACGCGACTCTTCGTGCATGACTACGCGGTTAGTCAACGTGTGATAGTATGCAATCATGCCATCAGGTATTTTGCGATAACGTCTGAACTCCTCCTCAGTTTTAAACATGACCACCACCAACGGAACTTCGGGTTGGTGAACCGCTAGGCCCAAGTTCTTCATATAGCCAATAATCCCGGGCGTCATCATTTCGAGAATTTTGCTCGTTGACGTGGCGAAGTTTTCCGAAGTGTTGTAGATGTAGATGTAATTCGCGGTTCGTTTAAATCGGAAACCCGGGAATTCTTGTGCGAGTAGTTGTTTCCCTAATTGAACCATATCAGCCTTTTCAAAAGATTCATCAACCAAAATCGCTTCCCGTTGGTGACGGGCAACCAATTGTCCATCCGGTAGCAACACAACGCGATTTTCACCAACGTTTACTTGCACGCGAGCCAGAACCTGATTCCCATAGCGATCTCGCGTGCGTACAACAGCGTTTTTCCCTGCCGCTACTTCACCCGGCGGGATATCTAGGCCGTATCCCCGCACATCTAATATCCGACCTATCGGTTGCGCTAGGACGACATTTTCAGCTTCCGTCAGGAAATGACTTGCGCTTATCAGGAAAACGACTTTTAGGATCAATTTGACCGGCTTTTGCAACGATTTCTCACCTTGATTTTGGCGGTACATAATTTTTGCCGAGAGTAGCCCAAGATAACACACAATGCAGAGAATCCACGTATTCTGTATACCATCAACCCATACATAGTTATCGCTCCAAAGATTGAATCCAATCATAATCACAGCCGCTACAACAAGCGGGACGACAAACCAACCGGATAATCTAGGTTTCGGCGGAGAACTCATTCTTGCCTCAGTAATTTAATGATGTATAAATCAAATTTACCCATGTCCCGTCCTAAATCCTCAGAAACCCTGTTCAACAATTTAGTTAATTGTACACATATTCGACGAAAACGATGCATTACAGCAACGGAATCTTAAGTTTCCGTAATAGATCCGTATAGTTATTACGCTCTTCGTCCAAAAAAGGTTGAGACGACCAACTACGATGCTGTAACAGCAAAAATCGTAATAATTGATATAACACCCACTAAAACCACGGTAATGCCCTATATTTCCTATTTACACAACGAAACGTTCCGACCTCGTCGTGGTTTAATGGGTATATATTATTTAACAAGGATTTTTTGCGCTGTTTTTGCTTTTTGCCAACAACCCATATTTTTCCCAATCTACTTGTAATACGTAATAATCCAACATTCCCGCAATCCATTTGCTAAACCCGTCGCTTTGCATTGCAAAATACAACTTTTTTTCACCTATTTATAGTCATCCATAATCGCTTATCCTATGCCTTGCATGGGGCCCTCCAAAAGGGGACTGCGTTTTTTGACTGGAGTTTATCAAAAAGATGAATCGAAATAGTTTCACAATGCTGTTGATCCCCACCCTTCTTATCACCGTATTCTCGGTTAACGAGTTTAACGGCGCTGAGCAGACCACAACAAATGCGGATCCAGAAAACCAGATACTCAGTGTATTGCTGTCTCCTCAACACAAGTCAGAACTTGCATTGAGTTCACACGTTGTACAACAGCTGACTGCATTACAATCGCGGCGCATTGTGTTATTCAACGAGCTTCATTCCAAGGATTCACGTACTCAACGCGAAATCGCGAATCAAGAATTCCAGCTTCAGACCAGTCAACTCGCATTGTCGTTGCTCAACGTTAGTCAACGCGGAACGGTCAACCAAATTCAACTCCGTCGAATCGGTTTGCGATCGTTATTGCGGCCCGAAATCAGAGCGACTCTAGCGCTAAACGAATCTCAACTACAGCGTATTCAAAACCTTAGTCAACAGCGCATACAGCTATCGCAAGGTGCAAATGCGATTGAGCAATCACAATTATTTGTAATGGTTGAACGACGAATTTATGCAACATTAAATGACAACCAACGACAAATTTGGTTGCGGCTCATTGGAACTGACCAAGTGCCCGTAGCCTTAGTCCAAGATGAGTCACCACAGGAAACAGCCCTTGAGGAATCTGCTCCCGCAGACACGCCCCCCGCAGTTGAGACACCAGCAAAACCTGCTTCCACGCCACCAACGGCAGAAGGTACTGAACCCATACAAACCACGACCACGGAACCGACTCCCACCAAAGACGACCCTCAACCAGTTGTTGAGTCGGTAACCGAACCGGAAACCGATCCGGAAACCGATCCAAAAACCGATCCGGAAACCGATCCGAAAACCGATCCGAAAACCGATCCGAAAACCGAACCGGAAGCCGAACCGAAGGTCGACAACAAGAGCCAAACGATATTGAATGCGGAAGGTGAAATCGAAATTCGGTTCGCATTTACCTTTACGCCTTGGAAGGATGTTATCATCTGGTTCGCAGAACTTAACGAACTGTCATTACAAATGGACGGCCCACCACCGGGCACACTCAATTATTCCGATCCTCGCTTCTATACACCCGCTCAAGCCATGGATGTCATGAACGGTATGCTTCTGACTCGCGGGTACACGTTGGTACGTCGAAATCAACTGTTAACTGTAGTAAATCTTGAAAACCCCATTCCGGAAGTCCTCGTTCAATATGTCCCCGTTTCAGAACTTGACGAACGAGGAGAATACGAACTCGTCAAAACCCTATTCCAACTCGTGAAAATGACACCTGATGAAGCAACCAGTGACTTACAAAAGCTAATTGGCCCCCAAGGGAAGCTGTTTGTTTTTGGGGCCGCCAAGCAAGTGCTCGTGCAAGAAACAGCCGGACGACTGCGTACAATTCGCGACGTTATTGAGGGCGTTGAAAAACCCCGAACCGACCTTGCGGGTAAGGTCCTCGAAATCAAGCTCGAATTTGCTCCCGCCGAAGATATTTTGGCAGTAGCCCGAACGATGCTAGGAATGGGTGAGGAAGATTTTTCGACGGAGGGCCTCAATTTTGCGGTCGACACACTAGGCACGCGAATTTTTGCTACTGGTGAGCAGGACAAACTAGATATCCTGCAAGATTTGGTAACAAGGTTAGATATAGATCCACTTGCTGGAGTAGAAGGCACAGCTCCACTGGAACAACCTCAACTTCAAACTCATCCTATCAGCGTAGCCGACCCGGACACGACATTCCAGGTGCTGCAGACAATGCTGGCCGGCTTGCCCGATATCCGACTTGCGTTAGACCCAACCACAAACAAAGTAATCGCATTTGCCCGCCCAGCCGAGCAAGCTCGCATTCAAGCGACAATACGTGAACTTGAAGGCGACGTACCAGTCTTTGAAGTAATCTCACTTAAATCGCTCGACACGGAAATGGCCTTGGTGATGATTGCCAACATGTTTGGTACTCAAGTTGCCGAGGGTGAAGAACCCCCCACGACTGGACCCAAGGTAACCGCGGACCCTGTAACAATGAAGTTGTTCATACGTGCTACAGAAACTGAACTGGCGTTAATTCGCACCATGATTGACCGACTTGAGGCAGAAAACACAACGCCACAAGAGGGCAATATTCGAATCCTACCCTACACCGGTGATAAAGCGTTAGAGGCCGTCGAGCGAGCCGAACGTTTTTGGCAAGGAAGCAATAAAATCCGCATCGTGACGCCAGAAACCCGATCAGAATCCACGATTGAACAACGAGAGACCAACCCCAAGCCCAGTGTTCCTCTGAAAAACACGCCTGCCGAAACAAAAATTAGAGCTCAAACAATGAGAAAGACGGCAAACTCGTTGCCACCAGAGCTTACCCATTTCGTAACGGCACAACTGGAGCAACAAGACGCCCCCAAGGCCTCTGAAACGAAAGCGTTTCCGGGGCTTTCCGCTGATGAAATCCGCGTGGAAGTCACAAGCGAAGGAATTATTCTTTATAGCAATGATTTGCAGGCACTTGATGCGTTTGAGTCGATCGTGCGTCGCCTAACACCTCCCAATTCTCTTGCATCGGACAGGCAAATCACAATTTTCTACCTGAAATATTCCAAAGTCGACGTCGCCAAATCATTACTGCAGCAGATCATGTCTGGCGGTGAAGACGATGGCGGATTGGGTTCACTCGTAAACGATGCAACGACTAGCATGATGGGTGGTGGCTTGATGGGGATGCTATTAGGTGGAGGCGGAGGTGGTGGTGACGCAGAAGGATCAACATTTAGTGCATCCGGCACGGTGAGTATTGTCGCCAATCAGCGACTTAATGCCTTGATCGTCCAGGCCAATGACGAAGACCTCCAAATGATTGATGAATTGTTAGGGGTAATTGACCGAGAGGGTAGCGAAACCGAAATTGAAACCGCCGGCAAACCACGTCTCATTCCCCTGACCTATACTGACGCGACCGAAATATCAGCTGTCCTAAAAGAAGTCTATGCGGGTCGCATCACCGGCGCTTCCTCCGGTGGGCAACAACAACAACGGGGTGGCCAGGAAGATATGATGCGGCAGATGATGCAAAGAATGGCCGGTGGCGGTCGTGGCGGAAGCGGCGGTGGCGGCGGAAGCAGCGAAGTCAAAGGTGAACCAGCTAAGATGACAATTGGCGTTGACGCGTCTAGCAACTCGCTAATCATCGCAGCGCCAGAACCAATGTTCAAGGAAGTCCAAGAGTTAGTCATCGCATTAGACCAAGCGGGTACGCAGACACAAGAGTCTATCGAAGTCCGCACGCTGCACCTTGCTAATCCCGATGTCGTAAACACGGCGTTACGTGCCATTCTTGGTGAAAACGTCACGGCGGGCAGTAGTTCTGGTGGAAGTGGCGGCGGCGCAAGTACCCGAGGTGCTTCAACTGCTCCTTCGGCTGCAAACATTGATGCGATTCGCCAACGAATGGAAATGTTCAACCGCATGCGTTCCGGCGGAGGTTTTGGCGGTTCCAGTTCCGGTGGACGCCCAGGTGGCTCATCTGGGTCTAGCGGGCGCCCGAGTGGCAGTCCCGGCGGGCAACCATCTTCAGCACCACGCCGATAATACATCTATTTGGAATTTTGCCGATCGCTATTCCAAGAACACAAACTAGGGCCGACACATGCAAGCTTGCCAAATATTACAAAATCATAACCTTCTGAATGAAACCCAGGTAGAAACCATCCTGCAGTCGGGCGTTTCTGGAACGGATCAAATCGACATGGCCGTCGAACTCGGCTACCTCGAACAAGCAGTAGCGTTGCAGGCCATCGGAGATTCGATCGGTGTAGGTTATGTCGACCTCCGCACCGCAGATATCGATCTGGCTTTACTCGAAGACTTCCCCACGCGTCTTATTTATCGTGAACAAGTTTTTCCTATCGCTGTAGAGGATGGCCAGATACTAATTGCCACTAGCGATCCATTTGACATGTACGCCGTTGACGAAGTTGCCGCCGCTATAGGAAAAGCTGTGCTTCCCGTGCTTGCGGCCAGTCCTGAAATCGATTCGCTTATCAAGCAACACTTGGGTGTGGGTAGTGAAACCATCGACAGCCTGATTCAACAACGCCAAGACGACGTCGAATTGCTCGAGGAAATTGAGGGGGATGGCTCGGAGTTATCCGAGATGGCCCAAGAAGCATCGGTGATTCGTCTCGTCAATGAAATATTGCTCGAAGCCATCCAAATGCGAGCGAGTGATGTCCACATCGAATCCCAAACCAACGGTGTCACCATTCGCTACCGTATCGACGGCATGCTGCACCCCCAGCCAGTACCTCCGGAAATTAATCAATTCCAAGCGGCAATTATTAGCCGTTTGAAGATTATGGCACATCTAAACATTGCCGAAAAACGGTTGCCCCAGGACGGTCGAATAAAGCTCAAAGTCAAGGGTCGTGAGATTGATATTCGTGTGAGTGTAATCCCAATGATCCATGGTGAAGGTATCGTTATGCGCATACTGGACAAAGGGTCCATGGTATTCGATTTACAGAGCCTTGGCATGGAACCTGCGATTTACGAACAGTTTAAGCAACTCATTACTCTGCCACATGGCATTGTATTAGTTTGTGGGCCAACGGGTTCCGGTAAAACAACTACGCTTTACAGCTCATTGATGGAAATCAAGAATCCGGCAAACAAGATTATCACCACGGAAGATCCCGTTGAATATCAACTCGATGGAATCAATCAGATCCAAGTTCATTCACGAATTGGGCTGACGTTTTCCACTACGCTAAGAAGTATCCTGCGTCACGACCCTGACATAGTCCTTGTGGGTGAAATTCGTGACGTAGAAACTGCCGAAAATGCGATACAGGCCTCTCTTACGGGTCATATGGTATTCAGCACGTTGCATACAAATGACTCGGCTGGAGCCTACACTCGAATGACCGATATGGGTGTCGAGCCATTTTTAGTTGCCAGTACGGTTGAGGCCGTCATGTCCCAACGACTCGTACGTCGCCTCTGTAACGATTGCAAATCTCCCGTAAAACTTACGGCAAAGGATTTACCGCCTGACTTTCCAATTGATTTGCTCGACGGTCAAGACCTATTTGAAGCCGTCGGTTGTCGCGAATGCCGTAACGTAGGATACTCCGGTCGAATGGGTGTCTACGAGTTAATGATCACCACCGATGCAATCCGAGAGCTCGCCACTGAACGTGCAAGCAGTTGGCAGCTTAAAAAATCGGCCGTCGAAGGCGGGATGACGACCCTGCGGGACGACTCATGGTGTAAAGTTCTTTCTGGCACCACTAGTGTTGACGAAGTCCTCAGAATCACCAAGGGGGACCAGATTGTTGGCAAATCTTAAGCCAGCTACGGGAATTCGTTATGCCAGATTTTCATTACACAGCTCGCACAACGACCGGGTCAAAGGTTTCCGGTACGGTTGATGCGGCCAACGAACGTGAAGCGGTAAAAATTCTTCGCCGTAAGAACGTGGTTCCCTCGAAATTCACCACGGACGCAATCGTTACCGCGAAAACGAGCCGCAAACGAGTAAAGGGCCAAGTTATGGCCAACGTTTACTCTCAACTTTCGTCGTTGATACGCAGTGGCGTTCCGTTGCTCCGCAGTATTGCGGTCCTACGCGACCAAGCTTCGAACAACACTTTGAAGTATTGCCTTTCCGAAATACACAAACAAATCGAGGATGGAGTAACACTAGCAGATGCAATGAAGGAATTTCCGCGAGTATTTAATGAAGTGGCCGTCAACATGGCGCGCGCCGGCGCTGAAGGTGGATTTCTCGAAGATGCGTTGGAGCGAGTGGCCAAATTCACTGAACAGCAGGAAGATTTGAAAAGCGAAACAATCGGACAACTGGCTTATCCATTGTTTCTCGGAACAATCGGCTCGATTATCGTTTCCTGCCTCGTAATATTTTTTGTCCCGAAGTTCGGCAAGATGTTTGAGAGTTTGCGGGAGCGTGGTGAGCTACCTATCATGACAGATTGGCTGCTTAACTTCAGTGATTTATTCCGCGGACCTGGCGCTCTTATTGGCGCTTTTGTGATTGCCGCTCTAGGCATTACAGGCTACAACTACCTGCAAACCGAAACTGGTAAACGCCTAAGAGATTTAATTAAAATCAAACTTCCGCTTGTGGGCACTATCTTCCAAGCTTTCGCCGTTGCTCGTTTCTGTCGCGTCTTGGGGACAATGTTACGCAATGGTGTTCCCATACTTAAGTCTCTCTCTATAAGCAGAGACGCTGCAGGCAACCGTCTTCTCTCCGAGGCCATTGATCAGGCCACCGAAAATATTTCAAGTGGACAATCGCTATCAAAACCTCTTGGCAAAAGCGGTTATTTCCCGCCTACAGTAGTCGAAATGATAGCCGTTGCAGAAGAATCCAATACTCTCGATGAGGTGTTGGTTGATATCGCAGATAGCCTAGAACTGCGTACTAGTCGCCGCCTTACGCTTGCAGTCCGGCTGCTCGAACCCATTATGTTACTCGTAATGGCAGCGGCCGTTTTAGTGGTGGTAATCGCGTTATTATTGCCGGTAATTAAGATGAGCAGTTCCCTTTAAAGCAACATTTAACTTAGAGTATTTTACTTTCCCCGCGAAACAACTCACATAAATCCGGTGTTTAATAAACATCATTTAATTCATTATACAACTTTACGCTAACCAAAGTTTACGACAAGGAAACACGACATATGTTAACTCGAACCCGCCAACGCAAAAATGACCGTATCGGTTTTACACTGATGGAAGTCCTCCTTGTAATGGCCATCCTCGTAATATTAGGTAGCGTCGTTGTTATGAATTTCAGTAAAGTCTTCGACGATGCCAAAGAAGATAATGCCAAAATCCAACTACAAGCGTTAAAGATCCCTTTGGGAATGTTCAAGCTTCATACGGGGAATTTCCCGAGCAACGACGCTGGACTCGGCGCGCTCCTAACAGCGCCAGGCGACGTTAGCGAAGAAAGATGGCGTGGCCCATATTTGCCCACTAAACTCGAACCGGACCCGTGGGGCAACGAATACGACTACGAACTAACATCCGAGGGGTATAGGATTTGGTCCAACGGCCCGGACGCCAACAGCAACAAAGACGACATCAGCGTCACGTCCTACGACTCGTAGTAAGTTCCCTCGTACACCATCACAAGGGCGACATCGCCCGACGGACGATGTCGCGAAGGCAATCTCCCATGATGCACCCTCCGACAACGATTAGCGCTACACGATCCGCTGCAACAATACGTGGCGGATTTACGCTATTTGAATTGCTGGTAGTGGCGGCAGTTATCATTCTCATAGGGGCCGTAATTTTCCCTGCATTAATGAGCACCACTGAAACTCAACACCTTATTTCCTCTGGTGATACGATGCGAACTTTTTTTGCACGCAGTCGTAACGAGGCAATGCGGAGCGGACAAACGTTAGCGCTGCGATATCAAATTGGCGGTAACCAATTCATCATCGAACCATGGGATACGGGTGATTCGAATATCGAGTCAAATACATCCACGAGTAGCTTCAATATGCTCGGCCAGCTTCAACAAACGTTGACCGATGACCGCAATATAACCGAGAGGCTGTTACAACAAGTCCAATCTCTACCGGGAGACACCGTCTTTGCCAGTGGCACCCAAGTTTTTGATAGTCGGGAATTCGCCCAATTTGATCCCACGCTTAACCCCAACGCCGCGAACGTCGACAACAGTAGTGTTACCGAATCTGTGGACGGTGCCTGGTCGCAACCAATTCTCTTTTACCCCGACGGAAGCACAAGTCAATCCGAGGTGCGGATTGGCACCGAAGACTTACAGATTTTTGTGTTAGTTCGCATCCGTGGGCTTACTGGGGTTGCATATGTTACGGAAATTATGACTCAGACCGAGTTAGTCCAACTTGACCAGACAAGGATCGCAAAATGAGATTCCCAACTAGTTCAAGAAGACGCCATTATCGTCCGCGGCGCCACCCAGCCTTCACGCTGATGGAAGTCATCATCGCGCTTGCCGTACTAGGCATGTCCATGGTAGCGATCGGAACGCTAATTCAACTCGGCGGGCAGAATGCCTTACAGGCACGTCTCCTCACCACCGCACAATTTCTCGCAGAAACAAAATTATCGGAAATAAAAGCGGGAGTCTTATCACCCACTGCCACGGGCCCTATCCCGTTTCCCGCAACGGAAACCATGGAGCCGTTTCAGTATACGATTAGTTCCCAAGCCATTGATTCTCAGGGAATGCTGCTGTCGGTTCAAATCTTAGTTGAATATATACCTATCGACGGGAGTCTTCCGTTGGTGCATAGGGTCACCACCTGGATGATCGACCCCGCAGTAGAACTAGCACCTGAATCCAACGAACAACTACGTGATTTCCTCACACTCGAGGATATTTAACATGACCCACTCGCTCAAAACCCACAGGCCTGGCGTTACGCTATTGGAACTAATAATTTCCATGGCTATCTCCGCCCTCGTACTGGGCTTGATAATGTTTGCGATTAACAATCACTTCTATATCGTTGAAAAACAACGAATGCATGTTGAAGAAGTACAACTCGCACGCGCACTGCTGAACCGTATCGCCATTGATATCAAGAGCGCGGTGCAATACGAGGGCGTTGACGTGACATCGGCGCTGGACGGGCTTTCCTTGGACGGTCTCGAAGGACTGCTTGGGGGTTCAGACAGCGATATTCCCACGGACCTTGGAGACATTGAAACAGAGTCACCAAGTTATGATTATCAAACGAGTTTTCCTGTCAATCTCGGATTATATGGCAACCAAAACTCAATCAATTTTGATATCAGTCGAATCCCACGTCAAGAAGAATACCAGACGCTCTATACTTCCAACTCTATGAATGAATTGCTCGATATACCAAGTGACGTCAAAATCATTTCATATTACGTCCGCATCGGTAATGGCACCCTGAACACCACTGCCCACGATGTGTTCAATACCAGCGACGACGTCCCGGGGTTAATGCGGCGACAACTTAGCCGAGCGATAACTAGCTACGCGGTCGAAAACGGCAATTCTGAACAATTGCGGAAAAGCGATGAGTTACTTGCTCCGGAAGTCATCGCTATTGAATTTCGGTACTTCGACGGGTACGAATGGCTCCCACAATGGGACAGCGACTCCTATCAAGCACTACCGCTTGCGATCGAGGTGCTGCTGACTTTGAAATCAAGTTCACCATACCATTCTGGTGGAGTCGTCAACACATTCTATACGGACGATTCTCTAGGCGATCAGACATCGGCCGTCACCTATCGTTTAGTCGTACGCTTGCCGGTGGGTAAAATCCGCCCACTAGACGATACAGACGAAGGCTTGGAGTCGCTGGGACTATGAACATTAAAACGCATATCAATGGCACAAACAAACGCCCGGGTTCGATCTTGATGGTCGTGCTCATCGTCGTGATGGTGGTGTCGCTCGGGGCGTACACTTTTTCGGCAATGATGCTAGCTCACAATGAAACAGCGATGTTATCAACGAATTACCAACAAGCCCGCTGGTTGGTGGATTCCGGAATTGATACCATCCGTGTACATCTCTCTTTAACCGAATCAGATCGGTTAGAGTCCGGCGGTAGCTATGATAACCCGGTGCTTTTCCAAGCCATCAATATCATCCCCGACCCCGATCCAAACGCAGCTGGAAATTTTACAGTATTGTCGCCGGCAATTAACTCGGACGGCTACACTGCCGGCATTCGGTATGGCCTTGAAAATGAGTCTGCGCGACTGAATCTTAACCTCCTGATCACGGCCGATGATTACGCTGAAAACGGGGGGCGGACTCTACTCATGGCGCTGCCCGGCATGACCGTGAATGAAGCAGACGCAATTATGGATTGGATTGACGAAGACGATGACACACGGGAATACGGCGCCGAATACGACTACTACCAAGGCCTCTCGTCACCCTACGCTCCCACCAACGGACCATTCAACACTGTAGAAGAACTATTGCTGGTGCGAGGAGTGTCACCGCAACTGCTTTTCGGTGCCGATGTAAATCGCAACGGCATGGTGGACGCCCATGAACAAGCGGCGTTGTCCGCGGTGCAACAAATCGTGGATTTGACGGCCACCGCCGAGTCTGCTGCCGAGAACATGATTAGCGGCTCCCTAGAGCGGGGCTGGAGTTCATACTTGACGCTATACAGTCAAGAAAACAATCTCAACATAAACGGTGAACCCCGAATCAATTTTAATGAAGAGGACCTCACAAAGCTTCATCAAGACCTATCGGCCGTTTTCAGTGTAGATGTCGCCAATTTCGTAATATTGTACCGTCAGGGATTACCTGCCGCCGGTTCCTCCGACGGAGTGCCAATTCCTGCTGCTGCTTATCAAGTGGATCTGACAGTCGCTGCTGAGCAAGAAATCACCCAGATCCTCGAATTGATCGGAGTTTCCCTGGAAGCACCTCCAGCTGAAACTGGAGAAGATCCCATCATCATCCAATCCCCCTGGCCAGTGGAGATATTCGGCGCCTATATCGATAATCTTATGGACAATTCATCTACAAACGCAAATCCAACGATTCCCGGGCGATTGAACATTAACGCGGCACCTCGAACACTACTCGAAGGCGTTCCTGGCTTGAATTCCGAAGCAATTGACCGGATTGTGCAAGAACGTTTCACCGACCCCACGCAAGATACTTCAAACTACACTCGTCATGAAACGTGGTTGGTTAAAAACCTCATTGTAACGCTTGAAGAAATGAAGCTCTTACAGCCCTTTATAACTGGTAATGGAGACGTATATCGTGCTCAAATAGTTGGCTATTACGAAGGTGGTAAAGCATCATCTCGTGCGGAAGTCGTCATAGATAGTACAACCGTTACACCTCGCATACGTTTATGGCGCGACCTAAGCCATTTAGGCCGCGGATATCCCCTAGAGGTGCTAGGCTATCAATACAGGACTGGTGACACCACTATGCCCTCATCTAACCTGCAATAGTTACGTTTACTGATTGAAAGACATTAATCATGGCAAAACTTCTAACCTGCGAATGGGATTCAAATTCCGTCCGACTATTGGCAACACACGTTCAAGGCAACAACTTGGCTATTGATAAGATGGTCGAAGTCGCCATAAGTAAAGAACCAGATCCGGAGTCCGCACTCTCCCCTTTAGAATCGGCTCTTGCTACAGCCGCACAATCCGCTGGAATTCGTGGTCAAACCGATGTTGTATTTGTATTAAGACGGGCTCAGACTGAGATGCGCCTGTTGACGTTGCCTAATATACCCGCAGATGAACTACCCGATACAGTACGATTCCAGGTCGCACAGGAATTTAATACGGCTGACGACGGACCTATTGATTTTGTTGTCCTGGGCGAAACAAATGATAATCGAATCTTTGTCTCGGTCGCTACTGTTTCACCAGAGATGTTGGCGGACGTCATTGCCACGACCAACATGGCCGAATTGACGTCGAGTTCTGTTGTGCTAAGTTCCTTTAGCATTGCACACTTTCTTCACTCTCAGAACCCCACTCCACAACACCGATTAATTGTTGATCTTCTCGATGGTGAAATTGAACTAACTGTAGCCCACAACGGTATGGCTCAATTCGCACGCTCGGTGAAACTTCCAGAATCAGGCGTCACCACACAACGGGTGCTCTCAGAAGTTCGCCGTACTATGGCATCCTATTCAAATCAACCTACGCCAGGAAATATAGAGCTTGCCACAATTGTCGGGACTTCAACGTTCCACCAAGAGCTTCAAGACCAGCTTTCCTTGCATCTAAAAATTGATATTGAACTCTACGACCCACTTGATGACTGTATTGTCACGTCGCTCGAAAATGACGAAACTACCGCACCAGAAGAACCTGCACAATTTACAGCGTTAATCGGCGCCGCATTCCAAATACAAATCGGCCAAACATCGCAACTAGATTTTGTCAATCCACGCAAACCACCCGCTCCCGCTTCCGCTATCCGCCAAAATTCAAAATACATTATTGGCGGATTTGTGTTGCTTGTTCTGGCAGCGTTCTTATTGATTCGACCAATCGTGACGACGCAGAGCAACATTGCAGAACTTCAAACATCCCTCGAAGACAAAACTAGTATCGACAAGGCTAACAAGACGCTTACGGATCGATTGCAACAGGTTAGGTCGTTTGAGAGCTCCCGTGTGAATTGGCTCGACGAACTGGTTTTGGTGTCCAACAAATTTCCTCCGGCCCGACAGGCAATGGTCGATCGTTTTACGGCCAAAACTTCTACGTCAAATCGCTCAACGGAAATCCGTGGCCAGATACTACTGGACGTCCATTTGTTAAATGACGACTCGTTGCGCATGCTGGAAACCAATCTCCTAACGCCAGCATATACAATCACTGGCAACGGCTTTCGTTCGGACCCGGAAAATGTTGCTTATCCATGGACCGTGGTAGAACATATTCGCCTAATAACCCCACCCTTGCAAAACAAAAACGACAAAAACAAATCGAAGGCAGACGGTGAATCACCCACGGTAAACCAGAAGAGCGAAAAAGACCAATCTAATTCGAAACCATTGCAAACCACCAATGCTCCCGTTCAAACTAAAGTAAAGGAACTCTGATATGTCCAACAGCGAGAAAAGATTAGGTGCGATTGTATTAATCTTAGGCGTATTAGCAGTTAGCTATTTTTCGTTTTCGTCGTACACCACATATTTAGACGAACTGCGAGGTACGGAAAGCCGCTTGCAAAATGATGCGGATTTTCTCAAACGCGACAAAGGCTTTGCAAAGCGTGATCGCGAAACGCTCGATGCGCTCGCAAAACGTTCTTTACCAACTAATCGATCAGCGGCTGCAACTTCATACAAATCATGGTTATTCAAA
>Ga0315334_10001047_pt1 | contig 17096 bp, 12 predicted proteins | sample M150034915metaG_FD_205555 | JGI IMG/M metagenome (GOLD analysis project Ga0315334, IMG submission 205555) | Ammonia-oxidizing marine archaeal communities from Monterey Bay, California, United States - M1 500m 34915 | ecosystem: Environmental > Aquatic > Marine > Intertidal zone | place: USA... | reverse complement strand
ACTAAACTATCAGCATCAGTTGCTAGACACAACAAAGAATTTGCAAACAACTTATTTATTATGGATCCAATGCTAAATATAATGATGAATTATGATTTACAACATACAGACAAAGACATACTTGCAGATATGACTAAACTATTAAAAGTAAATCAGTGGGGTTCGGGACATTGATTATGTTTATGAGTTACTATGAGCTAACCAAGCCAAAGGTAGTTAAATTGATTTTAGTTACCGCCATCATAGGCATGTTATTGGCCGTAGACTACCAACAATTCCCTGTACAGGAATTTATTTTTGGTCTTATCGGCATAGGTCTCGGCTCTGCATCAGGCGCAGCATTTAACCATATCATTGATGAAGGTATCGATGGCAAAATGCAGCGCACTGAGAATAGGCCACTCCCTACAGGGTCGGTTACTAAAAAGAATGCAATAATTTTTGCCTCATCATTAGGCATCTTATCGATGCTGGTGTTGGTCATTTTTGTGAACTTCCTTACAGCCTGGCTGACCTTAGTGTCAATGATAGGGTATGCGGTAATTTATACCATTTATCTAAAACGTAGCACACCACAGAATATAGTTTGGGGCGGGGCCGCTGGAGCTATGCCTCCAGTACTTGGCTGGACCGCAGTAACGGGGTCAGTTCATACCGAGGCGTTGCTATTGTTTTTGTTGGTATTTATTTGGACACCCCCACATTTTTGGGCTTTAGCGATCAAGCGTAGAGAGGAATACAAAAAAGCCGACATACCTATGTTGCCTGTCACACATGGTGTGGACTTTACTAAAGACCAGATTCTATTATATACACTGATGTTGCTAGTAGTGTCGGTGCTACCATTTGCAATACAGATGAGCGGAGTCATTTATTTGGCTGCAGCTGTAGTGCTTGGTTTTATTTTTATTTACTTCGCCTGGAAATTGCATAGAGACCCTAGTGACAAGAATGCAATGAAAACCTTTTGGTATTCTATTTTTTATTTAAACGGAATTTTCTTGTTTTTGCTACTCGACAGATATGCCAGAATCTTTCTGGACAACTTTTATTGATTTGTAAACCACTACAATAAATATAATCCCTCCAAGGACCGCAACTAGTCCACCGATTCTTGTTAGGAATAAACTTATATCTGTGCTCTGAGCTAGGTTTCCTGCCTCACCCATGGTCTTTCTTGCGGCTCCATTTGAGCCTGATATAGCGAGACCCGATATGTGCATCAATTGCCCTAAAGTATAAATAAGTGGCTGAGCGAATGCCAGCCTTGGCATACTCAAACTATATCCCAACTCAGTTAAGGAGTAATATATCAAAGCCATAATGGCAAGAGTAACACCTACGATAGAGCCGTGATAATGTGCGGGTATGATGGTGTTTATGCCTGATATATACATAGCAATCAAGCCACCAGTCATGAACATAAATATTGAACTATACATTGAAATGTTGGGCACACTTTTCAGGCTTGTGAGTTTAGTTTTGGTTAGCACTATAATAGCTAACATAATTGGTGCGATACCGTTGCCCCATATCATCATGTTGGTCATACCTGACCTATAATCAGAACTATCAACTTCAAATACAGAGTGCACATATAGCGCATAAAAAACTGGAGCAAACATTACAAAGTAGATAGAATTTTGTAACTTGCTGTTAATTTCTGAACCATTCAGGTTGTGTAATTTAACCCAAATATTTAACATCAACATGCACACTGCAAGTTGTAATATATGGCCACCACCCCAAAATAAATATTCGTAATAGTTATCTTGACCAGGTTCTAAATTCAGGAAGCTATCTAGAGTTATTAATACTGAAATAATATAAAGGAGAGACATAATTTTTGCTGACAAAGATGTGTTTGGTTTTAGCGCTGCAATAGAAACTATAAGTGCGGCCAAAGAAAAAACACCCAGGCCAATAAAGAACCAAACAGATTCTAGTACAGGTATATAGTTATTAAGTAGGGGCGTGGGCTTGTCAATAAATGCTGCAATGCTTATCAGAATAGCTCCAACCATTGCGAGGTAGTAAGCATTTTTTTGAATTTTATCCGCTATGTTTTCTGTAAGACTAAGCATCAGAAGTATGCCGGTTACCATCCATATATATACAGAAAGATCGACATGTATTACTAGTGCAGTTCTAAAAAGTTGTTGCCATTGATCGTACTCAACGTTAATAGTTCTCAGGGTGACTAAAACAATGGCAGTTATTCCAGGGATGATAAGGGATGCGAGGGCAAGCAGTATCCAGTTACGAATTAATAATTGTTTCATCTGAAGGTGCTACTCCTAAGACACAAGGTAAATTTATTAAGTGATTGTGTATTGAAAAAATATCAATCAATCAATTCAAACTATCATTTTAACCAAGAATATACGAACCATAAGTTTATTAAGATAAATTTCACTATTTATTGATTTGAATCAAGGAGATAGGAGCATATATATTTAAACTTAACCAAAAAATATAGGAGAATAAATGATATACACCTCAGAAAATCATATATCAATGTTTAAGGTTGCAGTTTTTTCAGCTGTCTGTGTCTTAATTGCAGTAGCTGCTGCATCGTTTCTAGTTTTTATACTGCACTAATCAATAATATACAACTCAAAAAAAGTAGTACTATTTAATTATAATTGCTCTGACAGGAAGCACGCTCTAGAAAAGTAAATTATTATATTTGCTAAGAACACTTGATTTGAATCAATTAATTACAATTAATAACCTTAATGTTTTAAAATGAAATCTGATTGCGTTGCAATCAACTGTTTTTATTTTTGGTGTAATTGTATTGAGAGGTCTATTGCGCCATATATTTGTTAAGTTGAGGAGTAGTAGAGATGAGTAATGTTGATTTAAATGCAAATGCACCAGTATCTATGATAAAAGTGGTGCTATTCACAATCGTAGGTATTTCACTAGCGATTCTTTCCAGTGTTCTTATTTTGTGGCTCACCCACTAAAAACATAAGCACAGACAGCCTGTTTTAAATTAAATTAAATTGCTGATTTATTGGTAGTTTTTGCAGTTGTTTTTTTTGTATATTGTGCTCATTTAGGTATAATCATCGCCATGCCGAAGTAGCACAGTTGGTAGTGCAACTGATTTGTAATCAGTAGGTCGCCAGTTCGAGTCCGGCCTTCGGCACCATACTTTTTTTATTAAGCGGTCATACTGGCCGCTTTTTTACGTCCCTATGCAGCCTGTAGCTTAATTTTATGGCTACATATGTAGCAGCAAATTAATCAGTTAATCTCAGTGCGTTATATTTTTGTGGAATATATACAGCGATAATTCACAATATGATTTATCTGCCCAATATTAAACAACATGCTTGACCCCTGTAATAAAAATAGATAATATTGCTTGAATGCTTATGTGACAGCATGTTTTTCCTCTAGAAAAAACATAGAAATGCAATTATTTATTGGAGTGTATAGTGAACCCAGGAAAGCTATTTAGAATAGCAGTTGATGAGAATAAGATACTACAGTGCCTTGGAGCGACCACGGCTTACCATGCAATATTAGCTGAAAAGTCAGGCGCACAAGCACTTTATGTTTCAGGTGGCGGTGTTGCGGCTGGGTCTTTGGGCGTGCCTGACTTGGGGATATCTACTCTCAATGATGTTGCCACTGATGTTGAGCGTATATGTTCAAGAACAGATCTGCCTGTACTTGTAGATATTGATACTGGTTGGGGCGGCTCCTTTAATATTACGCGAGCAATATATACACTTGAGAAGGTAGGCGCCGCAGCGGTGCACATAGAAGACCAAGTTCAACAAAAGCGTTGTGGCCATAGGCCCAACAAGGAGCTTGTCCCCAAATCAGAGATGGTTGATAGGATTAAATCTGCTGTGGATGCCAGAACTTCTGATGATTTTGTAGTAATGGCCCGCACTGACTCATTAGCAGTTCACGGCCTTGATGCAGCAATTGATGTAATTGGCGCATGTATAGATGCTGGAGCAGATATGGTATTTCCAGAGGCGGTTACAGATATTGATATGTACAAAAAAATCACATCAATTTTTGATGTTCCAGTGTTGGCTAATATTACTGAGTTCGGCAAAACACCACTTCTGACAATTGATGAGCTGGCAAATGCGGGAGTGAAGATTGCACTTTATCCGTTATCTGCATTCAGGGCAGCAAATGCAGCTGCACTAAATGTTTACGAAGAAATTATATCTAATGGCACTCAAAAGGGAGTGGTTGATACCATGCAGACACGTGAAGAGTTATATAGTTATCTTCAGTACCACGAATATGAACAAAAATTAGACACCCTATTCAAAAAAGGAGAGAAATAATGTCGGCAACCTTTAAACCCAAAAAGTCGGTCGCCCTTTCAGGGGTTACTGCCGGCAACACAGCTGTTTGCACAGTAGGGAAAACAGGCAACGATTTACATTATCGCGGCTATGACATATTAGACCTTGCTGAGCAATGCGAGTTCGAGGAGGTTGCTCACTTATTGGTCCATGGAAGCCTTCCAAGTGTCACACAATTACAAAAATATAAAGAAAAACTAATAAAACTTCGTGGCCTTCCTGATTCACTTAAGTCAGTCCTGGAACAGATGCCAAAATCGGCACATCCCATGGACGTTCTAAGAACTGGCTGTTCACACTTAGGAACAATTGAGCCTGAGGCTGATATTTCGGATGCAGATAAAACTAGAGAAATAATAGACCGCTTGTTGGCATCCTTTGGATCAATGTTAGCATATTGGTACCACTATTCACATAACTCTAAGCGTATAGCTCTAGAGACAGAAGATGACTCAATAGGCGCCCACTTTTTGAATCTTCTTCATGGCAAGACAGCACCAGAATCTTGGATAAGAGCCATGCATGCCTCTCTTATATTGTATGCAGAGCATGAGTTCAACGCTTCAACCTTTGCGGCTCGTGTTATTGCAGGAACAAATTCAGACATATATTCTGCAATTACAGGAGCAATTGGCGCCCTTCGTGGGCCAAAACATGGCGGCGCTAATGAGGAAGCATTTAGGATTCAACAGAGGTATAAGAGTGCCGATGAGGCAGAACTTGATATTAGAGAGAGGGTAGCAAACAGAGAGATTGTTATTGGCTTTGGTCATCCCGTTTATACAATAAGCGATCCAAGAAATGAAAAAATTAAACAAATAGCTAAAGATTTGTCCGTTGATGCAAACGATACTCTAATGTTTGAGGTTGCAGAGCGACTAGAGTCAGTTATGAGAGAGGTTAAAAATATGTTCCCAAACCTCGATTGGTTCTCAGCAGTATCCTACAACCAGATGGGCGTGCCTACCGACATGTTTACCCCTCTATTTGTAATGGCAAGGATAACTGGGTGGGGTGCTCACGTTATCGAGCAAAGAGAGGACGGAAAAATAATCCGACCTAATGCCAACTACACTGGACCAGACAATCTTCAGATTACACCAATTAAAAATAGATAAGGAATTAACAAATGAGCTCAGTACAAATAACAGACGCTAGTCGATCGACAAGCTTTGACAAAGTAATTACAGACATAGCAGACTATGTAATTAATTTTGATGTTACGGTTTCAAACGAGGCCATGCAAACTGCTAGGTATTGCTTTATGGATACTATTGGTTGTGGTCTGTATGCACTACAGTACCCCGCATGCACAAAAATGTTAGGACCAATTGTTCCAGGAGCAACGCTTGAAAATGGAGCCAGGGTGCCAGGTACAAATTATGAACTTGACCCTGTAAGGAGTGCCTGGAATATAGGAGCAATGGTTCGTTGGTTAGACTATAACGATACCTGGTTAGCAGCAGAGTGGGGACACCCATCTGATAATTTAGGCGCTATTTTAGCAACAGCTGATTACTTATCAAGGGCAGACATTGCTAATGGCAAGAAAGGTATGACCATGAAGGATGTACTTATTGCGATGATTAAAGCCCATGAAGTTCAAGGCGTTATCGCTCTTGAGAATAGCTTCAATCGGGTAGGCCTGGACCATGTTATGTTGGTAAGGATTGCGTCGACCGCTGTTTCAGCTCATATGCTTGGCTGTAATCGCGATGAAATTCTTAATGCAATATCACATTCTTGGCTTGATGGATCATCACTTAGAACCTATAGGCATGCCCCAAACACAGGGTCACGTAAGTCGTGGGCTGCAGGAGATGCCTCATCAAGAGGTTTATACCTTGCACTTATGGCTCAGCGTGGAGAGATGGGTTATCCGAGTGCGATTACGGCACCTGTATGGGGGTTTCAGGACGTTCTTTTTGAAGGCAAAGAGCTGTCATTTAAGCAAGGTTACGGGACCTATGTGATGGATAATATTCTATTTAAAATAAGTTTTCCTGCTGAATTTCATGCCCAAACAGCAGTAGAGGCAGCTGTTAATTTGCATCCACTAGTTAAAGACAGATTAGAAGAGATTGATAAAATCGTTATCGAGACTCAAGAATCTGGCGACAGGATAATAAACAAAACAGGGAGGCTAGATAATCCGGCTGATAGAGACCACTGTATTCAGTATATGGCCGCTATTGGGCTCATAAAAGGTTCATTAGTTGCTGAGGATTATGAGGACGATGTTGCCAGAATGCCTATAGTTGACGAGATAAGAGCAAAGATGGAGGTTGTAGAGAATGCTCGCTTTAGTAAAGAGTACCTTGAGGCCGATAAGCGCTCAATTGGAAATTCTATACAGGTATTTTTTATTGACGGCACATCGACACACCTAGAGAGTGTAGATTATCCGGTAGGCCATCGTCGCAGACGCGAAGAGGGCATTCCACTATTAATTAAAAAGTTTGAACGCTATGTTGGTGAGCATATGAGTGAACAGCAGACTGAACAAATCATACGAGTATGTTCATCCCAAAAATTATTTGAAAACACCAGCGTTGATGATATGATGTCATTATTTTATAGTCAACAAAAACAATTAGCTGCGATGTAGGTTTTTCCATCTATTTGTTTTTGTATTAATTTACGCAGCAATGGATGAACTTAAACGCGCAGCAGACTACATAGCAGAAGGCCTCTATCGAGCAGGATGTCGTTACGCATTCGGAATGCCTGGCGGTGAGGTTTTGACAATTCTTGATGCCTTACAGAAAGCTAAAATAGAGTTCGTTCTCTGTAAACATGAAAATAATGGCGGCCATATGGCTGAAGGCATCTACCAGAGAACAGGCTTATTAAGTGCACTGGTAGCAACCATAGGGCCGGGGGCAACCAATATAGTAAATGTGGTTGCTAATGCGAAGCAGGAAAGGGTTCCATTAATTGTGATTACTGGCTGCATTGACCCACAAGTTGAGGCCTACTATACACATCAAGTGATAGACCATCAGGCAGTTTTTGCAGAAGTTACCAAAGCTACTTTCAAGTTAAATGCAGAAACTGCAGATACTATTATTGATAAGGCAATAAAAATAGCTACCACTGGCCAACCTGGTCCAGTCCATATTGATATACCTGTTGGTGTAGCTGATGTCAAAACATATCCAAGCCTTATAACTCCTACAGCTCGTCCAGCACCTATGGCTCCAGCACCTACCGAAGATTTATTACTTACAAAAGAGTGGCTAGCTAAATCAGTCCGTCCTTTGCTAATAGCCGGTGTTGACGCTATTAATCAGAACGCAGAGAAGGCTATAAATGCGTTTGTTAAAAAGTATAAAATCCCCATAATTACTACATATAAAGCTAAAGGAATTGTTTCTGAAGATCACCCCTTGTCAATGGGTGGTGCGGGGCTATCCCCGAAGGCCGACACTATATTACTGGAGCTTGTCAAGCAAGCAGACTTAATAATTGGCGCAGGTTATGATCCAGTTGAGATGCGAGATAGCTGGAGAAATGTGTGGGACCTCAAAGAAGTTAGGATGATAGATTTCACTTCCACAATTAATAATCACTATATGCACAGCTGCAGTATTAATTTTGTTGGCGATATTGCCGCTGGATTGACAACACTATCTGAAAACGTTGAGCTATCAGAGGTGTGGACTGATAAGCAACCGCTAATAGCGAGAGAGAAGCTAAGGACTGCCTTTGCCAAGCCAGATAAGTGGGGACCAGGCTTAGCGATAGCAACCATTCGAGATGTTATGCCGGATAATACTATAACTACATGTGATACTGGGGCGCACAAAATACTCTTATCTCAAATGTGGACATGTTACGAGCCCCGGTCATTACTACAGTCCAACTCTTTTAGCACGATGGCCGTTGCTCTACCGACAGCTATTGGTGTGCAGATTGTAGAGCCCAAAAGAAAGACTATAGCTATTACAGGTGATGGAGGTTTGTTAATGTGTTTAGGAGAACTCTCTACCGTTAAGGAGAGGGGTCTACCAATAATAATTATTGTTTTCGTCGATGCATCAATCGCTCTTATAGAGAAGAAGCAACGCGAGCGAGGTCTTTGTAATACGGGGGTCTACTTCGATAAGGTTGACTTTGTAGCAATAGCCAATGCTTTCGGCGGCACCGGATACGATGTATTTGATAACGAACAACTCATTTCAGCAATCAAACAGGCAAATAACAATAAAGACTTCAGTATTATTGCTTGCCATATACCTCGCAGCTCTTACGACGGGACATTCTAATATTCGATCAATACTACAAATAAGACAATTTGTGTATTAAAGAAGAGTGCCGTCCATTAGTTAGTTTAGCTATGTTGAGTCTTTATTCAGATTCTATTCTATGACTGTAGAGATGAGATTGAGCAATACTGCCCTAATGCCTCGGGGTTGGATAGCGCTGTTTTGTTCTCGATAGGAATTCCATGTATGGCTTTTTGAACAGCTAGCTCTACAATTTTACCGCTCTTTGTTCTTGGGATATCGTTAACCTGAATCACTTTTGCTGGCACATGCCTCGGAGTAGTGTTATGCTTAATTTGAGCACATATTTTGGTTATTAGTTTTTCGTCTAAATTCAATTCATCGACTAGCTTTACAAACAAAATTACGCGTACATCATTCTGCCACTGTTGCCCAACAACTATAGACTCTTCAACCTCCTCTAGTAACTCTACTTGGCGATAAATTTCTGCAGTACCTATTCTAACCCCGCCAGGATTTAATATTGTATCTGAACGGCCATAAAATTGCATGCCGCCAAATTCGTTGATACTTACATAATCACCATGGCACCATACATTGGGATATTTTTCAAAGTAAGCAGATTTGTATTTGCTATTGTCTTCATCATTCCAAAAACCTATAGGCTTGCTGATGAAGGTTTTTGTACAAACTAGTTCACCCTTCTCATTTATAACTGATTCAGCATTGTCGTTCCAAACCTCGACAGACATACCTAGCCCTCTTGTCTGTAATTCACCTCGATGAACAGGCATTATCGATGACCCTAAGACAAAGCAAGAAATTATATCTGTACCCCCGGATATAGATGACAAACACACATCTGGCTTTATATGTTTATACACATAATCAAACCCATCTACACTTAGAACTGAGCCTGTTGATAATATAAGCCTAAGGCTGACTAAGTTGTTGTTTTGTAAAGGAGACAGAGACATTTTTCTAGCTGTGTCTATAAACTTTGCCGAAACACCCATAATGTTGAATTGCTCTTGTTCCGCGTAGTCAAACTGAATGTAGGCATTGTGCTTTAAGATTGGCGAGCCATCATAAAGCATTATAGTTGCCCCTGAGGATAGGCTACTTATAAGCCAGTTCCACATCATCCATCCGCAGGTGCTATGATAAAAAACCCTTTCTCCTGGCTTTATGTCGCAATGCAGTTGGTGCTCTTTTTTATGTTGCAAAAGGGTACCACCTACACCATGAACTATACACTTTGGAACTCCCGTGGTGCCAGATGAGAACATTATATATAAAGGATCGTTAAAACCAGCTTGCTCGAATATTATCTCTGGGGTAGCTAGATCATTAACAATAACATCAAACATGGCTTCAGGCTCAAGTTCAGCGAATATTGATTCTTTGTCTACGAATCTAACCAGAACAGTGCATTCCAGAGTTGGCAACTTATCTGCAATTTGTTTGTTTTTGTTTATACAATTATGGGTCTTGGAGTTGTAGTAGTATGCGTCAACACAAATAAGTACTTTAGGCTCAACTTGACCGAACCGGTCGATAACCCCCTCAACACCAAAGTCTGGTGAACATGAAGTCCATACTGCGCCAATACTTGTAGTTGCGAGCATAGCTATGACAGCTTCGGGCATGTTGGGCAGTAGACCAGCAACACGGTCCCCCTTGCCAACTCCTTGCAGCCTTAGCCAGGCCGACATTCTAGAAACTTGTTGAAACATTTCAGAATGAGATAGCTGACTCTTTTGTTTATCTTCAGCCCAGAATACTATTGCTGGTGAGTTGTCTTTTATTTGTAATAGGTTTTCTGCAAAATTTAATTTAGCATCTGGGAACCATTTAGATTTTAAGAAGTCCTGAGAATTTATTAATACCTCATTATTTACTCTTTCACCAATAATATTTGTGTATTCCCAGACCAGAGACCAAAAAATCTCAGGCTGCTTACAGGACCACTCATGCAGCTCATTGAAGCTAGCCAAGTTAAGACCAAACCTCTTATTAATAATTTTTATAAATTGCCAAGCATTAGACTTATCTATGTCACTATTGTTGGGCTGCCAGAGCATCTCATTCATTTAATTCTTGTCTGTATGGAGTGTTGATTATCAGTATCAAATTATAATCAATAGTTAGTTGATATATTTATCGACTTCACGACCTTATCTGCTATTTCCTCAATATGACTCTGATTGACAATATAGGGGGGAGCCAAGAGAACATGGTCACCATTTTTTCCATCTATTGTTCCACCCATAGGGTAAACCATTAGTCCTAACTCCATAGCCTGTTTTTTTATTTTAGCGTGTACCTTTTGTTCAGTTGGGAATGGTGTCTTGTTAACTTTATCCTTAACAATTTCAACCCCAATAAACAGGCCACGCCCTCTAACGTTTCCAATAAATGGGTGTTCAGCAGCTATATCTTTTAGTAGACCATATAGACTAGCCCCTTGTAATTTAACATTTTCTAATAAGTTATTTTTTTGAATTTCTTTTTGTACTGCTAGTCCAGCTGCACAGGCCGTGGCATGACCAATATATGTATGTCCATGCTGAAACATTCCAGACCCGTCACAAATAGCTTGTTGTATTTTATCTGCAATGAGTACTGCCCCTAGAGCCTGATATCCACCAGACAAGCCCTTGGCCATTGTCTGTATATCCGCATATATACCCTCCTGTTCGCAAGCATGCAATGTACCAGTTCTCCCGCTCCCGCACATGACCTCATCGAGTATTAATAGTACATTGTATTGATTACATATTTCACGTATACGCTTGAAGTATCCATCAACTGCGGTCACCGCTCCCAGTGTTGCACCTACAACTGTTTCAGCAATAAAAGCTGCAACATTGTCTTCGCCTAACTCTATTATCTTGCTCTCTAACTCGTTGGCTACTCTTTGACCGTACTCGTAATCGTTCTCATTGTTGTGCTTGCCTCGATACGCATAACAGGCAGATATATGGTTACCTGAAATTAAAATAGGGTCAAACATTTGGCGTCGCCATAAATTTCCTCCGGCTGATAAGGCGCCAATTGTATTGCCGTGGTAGCTTTGTTTTCGTGCTATGACGTATTTTTTATCTGTCAGCCCAATCTCAACAAAGTATTGTCTTGCTAGTTTGATAGATGTTTCCACAGCCTCAGAGCCACCAGACACAAAATATACTGATGTAAATTTACTATTAGAATGAGTAATTAAATGTTCAGCTAGGTCTTCCTGCGCTTTATTCGTAAAAAACGAAGTGTGCGCAAAGGGGACTTTGTCGATTTGTTTATGGATAGCCTCCTTAACGGCATGGTTGCTGTGCCCTAGACAAGATACAGCAGCACCACCACACGCATCCAAATAGCGCTTACCGTTAGTGTCAATAAGGTGTACACCTTCGCCACTGGCTATTGTTGGTAAGTTTGTATGGCAGCTACGCTGCAACACTTTACTCATTTATCTACATATATTAATTGTACTTTCAATATTCTATTATAAATGGAATATATATGAAGCAATTGTATTATGATATACAGCAGTTATATTTAATTATTGATCTGTCCATAACAAATAATGTAGGTATATAATTTCATTTTAGAAAATTTATACAGGAATAGTCATGGAAAGAGTTGTTATTGTTGACGCTTTGAGAACACCTATTGGCAGGTTAAATGGTTCCCTCGCCTCATTGTCAGCAGCTAATTTAGGTGCAATACTAATTAAGGAGCTTATAAAAAGAAGCAACCTGTCAGGAGACAGTGTTGATGAGGTTATTATGGGCCAAGTTTTGCAGGCGGGTTGTGGACAAAATCCAGCAAGGCTTGCTAGTATTGAGGCTGGGCTAAGTGATAGCGTGCCAGCAATGACAATCAATAAGGTTTGTGGTAGCGGGCTTAAGGCTGTTCATCTTGCTGCACAATCAATACAGTGTGGTGATGCCGAGATAGTTATTGCTGGTGGTCAAGAAAGTATGAGCCAGGCCCCTCACCTGTCACACATCCGCCAAGGTAAATATTTTGGGCACAACGAACAGGCAGACTCCATTCTAAAGGACGGTCTATGGTGCAGCATTAATAATATTCATATGGGTGTTACTGCGGAGAATCTTGCAGACAAGTATCAAATTAGTCGTACTAAGCAAGATGAGTTTGCAGCTAATTCACAGCAAAAAGCCCAAACATCATTAGAGTCAGATTCATTCAAAGAAGAGGTAGTAGTAGTCGTAATTCCTCAAAGAAATGGCGATGACGTAGTTGTATCTTTTGATGAGCATCCTCGTGCAAATACGTCAGCTGAACATCTTGCAAAATTACCCAGTGCTTTTGCTAAAGAAGGTAGTGTGACAGCGGGCAACGCTTCTGGAATAAACGATGGTGCTGCGGCTCTACTATTAATGTCAGAGTCTAAAGCTAAAGAGTTATCCCTAGAGCCCTTGTCATATTATGTCTCGTCTGCTAGTACCGGTGTCGACCCTAGCATTATGGGGATTGGCCCTGTTAGCGCATCATTGAAGTGTCTTGATAAGGCGGGATGGACAGTTGAAGATATTGATGTTATTGAGGCTAACGAGGCCTTTGCTGCACAAATGTTGGCTGTGGGCCAGGAGCTTGGTTTTGACCCTAAGAAATTAAACATTGGTGGCGGTGCTATCGCTCTAGGGCATCCAATAGGTGCGTCTGGTGCAAGAATATTGGTAACTTTAATTCATCACCTTAAGAAAACTAACTCAAAGAAAGGCTTGGCTACGCTGTGTATTGGCGGAGGTATGGGCATCGCTATGGCAGTTGAAAATTACAATTAATATTAATAAAGATAAATAGGGGTATAGATATGACAAAACTTCAACCATCTACAGATGTTTTTATAACCTGTGCTGTTACTGGGTCTGGAAACACAACAAAGCGTTCCGACAAGGTTCCAGTGTCCCCAAGACAGATTGCAGATTCCTGTATACAGGCGGCCATGTCTGGAGCTGCAATTGTACATATTCATGTTCGTGAGCCTGACACAGGTAGACCATCTAGAGACCCTGAGCTTTATGCTGAAGTGGTAAGATTAATTGCAGAGTCTAGGGTTGATGTTATTATAAATTTAACTGCCGGCATGGGCGGTGATATGGTGTTCGGGTCTGTACAGAGCCCGTTACCATTAAGCGAAAGCGGCACAGATATGGTAGGCGCTACAGAAAGATTGCTTCATGTAAAAGATATACTTCCAGAGATTTGTACAATCGATTGTGGGACTATGAATTTTGGCGAGGGCGACTATGTTATGACTAACACCACAGGCATTTTGTGCGAGATGTCAAAACAAGTCAAGGAGCTAGGCGTGCGTCCTGAAATTGAGTGCTTTGACACAGGTCATTTGCGGCTTGCCATGTGGCTCAAAGAGCAGGGCTATATAGATGACCCGGTCATGATTCAGTTATGCATGGGCATACCATGGGGTGCCCCAGATGATCTACACACGACCCTTGCTATGGTATCAAATGTACCTAAAAATTGGACTTTTTCAGCTTTCTCAATTGGTAGAAATCAATTACCCTATGTGGCAATGGCCATATTAGCTGGAGGAAATGTGAGAGTCGGCCTTGAGGATAACCTTTATCTGAAAAAAGGGGTCCTAGCTACCAACAAGGATTTAGTAGAAAGAGCAGTCACTATATCTGAAGGTATGGGCTGTAATATACTTGGACCAGAGCAGGTTCGTGAAAAGCTAAGTTTAGTTAAGCGTTGGGCCTAGCTATGAAGACTATAAAAAACGCCACCGTCATTGGTGCCGGTGTTATTGGCAGCGGATGGATAGCGCGACTTGTACTTAATGGTGTTAATGTTAACGTTTTCGATTTATCTTCATCTGCACAGGAGAGCGTTGGAAAGGTTATAAAAAATGCACAGCGTGCCTTTGATCAACTGCTAAGTGTTGATCTACCAGATAGGGGCTCCCTAACTTTCAGTAGCTGCGTTGTAGATGCCTGCAATAGTGCGGACATTATTTTTGAAGCTGTGCCTGAAGATCTAACAATTAAACAGGACTTATATTCCGAGATCGAGTCTTGTGTCGGTAAAGGGGTGGTGGTCGCCTCTTCCACTTCAGGAATACTGCCTAGCGATCTGCAGACAAGAATGCAACACCCAGAAAGATTAATCGTTGCCCACCCTTTTAATCCGGTCTACTTGTTACCTTTAGTTGAGCTGTTAGGTGGCAACAAAACCTCACAAAAAGTTATCGATGAATCCAGCAGTGTCTTTAGCTCTATAGGCATGTTCCCGTTAATTCTAAAAAAAGAAATACCTGCCTTCATTGCTGATAGGCTTCTTGAATCTGTTTGGAGAGAGGCATTATGGTTAGTTCATGACAATGTTGCAACCACCCAACAGATTGATGACGCTATTCGATATGGTTTTGGCCTGCGTTGGGCGCAGATGGGCCTCTTTGAGACCTATCGTTTAGCTGGCGGAGAGAAAGGTATGAGGCATTTTATTTCGCAATTTGGGCCATGCCTAGAGTGGCCATGGACTCACCTTACCGATGTACCAGAATTTACTGAAGAGCTGATTGATAAAATTGCCGCCCAGTCTGACAATCAGTCATCTATGCACAGCTTTGACCAGTTAGTTCAAAAGCGCGATAGCAATTTAGTTGCATTTATTAGTGCTTTGAAGGATAACAGCTGGGGTGCAGGAAGTGCACTCATAGATTACGAGAAAGTCCTTGCAGAGCAAACAAAAACCATTTTATTTGAGGACCGTGACTTTACTAAAACTATACAAACTTATAGCACCACGGTACCACAAAATTGGGCTGATTATAATGGCCATATGAACGAGTCAAGATACCTAGAGTGTTTCTCTTGTGCTACTGATAACTTTATGCAAATTATTGGAGCAGACAAAGAGTACATTAGTAATGGTAATTCGTTTTTTAGTGTAGAGACACATATACGTCACTTAGATGAGGCACTAGTTGGAGAAAGTGTTAATGTTTCAACTCAGTTAATAGAGGGCTCTGGGAAAAAAGTGCTTATTTTCCATCGACTATTTCATGGAGATGGTAGATTATTAGCGACAGGAGAACACATGCTCGTGCATGTTAATCTGAAATTGCGAAGTTCAACCAAACCAAGCGAGTTAATTATATCTAGAGTATCAAAGATTTATCAAGCACACAAGATGCTATCTCGACCAGAAGGGTTGGGTAGGGCTATAGGGGATAGTTTTAAATAGGCTCAGGTCTTGTAAGAATTATTGAAAAAACTATCAACTAATAGTGCGTACACTTTTCTGATTGAAAATCGATGCAGTTTGACCCCGTCACCCGGTCACAGTATTGGCAAAGCTCATCACCACTATTAAGTGCTATCTTATTCTTATTAACATAAACGCCGTCATTTGTTAATGAGTTAAGGGCTCTTGAGAATGATTCGGGCGTTATACCAAGATAAGAGGACACAGCCGCCTTAGGGAAGTTAAGTTCAAAGGTTTCATTAATTCTAGTTTGGGTTAGGTACCATCCAACCCTTTCTTTAGAAGTTTTTAGATGTAATACTGCTTTTTGGACCATCAAAGATTGAACACATTCCGCCAGATATTTGAGATTGTTATTAGAAAATTGATGGTTTTTTTGTGCAAACATTATTACATCCTTTTCTTTGAAGGCGAAAAGAGTTGTATCACTTAGGAATCCAGCAGAAACGTCGTAGTAAGGAGATAGGTACATTGGTGTAATAGCATCCCCTTCTTGAAATAAAGACAAAACATTTTCTGTGCCTTCATGGCTACTTTTTAATATTTTAATGATGCCCTTGTACACAATATATAACTTAGAGTGATTTTCAGGGTTGAAATTATGTATCTCACCTTTACTATAATTCTCGACTTGAATATTAACAAAAAATCTATCTAAATCTTCCGGTTCAATTCTATTAAACAGACGTAATTGTTGAATAAAAGATAAATATTTGCCTAAGTTGCTTCTGATTGGCTTCACTCTTGTCATCCCTATATTATTTGTTAATATATAAATAAACTCTTGATTAATATCAATTTTAATAAAAATATAGGTAGAGATGTTATTTTTGATTAATAATATAAATAGAAGCGTAACTGACCCTAGATTCACACAAGAAGTTATTAAATGGCTAACTAATCTTGACCATTATTACTACTAATACCTACTATATCTAATGCGCTGGGAGGGAGGCTTGATTGAGATCAATTTTTCGTACACATTGTGTGGTTTATACTGTATAGTTAGTTATTGTAAGGGGAATAAGTTTCTTACAAGGAAATTTTTTTAACAATATAGGGGAATTGTTTTGGAAGAACAAATTGCACTATTGACCGCAAATATAGAGGCGGTCAAACAATCGGCACAGATCACAAACACTATGTTTGCTGAGACGTACTATTTTTTATCGATACCGCTGATGATGATTATTCACGCAGGTTTCTTAGCCTATGAAATGGGCGCTACCCGCTTGAAGAACACATTGTCATCAGGTATTAAAAA
>Ga0315334_10001044_pt1 | contig 17104 bp, 13 predicted proteins | sample M150034915metaG_FD_205555 | JGI IMG/M metagenome (GOLD analysis project Ga0315334, IMG submission 205555) | Ammonia-oxidizing marine archaeal communities from Monterey Bay, California, United States - M1 500m 34915 | ecosystem: Environmental > Aquatic > Marine > Intertidal zone | place: USA... | reverse complement strand
ACACCGCCCGAAGACTCAGCCAACACCTTGGTAATAGCAGCCGTCAACGTGGTCTTCCCATGGTCAATATGACCCATCGTTCCCACATTCACATGCGGCTTATTCCGCTCAAACTTCTCCTTCGACATAATTCTCTTTCTCCGGTGCCTTTTCGTTCTTAGGGGTTAGCTAGATATTCGACTGGTTGATCTTGATAGTTACTCGCCGCGGATTCGTTTTACGATGTCTTCCGCGATACTGGTTGGGACTTGTTGGTAGTTCTCGAACTGCATCGAGTAGGTAGCCCGACCCTGAGTACGCGAACGCAGGTCGTTAGCGTATCCGAACATCTCAGATAGCGGTACCTGAGCGTCAATGACTTGGGCTGCACCGCGGCTTTCCATCTGCCCAACCCGTCCGCGTCGGGCGTTGAGATCACCGATCACGTCGCCCATGTAATCCTCAGGTGTGACAACTTCGACGGACATTACCGGCTCGAGAAGCACCGGGCCAGCGGCGCGCGCTGCTTCTCGCATAGCCATAGTGCCCGCTATTTTGAAGGCCATTTCGGATGAATCAACGTCGTGAGTCGACCCATCTATCAATTCGACTTTCACATCCACCATTGGAAACCCAGCCAGGGGGCCGTTGTCCATTGAGGACTGTAAGCCGGCGTTAACCGAGCTGATGTATTCGCGTGGGATGACGCCGCCTTTGATGGAATCGTCAAACACATAACCTTCGCCGGCGTCACTGGGTTCGAGATTGATGACAACCACAGCGAATTGTCCCGATCCGCCGCTTTGTTTTATGTGGCGGTATTCAAACTTGTTCACTGCTTTGGTGATGGTTTCGCGGTAAGCGACCTGGGGTTTGCCGATGGTGGCGTCGACACTGAACTCTCGAAGCATGCGGTCAACGAGCACTTCAAGGTGCAGTTCACCCATTCCCGAGATAACTGTCTGCCCCGTCTCTTCGTCGCTCTTGACTCGAAACGTCGGGTCCTCTTCCGATAATGCGGTTAGGGCTTTGCTCAATTTGTCCTGGTCACCTTTGGAACGAGGTTCGACCGCAACATGTACTACCGGTTCAGGGAAAACCAGTTGTTCTAAGACGATTGGACTGCTGGGGTCGCAAAGCGTGTCACCAGTCCGAGTGTTTTTCAGACCAATTCCGGCGACAATGTCACCGGCCTGGATGTCGTCGCGGTCTTCGCGATTATTGGCATGCATCTGCAAGATACGGCCAATGCGTTCTTTGTTGCCGGTGGTGGTGTTAAGCACCTGTCCACCCTTGTCAAGGCTGCCGCTGTACACCCTGAAGTAGACGAGCTTCCCTACGTGTGGGTCCGTCATGATTTTGAACGCCAACGCTGAGAAGGGTTCGTCGGCGTCGGGTCGACGTTCTAGGCCTCCTTCGCCGTTTAGGGAGGTGCCGTCGATAGCGGGGATATCTAGGGGTGACGGCAGGTATCGCGTGACAGCGTCGAGGAGCGGTTGAACTCCTTTGTTTTTGAATGCGGTACCTGTAAGCACAGGCACAATCTGATTGGCGATAGTGCCTCGGCGAATAGCGTCGTGCAGCGTCTCTTCGTCGACGTCTTCTCCTTCGAGGTACGCCATCATGATGTCTTCGTCCACATCGGCGAGCACTTCGAGAAGTTTTACGTGGTATTCCTCGGCTTCGCTCTGCATGTCGGCCGGGATGTCAACGATGTCGTAGCTCGCTCCCAGGTCCTCTCCCTGCCAAATAATTGCTTTCATACCGACGAGGTCAACAACTCCGGCGAAGTCGGCTTCAATTCCTATCGGCAACTGCAGTACTGCGACGTTTGCTTCAAGGCGATCAACGATACTGTCCAAGGAATCGTGGAAAGATGCCCCAGTTCGATCAAGTTTGTTGATGAAGCACATCCGAGGAACACCGTATTTGTCGGCTTGTCGCCAGACGGTTTCGGTCTGAGGTTCGACGCCTGCGACGCCGTCAAAGACAGCAACTGCACCATCGAGGACTCTGAGAGAGCGCTCAACTTCGACTGTAAAGTCGACGTGTCCTGGGGTGTCAATAATATTGATTACGTGGTCGTTCCATATGCAGGTGGTGGCTGCAGAGGTAATCGTGATGCCTCGTTCTTGTTCTTGTTCCATCCAGTCCATGGTCGCAGCGCCGTCGTGAACTTCACCGATTTTGTAGTTGACTCCGGTGTAATACAGGATGCGTTCGGTGGTGGTGGTTTTGCCGGCATCAATGTGGGCCATGATGCCGATGTTTCGCACGCGGTCAAGCGGTTGATTGCGTGGCATGGAGGTTCTGCCTCGGTCTCTCGGGGTTCAGGGGTTAAGGGTTCGTGCAGGAAATAGTTGGCGGTGCTCTCACGAGCACGTCCGGCACCTAGTGTGCCGGGTTCCACCGTATTAGGGGTGACAGCGCTTCTTTCGTTACCACCTGTAGTGGGCAAAAGCCTTGTTAGCTTCGGCCATGCGGTGTGTGTCTTCGCGACGTTTAGCCGAGGAACCAGTGCCGTTAGAGGCATCGAGAACTTCGTTTGCGAGGCGTTCAGCCATCGTGCGTTCGCGGCGTTCGCGCGCATAACTCACAATCCAACGAATTGCGAGGGTGTTGGCACGACGTGGCCGAACTTCGACGGGCACCTGGTAGGTCGCTCCGCCGACGCGCCGACTCTTTACTTCAAGTTGTGGTTTTGTGTTGTCGACGGCACGTTTCAGCACCTCAAGCGGCTCGCCGCCTGTTTTGTCAGAAACAAGGTCAAGTGCGTCGTAAACAATGCGTTCTGCGGTGGCCCGTTTACCTCGTTGTAGAACCTTGTTGATTATTTGGGTGACAAGGGTCGAGTCATAAACTGGATCGGCCGCGAGTTCGCGTCTGGGGGCAGCACCACGACGAGGCATTTCAGCTCTCCTTCTTAGCGCCGTAACGAGAACGCGCTTGCTTGCGAGCCGAAACGCCGGACGCGTCCAGGGAACCGCGGATGACTTTATAACGAACGCCGGGAAGGTCTTTCACGCGACCACCTCTGACCAGAACAATGCTGTGTTCTTGGAGGTTGTGGCCTTCACCTGGAATGTAAGCAGTGACTTCTATGCCACTCGTGAGGCGAACACGCGCAACTTTGCGAAGCGCCGAGTTCGGCTTCTTGGGTGTGTGGGTGTACACGCGGGTGCATACACCGCGTCGCTGGGGGGAACCCTGAAGGGCAGGGGTCTTACCCTTCGTTGGTTTGGATTTTCTGCCATTGCGGACTAGCTGCTGGATTGTGGGCACCAAATACCTCAGAACTAAGCGACCGGTAGGACGGGTGTGGACTTGGTCCTTTTGGCATGGTCACGTGGCCAGGCCGGACTAAGACCGATGGATAATGCTACGAGTCGCGTGTCAGCTAGACAACCTCAAGTTCTATTGGTATCCCCAGGGATTCAACAAACTCCCACACAGATGAGGCTATTGGCCTCCAGTTACTCGATCGGAAACAGCCTCAAGCAGTTGATCCATGTCCTGACGCGACGTGGCTACTGCAAAAACCACTACCGGGCCTACTGGCAATATTGCCCAAACTTCCTTGCCAACAACCGCAACCGATCCAACTAGTAACCCCCACCTCGCTGTTTCCGTATTTGCGGTCTTTGCGTTTGCGAGCATTGCTGCTCGCAAACCGTCGATAAAACTCATATTCCCTATTACGTGGTCCGTTACCCCTACGAGTAGAAGTGCTCCGAGTGGCTTCGAGTTGCGAGTGACTCCCACGGCAACCACATCGCTCACAGCGGCCGCTATTTCAGGGTCATCGAATATAAACCCCTGAAGCTGGTTTTTGGCCCTCGGTGATAGAGGTACTGGGCGCAGGTCAGTTGGCCATTTCATCATTTCGAGAAGTTGTGTTGCACTTAGCACGCGCTCGTCAACCACTGAGAGAACGGTGGTGGGGGCTATCTGGATATCAACTGATGTACCGGCGCAACTTGTCGCGCCTAACCAGAGCACCAACATGGCACTCATGGCTGCTTGTCGCATGTAACGCTAGCTAGCCTGCGTCGCCGAGTTCGGCGGCGTCACCACCCTCGCTGGCACCAATAGTGGCTAGCCATTCTGCAGGATCCAGATCTTCGTCGGAAGTGAAGAACCCCATCGGTTCATACTCCGGCGCAGTCGTATCGATGTTTCGGTACTGCCCTTGACCCGTACCCGCAGGAATGAGTTTGCCGATGATGATATTTTCTTTCAGACCCTTCAGATCATCACGCCGTGATTCGATAGCAGCTTCTGTGAGAACACGAGTGGTCTCTTGGAAAGACGCTGCTGACAGCCAGGAGTCGGTTGCCAATGAGGCCTTGGTAATGCCCATGATGACGGGACGAGCTTCTGCTGGGCGTTGCCCTTCCTGCACGAGGTTGCGGTTGACTTCTGCGTACACGCGTTGATCGACCTGCTCGCCTGGCAAGAAAACCGACTCTCCGGGTTCTCCAACGAGTACTCGACGAGTCATCTGCCGGATAATGAGTTCGATGTGTTTGTCGTGGATCGACACACCTTGTTCTCGATAGACCTTTTGGACTTCTTCGACAAGGTATTGCTGGGTTTCGCGCACACCTCGTATATCGAGAAGTTCCTTGGGGTCGCGAGGGCCATCGACTAACGGGTCTCCGGCTCGGGTTTCTTGATCATCGACTACTGCGAGGCGCGCCATAGTCGGGACGGTATGTATCTCTTCTTCACCGTCGTCGGCTACCACTATGATCTCTCGACCTCGGCCATCGTCGTCACCAATACGAACAACTCCAGATCGCGTCGCAAGGGTGGCTTTGCCCTTGGGCGTACGAGCTTCGAACAGCTCCACGACACGGGGTAGGCCGCCAGCAATATCGCTCCCAGCTACGCCACCTGTGTGGAAAGTTCTCATGGTCAGCTGCGTTCCAGGCTCACCGATCGACTGGGCTGCGATGACGCCGACTGCTTCGCCGACTTCGATCATTTTCCCAGTGGCCAGGGACCCTCCGTAGGCCTTAGCTGATACTCCAAATTCGGAGTTATCGGTTAAAGGGGAGAGAACTTGCACGCGCGTGACTTTCGGATCGTCGCGCAGAGTTTCCAGCTCTTCGTCACCGACAAGAGTGCCTGCGGGCATTACACCGTCAGTTAGCTCAACGTCTTGGGCTAAACATCGACTGAAAAGTCGTGTTTCTAAATATGCACGTTTTTCGGTGGTGTCGGCTTCTATGTCTTCGAGCCAGAGTCCTAGTACGGGACCAGATCTCTCAAACGGATCTTCTTCATTCACTATGAGCTCTTGGGCTACGTCGACAAGTCGACGCGTCAAATAGCCGGAGTCCGCGGTTCGAAGTGCTGTATCAACAAGTCCTTTGCGAGCGCCGGGTGTGGAGATGAAGTACTCCAGCATGGACAAACCCTCGCGGTAGGACGATTTGATCGGTCGGGGGATGATGTCACCGCGTGGGTTAGCTACTAACCCTCTGATCGCGGCAATTTGTCGCACTTGCATCATGTTGCCTCGTGCGCCTGAGCCAACCATCATGTCGATGGGATTGAAGGTGACTTTTTTCAGTTCGCGTTCAAGGGAACCGCGGACTTCTTCTGTGGCTGAGGTCCAGATTTCAACTTCTTTTTGCCGGCGTTCTCCATCAGTGATGATCCCGCGACGGAACTGGTTTTCAACGCGTTCTGCATCACTTTCGTACCGTTCAAGGATTTCCGCTTTGTCAGGCGGGGTACGGACATCGTCGATGGAGATCGTCAGGCCGGACCTGGTGGCATATTTGTAGGTGAGGTCCTTTATCCGGTCGAGGGCAACCGCTACTTCGGTGGTGCGCCAGCCGTCAGAAAGGTCGCGAACGATATCACCCATGTCGGATTTTTTAACTGCCCGGTTAACGAATGGGAACCCCTCAGGAAGCGCTTCGTTGAACAGCACTCGTCCTGGTGTGGTGACGTGGTGTCCGCCATCTTCTTTGGCCAGTGCATCTGTGCGCCAAATGATTGATCGATGAAGTTCAAGATGGTTTAGCGCTAGGGCGCGTTCAATTTGGTGGAAGTGTTTGAAGACCGGAAGATCTTCACTCTCTGCCTCACCGCGCATCTCGGTGAGGTAGTAGCCACCGATGATCATGTCCTGACTGGGAACGGTCATAGGCCGACCGTCTGCAGGTGAGAGAATGTTGTTCGCTGAAAGCATCAGTACTCTCGCCTCAGCTTGAGCTTCGGATGACAGTGGCAGGTGTACTGCCATCTGATCGCCATCAAAGTCAGCGTTGAATGCGGCGCACACCAGGGGGTGAATCTGGATGGCTTTTCCTTCTACCAAGATTGGCTCAAATGCCTGAATGCCGAGGCGATGGAGGGTCGGAGCGCGGTTGAGAAGTACTGGGTGTTCTTTTATGACTTCTTCCAGGACGTCCCAGACTTCAGATCGGCGACGTTCAACCATGCGTTTCGCAGACTTGATGTTTGGCGCAAGGTCAAGGTCATCGAGGCGCTTCATAACAAATGGTTTGAACAACTCCAAGGCCATAAGTTTGGGAAGTCCACACTGATGCAACTTCAGAGTTGGGCCGACCACGATCACTGAACGACCTGAGTAGTCGACTCGTTTCCCTAAGAGGTTCTGGCGAAAGCGGCCTTGCTTTCCTTTAAGCATGTCGGACAGGGACTTCAACGGGCGGTTACCAGGGCCCGTTACCGGCCGTCCTCGTCGACCGTTGTCAAAGAGTGCGTCGACGGCTTCTTGGAGCATTCTTTTTTCGTTATTGACAATGATTTCGGGGGCGCCGAGGTCTAGGAGGCGCTTTAACCGGTTATTTCTGTTGATGACGCGCCGGTACAGGTCATTTAGATCTGAGGTCGCGAATCGTCCACCGTCCAGTTGGACCATAGGGCGAAGGTCAGGAGGAATAACCGGTACAGCGTCGAGAATCATGGCGCGTGGGTCGTTGATCCGACGGTCGTTGGGGTTTCGACGGTTGAACGCGCTGAGAATTTTTAGCCGCTTGATGGCTTTTTGTTTGCGCTGGGCCGATAGAGGGCGACGTCCGTCTCCCGCTTCGATGGCTTCGCGAAGAAGAAGTTCTTCATCGTCAAAATTGATTCGAGCCATGAGTTGGACGATGGATTCGGCGCCCATTCCGCCTTCGAAGTAATCGCTGTAGCGGTCTTCCAGTTCACGCCAGAGCAACTCATCTTCAATGATTTTGCGACCGTGCAGATTGCCGAACTCGTCAAAGGCACGCTCAACGGTCTCAATCTCCGTGGCGCAGTCGGTTCGGAGTGCTTCAACGTCTCGATCGGCGTCACGTCGACGAGATTTCAGGTCTTTTTCTTTCAGACCTTCCGCTTCAAGCTGAGTGATTTCTTTTTCGAGTTCTTTTAGTCGGTCTGCGATGTCATCATCAAATTCTTCGCGTATGAGATCGAGTTCTTCGCGCATTTCCAATTCGAGACGCGGCAGGTCTTCATGCCGTTTGTCTACGTCAACCCAGGTGACAAGGTTGGCGGCGAAATAGATGACGCGTTCGAGTTGCTTAGCTTTGAGTTCTTCTTTGATTGCTAGGCCTGTGAGTAGATACGCCAGCCAGCTTCGGGTGCCGCGTAGGTACCAAATGTGTACTACGGGCGCGGCGAGCTCGATGTGGCCCATTCGTTCGCGGCGAACTTTTTGTCGCGTGACTTCAACTCCGCAGCGTTCGCAAATAATGCCTTTGAAACGAACTCGCTTGTATTTACCGCAGGCGCATTCCCAGTCTTTGGTCGGACCAAAGATTTTCTCGCAGAAAAGCCCGTCCTTTTCAGGCTTGAGGGTCCTGTAGTTAATCGTCTCAGGCTTTTTTACCTCACCGTTTGACCAGGTTCGGATGGCATCAGCGGTGGCGAGGCCGATGCGAATGTCGGAGAACTCGTTGACATCAATCATTTGTTGCTCTCAATTCGCGAAGGGGAAGGGTTGTGCGCGGCGACAGTCATATTCGTTGCCTCCGAAGCTCGTCGTCTTCGTCAGTTCCTCGTTCTGGTCTGCTGATATCGATGCCCAACGACTCTTCGGCTCGGAACACGTCCTCGTCAAGCCCCTGCATGTCAATTTCATCCCCAGTAAGCGAGATGACCTCGACGTTAAGACAAAGGGCTTGCATTTCTTTGATGAGCACCTTGAAGCTCTCCGGGATTCCAGGCTCTGGAATATTTTTTCCTTTGACAATCGCTTCATAGACCTGGACTCTGCCCAATGTGTCATCGGACTTTATGGTTAGGAGTTCTTGTAGGAGGTAGGCAGCGCCGTATGCCTCTAGGGCCCAGACTTCCATTTCACCGAAGCGTTGGCCGCCGAATTGGGCCTTGCCTCCCAATGGTTGTTGGGTGATCATTGAGTAGGGGCCAGTTGAGCGAGCATGAATTTTGTCGTCAACAAGGTGCGCCAATTTCAGGATGTAGCTGTACCCAACCATGATCGGTTGGTCGTACGGTTCGCCGCTTCGGCCGTCGTACACAACGGCTTTCCCGGCTGTTGTCATCATCCTCTCGCCCGAAGATGTTTCGGGGCGGAGATTCTTCAGTGCTTGTTGAATAGTGGGGTGGGCGCCCGCTCGTTCAACTTCATCCCACTTTGCTCCGTCGAAAACAGGGGTAGCGACGAAAACTGATGGTTCAGTTCTGGGTCGCGTCTTTCGTTCGGTGTTTGAGATGGGTTCACTTCCAACGAGTTCGCCGTCGTGTTCCCATCCCCAGCGTGCTGCGTACCCGAGGTGTGCTTCAAGGACCTGTCCGACGTTCATCCGGCTGGGAACCCCAAGTGGGCTCAGGATGATGTCGAGTGGTGTGCCATCTGCAAGATAAGGCATCTCTTCTATGGGCAGGATCTTGGAGATAACGCCTTTATTTCCATGTCGTCCTGCCAGCTTGTCACCAACGCTGATTTTGCGTTTTTGGGCCACGTAGACCCGCACAAGCTCGTTTACACCAGGGGGGAGTTCTTCGTCGTCGTCTCGTTGCAATACCCGAACGTCAGTGACGATGCCTCTTTCTCCATGAGGAACCTTCAATGAAGTGTCACGCACTTCGCGAGCTTTTTCTCCGAAGATGGCTCGGAGTAGGCGCTCTTCAGGAGTTAATTCTGTTTCGCCTTTTGGTGTGACTTTGCCTACCAGCACGTCGCCAGGACCTACTTCAGCCCCAACGCGGACTACGCCACGCTCGTCGAGGTCACCCAAGACGTCGTCGGCAACGTTTGGAATGTCACGAGTGATTTCTTCGGGTCCGAGTTTGGTGTCACGGGCATCGATTTCATGTTCATGTATGTGAATCGAAGTGAGCACGTCATCTTTGACGAGACGTTCGCTAATGATGATCGCGTCTTCAAAGTTGTACCCCTCCCACGCCATGTAGGCCACAAGGAGGTTCTTGCCTAGCGCCAACTCCCCTTGATCGGTGGAGGGGCCATCGGCAAGCACGGCGCCCTTCTTAACCTTGTCTCCTTCGCGAACGAGTGGCTTTTGGTTAATGCAGGTGTCTTGGTTGGAGCGCTCGAATTTCAGAAGTTGGTGCCTAACGTCACCGGCTTTCTTGTATTCGACGTTGATGCTGTTGCCAGTGACTTGGCTAACTACACCGTCTTCAGCCGCGAGAAGAACGTCTGCGGCGTCGCTTGCGGCACGTGATTCAATACCTGTTCCTACGTATGCCGCTTCAGATCGGAGCAATGGCACAGCTTGGCGCTGCATGTTTGCTCCCATGAGGGCGCGATTTGCATCGTCGTGCTCTAGGAACGGAATCAACGCCGTTGCTACGGACACAATTTGTTTGGGTGAGACGTCCATCATGTCGACTTCAGCCGCTGGTACGTAGCTGATTTCTGTGGTCGCCGCGAAGTACGTGTCGCGTTCCATTTGCAACTTGAGGTCCTGGAGGCTTGCGCCTTGTGGGCTCTTTCGCACCAGTACTCTCGGGTTGCGGAAGGCTTTCTTATCGGTCAGCGGCGCGTTGGCTTGCGCTACAACGAATTCTTCTTCTTCGTCTGCAGTGAGGTAACGGATTTCGTCGGTAACTATTCCTTTTTTGACGACTCTGTATGGCGATTCGATGAATCCGAATTCGTTCACTCGCGCGTATGTTGCCAATCCACCAATAAGCCCGATGTTCGGTCCTTCTGGAGTTTCGATCGGACACATGCGTCCGTAGTGACTGAAGTGGACGTCTCTAACTTCAAAGCCAGCTCGTTCTCGGGACAGACCACCTGGACCAAGCGCTGAAAGCCGACGTCGGTGAGTTAAACCAGAAAGCGGGTTGACCTGGTCCATGAACTGTGACAGTTGTGATGTACCGAAGAACTCTTTGATCGCTGCTGTTACAGGTCTGGTGTTAATGAGTGTCGTGGGTGTAATAGCCTCGACGTCTTGAGTGGTCATCCGTTCTCGGACGACCCTCTCCATGCGGCTGAGACCTATGCGTACCTGGTTTTGGATGAGCTCGCCTACGGACCGGATGCGCCTGTTCGCGAAGTGGTCTTGATCATCAAGGCGATAGCCCGGTTCCGCGTTAGCGAGGTGCAGCAAGTAGCTGATGGCGGCTAGTACTTCCGAACGAGTCAGAACTTGGGAGTCAGCTTCGGGACGTTCTAGATCAAGTCCGAAGAGATTCTCGAGTTTGTCGAGTTCCGCGCTTAGCTTTTTGTTGAGCTTGTATCGGCCCACTTTTGAGAGGGAATATCGTCGTTCTTCAAAGTAGGCGTTATTGAAGTAGTTGGCTGCGGCTTCGGGCGTGGGGGGTTCGCCTGGTCGAGCACGCTTGTATATTTCGATCAACGCCTCTTCTTTTGTCGGCGCGACTGGTGTGTCTTCCTCCTGGGCCCACTTGCCTCGCTCTGTTTCCCATTGACCTTCGAGAAAGTCGAAATGTTGAACGAAACGTTCAAGAAAACCTGGGTGGCTGGCTTCGTCGTAGCCAAGTGCGCGAAGCACCGTGAAAATGCTTAGTCGGCGTTTCCGGGCAATGCGGGCACCAGCCGTGACGTCTTTACCGGGTTTGTGTTCTACGTCAAATTCAATCCACTCACCTCGATAGGGGTGGATGGTTCCAGTGACAAGCTGGTGCTTTTGCATATTGCGAAGTCGGTAACGCTCCCCCGGTTGGAAGATGACACCTGGCGATCGGACGAGTTGACTTACGATGACTCGTTCCGTGCCGTTGATGATAAAAGTCCCCTTATCGGTCATTTTGGGGAAATCACCCATGAACACTGTTTGCTCTTTGATTTCGCCGGTGTTTCGGTTCATGAACCGAGCTCGAACGAAAATCTGATCAGAGTACGTGTGATCTTTTTCTTTGCATTCCTTTTCGGAAAACTTGGGCGGTCCTTTGAGGTCCTCGTCTTCACTGTCGAACTCGAATTCGAGTTCGAGGTTTCCTGTGAAATCGGTTATCGGACTGATATCGGCAAAGGTTTCTGCCATACCGAGCGCGAGAAAGCGGTCGAAGGATTTTTTTTGGACGTCAATTAGGTCGGGTAGCGGCAGAACCTCTTCGAGGTTGCCAAATGAATACCGTTCCCGGGCAGGGCGAGACGACAACGGGATCTCCTAGAGATTTTTATTCAGTTACGACCGAGACGGACGGTCGTCATAAGCATGGGCGCGCGGACACTCGCAGTGTTTTCCAAAAAAGACGACACCAGAGCCACGACAGCGGACAGGCTAGCGGCCAGAACGGCTTGGGACAAACCGGAGATCACTAGCGGGGGATTACAGCCGCGCTGCGGGCAGCTAAATAGCAGCCACCCAGAAACACTATTGCGTTCTTCGCAGCGAGGTTGACCGCTTGATCGGCAGGACCTTTTCTTGGCTACTAAAACCAAACAACAAGGCCATAGTCGAACAAGTAGGTCTATTTGATATCGACAGTGCCGCCAACGGCTTCAATAGCCTCTTTGGCTTTGTCGGCATCTTCTTTCGTGACTCCTTCGAGAATATTGTTTGGCGCGCCTTCGACTAGATCCTTGGCTTCTTTCAGCCCAAGACTGGTGAGTCCACGGACCTCTTTGATGACCTGAATCTTTTTATCGCCGGCGCCGGTGAGAACAACGTCGAATTCATCTTTAACTTCGGCAGCATCGCCGCCTGCGTCGCCGCCTCCAGCGGCCATCACGACTGGCGCAGCAGCGGCAGCTGTGACATCGAATTTCTCTTCGAATGCTTTCTTTAGCTCGACAAGTTCAAGGACCGACATGCTGCCGATCGCGTCGAGAATCTCTTCGGTGGTTGCCATTTCTTTGCTCCTAGGTTTCTAGTTCTCTTCGACGGCAGCTTCGCCGTCATCTTCTTGTGTTGACTTTCTTGGAGTTTCCTCCGCCGGTGTTTTCGCTTCGGCTTGTTCACTGGTCTCTTCATCACCAGCGTCTTCATCGGTCACCGAATCAGCATCAACTGCTTCCTCAGGAGAAGGTTCCCCTTCGGCTTGTTCGCTGGTCTCTTCATCACCAGCGTCTTCATCGGTCACCGAATCAGCATCAACTGCTTCCTCAGGAGAAGGTTCCCCTTCGGCTTGTTCGCTGGTCTCTTCATCACCAGCGTCTTCATCGGTCACCGAATCAGCATCAACTGCTTCCTCGGGAGAAGGTTCCGGGCCAGGATCGGCGTCGCCCTTATCTGACAGAGATTGCAACAAATTCGCCATTTCCGACAACAGATTGTTCATCATTGACACCATCTGCTGAAGCGGGGCAGCCAGACCAGCCGCGAGAGAAGTCAATAATTCGTCGCGCGATGGGAGATCCGCAAGTTGACGTACCTGAGCTTCATCAAGGACTTCACCGTTTAAGAGTCCGCCTTTGATGATCAACGCGTCATTGAGCGACGCGAACTGCTTCAGAGCTTTAGCCGCAGCTCCAGGATCCTTATCGACGAATGCCAACGCGATCGGCCCAACGAGCATTTCAACAAAACTCTCCGGGAAGCCTTCTTCCAACGCCCGACGCACAAGGGTATTTTTGTAAATCTTGTAGATGGCTTCGGCGTCACGCAGAGCGGTACGCAGTTCCGTCATCTGGGTTACGTTGAGACCTCGATATTCGGTAACGAGCACGGCTTCCGCTTCATCAAAGCGTTCTCGAACGTCTGCAACAACTGAGGTTTTTTCCGCTCGTGGTTCTCGCTCCATGTCTCACCCCCTTTTGGGTAGTCGGTGCTCGCATTGCGAACACCGAATCCAAGGGTCCGAAACTTCGGCCAAGGGCAACAGGGTTCGCCTCGTCGGGCTCAAGATGATTAACCCATCCTGATTTAGGGCCTGGCGGCCACCAGAGGTCTACGGCGAGCGAAATTTAATTGTCAGGTCAGGCTAGGGGAGCAACCTTAGAAAGCAAACAGGGTGCTCACCAGATTTCAAATTTGTTCATTCACCAAGCTTGCCGGGATCAACTTTGACGCCTGGACCCATAGTTGACGAAAGCGTAATTTTTTTGATGTACCTGCCCTTGGTGGAAGCCGGGCGAGCTCGCTCGATCTCATCCATAACGGCAGTGAAATTAGCAACTAAATCAGGTGCTCCGAAACTGGTTTTCCCGATGGCTAGTTGGACGTTGCCATATTTATCGGTTCGGTACTCAACTTTGCCACCTTTGAATTCGCCCACAGCTTTGCCGATATCGGTGGTTACGGTCCCAGACTTAGGATTGGGCATTAATCCGCGAGGTCCAAGCACTCGGCCAAGCTTGCCCACTATGGGCATCATGTCCGGTGTCGCTATCGCAAGATCAAAGTCCGTGAAACCTTTTTCAATTCGCTCGGCAAGATCGTCTGCGCCCACCACATCAGCTCCAGCTTCAGCAGCTTCAACCGCGGCATCGCCTTGAGCAAACACCGCGACTCGCACATCTCCACCAGTCCCCGATGGCAACGCAACAGTGCCTCGCACCATTTGGTCAGCTTTACGAGGATCGACCCCTAAACCAACAGCGATATCTACCGCTTCATCAAATTTAGCGGCAGCCATTTCTTTAACTATTTCGATTGCCTGCGCTGGTTCGTGAAGCATTTGCCGGTCGTAACGCCCGACTGCATCTGAATATTTTTTTCCACTCATTAGTGTCGCCCTTCAGCTACCTCTTCGTACGCGTGCGCTGGACGAGGTCTTTCCAGCGGGCGTCTTTCGATTACGCGCCGTGTACTTCGATACCCATCGAACGAGCCGTTCCGGCTACCTGCAGCTTGGCGGCCTCAAGGTCATTGGCATTGAGGTCGGGCATTTTCACATTTGCGATTTCTTCCAACTGTCTTTGAGAGATTGAACCAACAGTTTCTCGCCCCGGTTCATTTGCTGCTTTCTCAAGCCGAGCTGCCTCACGAATGAGGACTGATGTTGGAGGAGTCTTCGTGATGAAAGTGAACGAGCGATCTTCAAATATGGTGATCTCGACGGGAACAATGGTCCCTCGCTGACTTTCGGTTTGCGCGTTATATGCCTTGCAGAAATCCATGATCTGAACTCCGTGGGGGCCAAGCGCTGTGCCAACTGGTGGAGCTGGGCTGGCTTGTCCAGCTGGGATCTGAATCTTGACTATTGAGGCGACTTTCTTTTTCGCCATGAGCGTTCTCCGTATGGGTGGGGCTCAAGCGTCAGCGAGAGCGAGACATGACATTGTTTCGTGTGGATCCTCAGATGACAACCAACCTGGAATCAAATTTTCGCAACTTGCGCGAAATCCAGTTCTACCGGCGTCTCCCGACCAAAGATATTGACCAACACTTTGACTTTGAGTTGCTCGTCGTTGATTTCAACAATTTGGCCTTGGAAGTCTGCGAATGGGCCTTCTTTGATCCGCACACTCTCATTGAGTTCATAAAGAAGGCGTGGCTTGATCTTTCGCTGCGGCTCATCACCATCTTTCTTTAGCGCAAGGAAATTATCTACTTCTTTGCGTCGTAGCGGTGACGGTTTGCCGCCCGGGCCAGCGAACCCTGTTACTCCAGGTGTATTGCGGATCATGTGATGCACATCGTCGTTCCTGCGGCAACGAATCAATAGGTACCCCGGGAACATCTTTTTTTGGACCACGACCCGTTGTCCATTGCGAAACTCGGTGACGTCTTCCATGGGAACGACGACCTCGTAAATTTTTTCTTCCATGTCAAATGACTGAACTCGAGCTTCAAGATTTTGTTTGACCTTTTTTTCGTACCCCGATTGGGTGTGGACTACGAACCACTTACCAGGTCGGTCGTAGGCGGACACCTCTTCCTCTACTGGTTCTAAAAGGTCATCTTCGTTGAGAACATCACCGTTCTCAGAAGCTAAAAGTTGTTCTGCGTCAGGATCGCTTGTTTGGGTGACGTTGCCGTCAACGTCGGTCTGGGCGCCCGAATCCACTGTCGTTTCGCTACCTAGCAAGCGGCGCGCCGCTGCCATTGGATCGGGGGTTGAGGAATCGGTATCAGTCATTAGTTCACATCGAAGAGGCGTAGAACCCCTTCGCCAGTCAGGTAGTCGAGCCCAGCGATTAGAGCGGTCAGAACAACAATGGTGCAAAACACAACCACTGAGTAGTTGATGATCTCATCCTTGGTGGGCCACACTACTTTGCGCAGTTCGCCCTTTACCTCTCGCACGAACTGGGTCGGGCCTGCCCGTTCGGTGTCATTAGGATTCCCGGCAGCCGCGCCTCGACGATCACGGTTGGCTATAGGGGCGCCATCGGCGCTCATTTCTCCCTGCTTTTGCAGGTGCCTTCGTGTCTGTCGGTTCATTGCCATGGGTGATTGCCGTGTGTTTGGGCCCAAATTCGGGCGGGGTTGGATGCGCCGTTAAGGGCAACAGCGAAGCAGGGCAGGAGGGACTTGAACCCACAACCTTCGGTTTTGGAGACCGGTGCTCTACCAAATTGAGCTACTGCCCTCAGCGGAAGCGAACTTCCTAGTAATGAGGCAGTGAAAAACGATAGCAGCGGGGTTCTTCGTTTCCTTTTTCTTATCGCCTTAACTTGCTTGAGTGACACGGCGACGTCCCGATCGCGAACCGATTCCTACGAGTAAAGCGAGGGCCACAACACACATTCCGGCAAATTTTGACCGGCGGCGACGGGCAATAGCAGGTGTTCTATCTAGCGTGTCGACGACGTTGAGAATACGGTTCACCAAGCCACCGGGAACAGGCACGTCGCTTCTCAACGCCTGTAGTTGTCTTTGTATTCGACGTTCTCGAGACATTTCTGCTTGGCATCGAAGGCATCTCCGGACATGTTGCCGGATCTTCAGAGATCCAATGATTTCTCCACGTGCCATTGCCCTTATTTGTCGCTTATTGCGCTCACATCGCATAGCGCGCCTCGAGTGCGTCGTCAGTGACTCGGTTATCAACCACTGTTTGGCTCGTTTCAATCGCGGCGCGTAAACGCTTGCGGCCGCGATGCAACCGGACCTTTGCGGCAGTTGCAGAGATGCCCAGTTGATTGCCAATTTCTGAGTGCGGTAAATCGAAGATGTCTCTCAGCACGACGACGGTGCGGAGATGTGGGGGAAGTCCTTCAAGCGCATCTCGGAGCTCAGTGCTGAACTCCGCATCTGTGAGATGACACTCGGGGTGATGATCACAATTGGCGTCCACAACATCTTCTTCGATCTGATCACACTGGTAACGGTTCCGACGTGTGACCAGGGTGTTCGCGCAGTTGACGGTGATGCGATGCAGCCATGTACTGAATCGTGCTTCGCTTCGAAAATCGATCAAGCCTCTGTAGGCGCGAAGGTATGCATCTTGGACGACGTCGAAAGCGTCGTGGTGATTTCCCGTGAGCCGAGCCGCTAGGAGAAATATGTCGGCGTATGTTGCATCTACTAGACGAGCGAACGCGGCTTCGTCACCCGCGCGGGCTGCGTCAACATCAACCCGAGCTTGCTCTGTAGGCATAGTTTGACGCTACTCGTCTGTTTACGGTGGCGTCGTCTTCAGGTACTAGTTTCGCGATTGTGTCCCAACGCGACGCTTAAAAGGTTAGTTATTCGAGGATCTTGGTGACTCGACCCGCACCCACGGTGCGGCCACCTTCACGAATTGCGAACCGTAGACCATCGTCCATAGCGATCGGGTTGATCAACTCGACGGTCATGTCAGTGTTATCACC
>Ga0315334_10001043_pt1 | contig 17105 bp, 12 predicted proteins | sample M150034915metaG_FD_205555 | JGI IMG/M metagenome (GOLD analysis project Ga0315334, IMG submission 205555) | Ammonia-oxidizing marine archaeal communities from Monterey Bay, California, United States - M1 500m 34915 | ecosystem: Environmental > Aquatic > Marine > Intertidal zone | place: USA... | reverse complement strand
TGTAAAAGAGTTAGTGAACGCGATGGCCATTTAGTAAATGTGGAAGTTGAATTGAATAGAGAAACAAGTTTGTCAGAAATAAAAGAATGGATGGCAGCATGGAGCGATAGACCACAACATCTGAAATTACCTTCTGCACCTGATAACCCTGTCATCATCATCGATGGTTTACCAACCAGAGAGGAATATCTGATGGCAGGTGGAGAGGGATTGAAGTCCGGCATGTCAGTAGTTGTTGGAAACTTAAAAATTGATAAAACAAAATTATCTTTCTCTGCGCTATCTCATAATACCATCAGAGGGGCTGCCGGTGGATGCATCCTTCTGGCTGAGTTGATGCTTGCTGAAGGATTGCTCGATTGAGTACATGCTGTGAAAGGACTCATATGGGATTCGTGATTGGGACGCGTTGGTGAGTTGATGGGAGAGGTATCTGTTCTTTCAGACCAAACACTTAGTCAACTCAATGATGAGGCTGGAAAACGCTGGCCTGGAGCATGGGATGATTCAACTCAACGGGTTCAGGTACTAATTCTCTGTAAACGTAGAGAGCGAGTGATTCTTGAGCAACATGGTGCTACTATTCAGCATCAACAACCTGTCTTTGGATTATTTCACCGCCCACGCCATTCACTGCATTTGTTTGAGTCTCAAGGCTTCAATCATCGTGATGCATCCTTTCAGTTTCTCGATATTGCAACTGCTGAATTAGGCGCATGGCTCCAACATTTGATTACCAATGATGGTTGGAAGCGAAGTTCCACCACGATATGCCCTCTTCCTGCGGGTGCTAATGTGCCGATGCAAAGACGCTTTGAGAACCACACAATCCTTACATTCAGACATCCAGATTTACCTGAATTACAGAGGCTATATCTCGCAATGCCTTTGGAAAGCATTGTTGGCAAGGCCTACATTTCATATCCACCCGGCAGTGAAGCAAAGGAATCTGAGCCTGTGCCGAAGGTGGAAAGAACTCCTGCCTCAACGCATGTTGCTCCAACCATTCCCAAACCATCATCTGAACCTGAGAAAGAAGTTGGATTGGAAGACCTTGCTGCTGAAATGGAGGAGGAAGAAGAAAATTCGGATGTGGATGAATTATTCGATGGTTTCAGTGCGGACTTATTAGAGAGCGTTACCCACTCTGCTGCCGGTGAACAGGAAGTAGAAACTCCTCCGGTTCCAGAATTAAAAGAACCAGAAGTCGTGATTAAGGAAGTTCCAATTATTGAAGATGCTCCAATTATCAAAGAAGCCCCCATTATCAAAGAAGCCCCTCAGCCAAAGAAAGCAGATACTTCTGCCGCCCCAACTCCAAGCAATCAAGTAAGACACTCGATGCCTGTGCCTTCTGATGGTGGTGTAGTTGATTCTTTCAGGGCAGTCGTTAGAGAATTGTTGGCGGAAGGTATGGAGGCTTCGGATATGATGGGAGACCCTAGATTTGCAGAAGCCAGTGAATTTTGTGAGGCTGCTGGTGTCGATACATGGCCTATGTTTATGGAAATGACCGGCAATTAGGTTTGTTTTGCCTGCAAAGGATTCAAGACGGGGCCGCGTCAGCCGCTATTCGAACGAGTATGCCCTATTGCACGAATTGTGGATTGCCGCAACAAAACGGCGTAGCTCAATGCCAGTCATGCGCAAGTCAACTTCCTGGTCAGCAATTGATGGCAAGGCTAGAAACTGAGGCAGCAAATATTCGTCGAACTGCGTCTGCGAATAACGCCTCTGCTCAACGGCAAAACGGTTTTTCTCAGCCTCAAAATGGTCAGACTACTCAAGTTCGGACCCCGGTACAAGCGCCACAAGCAGCACCGGTATCGCAAACTTCGACACTTGATAGACTCGAAGAAATGCGCAGGCAAGCAGATGCTCTCGCTCAGCAGAAATACTTGGACCAACAAGGTAGACCACTGCGTTGGTGATTTACATTCGCCTGCGCCAATTGGCCATCAGGCTCTCCAAGTTAAATCCTCATCCACAATGTGATGTTCTCCTTGAGCAATATGCTACTGAAGGAAATTTGGCGGCTGAATGGCTATCAAAAATGGATGGACTTGAAGGTTGTAAGGTTGCAGACCTTGGCGCAGGAAATGGTATTCTTGGGATCGGGGCGAATCTGCTCGGAGCCGAAAAAGTTTGGTTGATTGAATGCGATGAAGAAGTTGCTAAAACTGCTGAAAAAAACTGTCAAGAGTTTCCGCAAGTTGAAGTCCTCTTACACCAAATAACTGATGGATTACCTTTGGAAATAGAACCTCAAACTATCATCATGAATCCTCCTTGGGGCACACAAAAAAAGGCTGCTGACAGACCGTTTCTCCTTGCTGCAATGCGCTCTTCTGCCAACCTTATTCATTTAATGCACAGTGGCAAAAGCACTCATATTGCAGCGATGGCAGAAGATGAAGGATGGAATGCCGAAGTCCGAATGGAAGCCGAGTTCAGATTGCCTGCAAAGTATTCCCATCACACCTCAAGAAGTAGTACAACGGCTGTGAAATGCTGGAGATTATGGCGTCGCTGAAGGGGTTGGGTTGAAATGCGGACAGCCAACCGCCCCGCCATATGTCCAGCCCAATGGGTAGGAAGCGGAGTCGATTCTAATGAGTAGTACAAGCATCAAAACCCCCGGTGAAAACATCGCATCGGCAGAAGATTGGAAAGCCGGTGAAGGAACCATGGTCCAAGGAGAACATGTCATATCAACAATGACAGGGCTTGTAAACTTCAATCAAGATGAACAAACTATTTCAATTGCTTCAGATTGTAAAGGTGTTCCCGATGTCAAGGTTGGAGATACCGTAATCGCTGAAATTGCAAAGATTCGAGAATCTATGTTAGAAGCAAGAATTTTGCACGTCGAAGGCGACGATGGAAGAGAGCCAATGCCACAACACCTTTACGGCCAAATTCACGTAACCAAAATGGTAGACCGTTATCTCCATGATGCCAGTGATGGTGTACGCCGAAGAGATATCATCAGAGCAACTGTCACTGATAACAATCCGGTTATTCGCCTCGACATGAGAAATGGCGATGATTGTGGAGTTCTACAAGCGATTTGTCCCCAGTGCGGAAACCAATTAATTACCGCAGAGCATGAGGATTGGAATGTGGCTTGCAGTTATTGCAATTACCTCTCATTTAGAGCATTAGCTAAATCATTTGGACTTGGATATAACCCCTCATCAGGCGACACTCCAGATTACAATAAATCAGGCAAGCGATGGGGCAAGGAAGCAGAGCAGTATTTTGCGATCGGCCCTGCTGCCCGCTCTAACCTAATCGCCACTGATTTCCGCAACGACGGTCGAGAAGTTGAGCACTTCCGTTTTGAAGGCACAGGCGGCGGTGGCGCTGGACGTGGTGGAGGCCGAAGAGAAAGGCCCACTGGAAGGAAGATTTTCGTTGGAGGATTATCCAGAGAAGTTAGCGATGATGACCTGCTTGAAGCCTTCAAGAAATACGGGAAAGTCGTTGACCACGTAGTAATGAAAGATCGAGAAACCGGTAATAACCGAGGCTTCGGATTCGTCACATTTGCAAAAGATGAGGATGGAGATAAGGCGATTTCAGGCCTCAATAAACAGGACTTCATGGGGCGCAGGCTAACTGTTAATGATGCAGGCGACAAGAAAGGCGACAAAAAGCCACAACAGAAGGTCGAAGGAACCCGACTCTATGTGGGTGGCTTACCATGGAAAATCAACAACGAGGAACTGACCAAGGTTTTCTCAGAACATGGTAAGGTCAACGACTGCCACATCGTTATGGACGGAGACCGCTCGAAGGGATTCGGATTCGTCACCGTAAGTGATGAAAGCGCAGACAAGGTCATCGAATCACTTGATGGGCAAGAAGTTCAAGGCCGCAGATTGAAGGTGGCAAAGGCCAAGGCCCGCAGCGATAGCAGGGGAGGAAGAAAAGACAGCCGAGATGGCGGAAAGCCTCAACGCACCTCCCGTGAAATGCAAGCTCGTAAGGAAGAAGGTCTGAAGGATTGAGTGAATCATAATGGCAGAGGAAGAACCTGAGTGGTTACTTCTCGACGGCTATGAAGATGAGCCAGCAGCATTTGGAGTGCCTCCCTACGTTGGATTCCACATTAGATACATTGCAGGGGTCTTTGAATCTCAAAACATTCCATACCGGTATTTGACTATTGACCAGTGGAGACGGCAAAGATTCTCTCTCCAAAACAGTGCCGGAATCGTCGTCTTTGCTGGAGCAGTTGTACCGGGCAAATACCTTCGTGGAACGCCAATAAGTGAAAAAGAGGTCAATGAAGTCCTACGTGCAGCACCACTGGATATTCCAGTATTATGTGGAGGCTGGGCAATCCGATTATGGCGCCAAGCAGGTTGGTTACCATTGCGCAAAAATCTCTTTCTCGCAGTACAAGATACCGATGCGACTCTGTCTCACTATCTCGATTCAAATGAATGGAAACACCAACGCAGAAGCACAGAGCAATGGTCAAACTGGGCTTGCTCAGGAGCCACTTCAAAGGCAGTCACTGACCACCCTGACCTAAACGGACCATTGACCTACGAAGTAGAAGTCTACCAAGGCTGTGTACGATACAAACAAGGTTGTAAATTTTGTATTGAACCAAAGAAAGGGGTGCCGATTTGGCGAACTCCTGAAGATATCATCAACGAGGTCAAATTGGCTCATGATAATGGCGTAAAGCACGTCAGATTAGGAGGAATGACAGATGTCTTCACTTACATGGCTGAAGGGGTTGTGGAAATGGAATATCCAATCCCAAACCCCGAACCAATTGCAAATTTATTACATGGCTTAAGAGAAGATGAAAGACTGGATATTTTGGCAGTTGATAATGGCAATCCATCAATAATTGCAGAAAATATTGAGCCATCGACTGAAATCACCAAAACTCTCTGTGATACACTTTCAGATGGTAGTGTTCTTTCCTTCGGCTTAGAGAGTGCTGACCCTGCAGTTCATGCTGAAAACTGGCTCAACTGCTCAGCCGAGCAACTCAAATCCGCAGTTCGTTTGATTAACAAATACGGAAGGGGAAAAGGTCAACGAGGGCTGCCAAAGTTACTACCTGGGCTCAACTTCATCGCTGGATTGAATGGTGAAACTACTGAATCGTATAGTTATAACAAAGAATTGCTGACATCACTTAGAGATGATGGCCTACAACTTCGTAGAATAAATATTAGACAAGTTGAGGGTGAGGGTTTTCAGAAAATCGAAGAAAAAGCATTCCGCCAATTCAAGGAATGGGTTCGCGATGAAATCGATGCGCCATTACTGCAAGAAATGTTTCCAATCGGACAAGTATTGAAGAGAGTATATTGGGAGAGTCACGACAATCGAATTCGCCTTCCTTCAAACCTTTCAAAAGAACATCGCAGTCCGGCAATTCATGGTAAGGCAGGCGTTACATTTGGCCGTCAAATCGGCGCCTATCCGATTTTAATTGGCGCCTCATATCATATCCCATTGGAAAGTGAATCAGATATCGTAGTGACATCACATGGGAAGAGAAGTATTACTGGGGTTGAATTAGGCTTGGATATCAATACAGTTAGTCAGTCACAATTACAAGCAATTCCAGGCATAGGTGAGAAAACTGCTTGGAAAATTGTTAGCAGCCGCGCTAAAATAATGCGAAAAAACCGTAATAGTCCGGCGTTTGAGTCCTTGGAGGATGCCTTTGAGGGTGAAGTTCCAAAATTAGCTTTTACAATCTTCAATACTTAGCCATACCCCTAGATGTTTTCAACTGCCACCTTATGCTACTCACTAATGGAAGCCCTGCTATCGGCCGCCAAATCTCTCTCTGCAGATTGCCGCGCTATTGCTGATAGGACACTAATGAGTTCAGATAAAGTCGGGCTTTTTTACAATCCTTTGGAATATGCTTGGGCCCCACATTATGAGTACATTCGTCGCTTCGGTGGCCTTGGTGCTAAGACCTTGTTAGTTGGAATGAACCCTGGTCATGGAATGGGGAATACAGGCATTCCATTCGGCTGTCCCGAGCAAGTTCGTGAGACTCTTGAGATACGCGACTTAGAAGTTCATCAACCACCTGTCCTTCATCCAAAGCGACCTGTATACGGACTTGATTGCCCCAAGCCAGAAGTTTCTGGTCGACGGATTTGGTCATTTCTGAGTGAATTGTACGGCAGTCCTGAAGAAATTCATCAAAATGTGTACATTGTCAATCACTGCCCTTTGTGGATCTTTACTCCTACTGGAGGAAACTTGACCCCTGACAAGTTGAATAATGTCGAAGGTGGTGAATTATTGCAACGCTGCGACCAACATTTGCTTGAAGTGGCAAAAATTCTTGATGCAGATAGAATTATTGCAGTTGGTAATTATTCCCACAAGAGAATATCTTCCTTAGATCATGGCGTAATTCTAACAAAAATCCCCCATCCAAGTCCTGCAAGCCCTTTGGCAAACCGGAATGGCGGAGCAGATTGGAGAGCCATTGTTAGAGAAGTATTGTTGCAGGACCGACCGGCCGGCCTTTCTTAAGTAGAACCGCCTTTCACGAGCCATGGCGAATACAGAGATGCAATGGGCTTGGCCAAAAGCGGATGCGCATCGAGATTGGAGTCAACCGGCTGGAGACGACCCTCATACCTTGCATGATATGTTGATGCAAAGCGTAGAACGTTTTGGTGACCACCCCTGTTTTGGTTGGATACAGGAGAAAGGGATGGAGAGAGTTAATCTCAGTTATTTGGAATTCTCATCACTAGTTGATTCAGTTGCTAGAGGCTTTGTTTCCAAGGGCCTGATTGGCGGGGAGAGAATCGCTTTAATCACCGATAATTGTATCGAATGGGCGGCCTCAGCCTATGCAGCAAACCGCCTTGGTGCGGCTTATACCGGTATGTATACTCACCAGCATGGTAGTGAGTGGAAATTTATTATCGATGATTCATCTCCGACAATCATTATCGTTGCAAATACCGGTGTGCTTGATAGATTGAGTGCCAACCTATCTGACAAAGCAGAAGACTGGCCTTCGGGGGGAGTTATTCTACTCGGGGAAGAAGAAGCAAACGAATTACCGCCAGAGGGTGTTGAAGTTGAAAATTGGAGTACATTTGTCAGTGCTAGTAGGACCGCTCCTGCTCTTGAAAGGCCTCGTTCTGACCACAATTCACTGGCTTCTTTGATTTACACCAGTGGGACCACAGGCAATCCTAAAGGGGTCATGCTTTCTAATTGGAATTTGCTCTCAAATGTTGTAGCGGTTCAATCTGTTTTCGAAATTTATGTTGGTGATAGGAATGCTGCATTCTTGCCTTGGGCACACTCTTTTGGTAGCACTTTCGACCTGCATTATATGCTACGTTCAGGAGTTCACATCAATTTGATTTCCGACCTAAGACGTATTGCAGATGAATGTCAAGTTATCAAACCGCATTGCATGCTTGCTGTTCCTCGTGTTTGGAATAAATTCCATGACCGTGTTAATGCTCAATTCCAAACCAGTGGTTTGAAGCGTTTCATGTCTGGTCAGGCAAATCTGTATTCTGCAAAACGTATCCGTAAATCTGGAATCGATTGCGACGCTGTACCTGCCAAGGGATTCAGCGACAAATTATTCGATAAATTAGTTTGGAAGAAAGTGCGTGCTCGGTTTGGCGGAAACCTCCGCTTCGCCCTCTCAGGTGCTGCTGCTCTTTCTCCCGATATTGCCGGTTTCATTCAAAAAGTTGGATTCACTATCTACGAGGGGTATGGATTAACAGAGACATCGCCCCTTGTTAGTGCAAATGGTTGGATGGGTAAAGGCAAATCGCGCCTCCATACCGTAGGCCAACCAATCAGTGGAGTGAAAATAAAAATTGACACCAGTGTTTGGGATGATCCTGACAATCCAGATGATGGAGAAATAATCGTTTATGGTCCAAATGTTATGCAGGGTTATTGGAATAACCCAGAAGCAACAGCCGATGTTATGACTGCTGATGGTGGTTTCAGAACAGGTGATCTCGGTCGTCTCTCTGATGACGGTTATCTCTCTATCACAGGACGTGTTAAATCTCAATTCAAACTTGAGAATGGCAAATATGTTTCCCCTGCACCACTTGAGGAGAATCTGAAACTTTCTCCTTTGGTTGAACAATGTGTACTTGATGGAAGAAATCGCAAACACACCTACTTGATAATTCACCCAAATAAGGAAGCGATGGAACCAGCACTCAAAGCATCTGGTTTGATTCTAAGTGGAGATTGGACAGAAATATGCTCTGATGCAGCGGTTCGCTCATGGTTATTAGATGAACTTCGTGAAAAATCCATGGAAAAACCGACCTGGAAAGGATTTGAAAAGCCAGATGCAATCATCCTAGATGCCGAAGAATGGTCGACCGAAAATGATCTATTAACTCCAAGTTTAAAGGTAAAGTTACGAAACCTAATGAGCCGCCACGAAGAGGAAATAAACTCTTTGAATTGAGAATTGGAATAAAGAGGAAATGCTGTTTTTCAGCAATTTTACGAGAATGTCGGCCCGTGGTTTATTTACTTCCGAGGAGGATGAAGTAGCGGACGGAGATGTTGATGACAGGGGAATCCTTGGCCAAATCACCCCCTCAGAAGTCTTTGTTACGATTGTGGATTGAGCGGCCTTTGGGTATTGGAGTGCTCATTGGAATAGTCGCAGGAAGTCTAAATTCGATTATGCTTGACGTTCCTATGATGCCTTCAATATTAGTTGGCTCTATACTTGGCTTGGCAGTTTGTACAATAGGATGTCCTGCCATGAGAACTAAAATGCTGGCAAGACGAGAACGAAAAAGAGCGCTAAGTGTGGATGACTCGAAAAGAGTACGCGCCACCTCAGCCTTTTCTACATTCGACTAAAGCACCGGAACAGACTTCAAGGGAGCGCCAGCCGACGGGCTGGGAGTAGTATGTCTAGGCAACTAATCAGTGTCGAAGAAATCTCCCGTTCATTCGGTGCAGTCGACGTTCTATCCGATGTCTCATTCTTAGTCAATGAAGGCGACCGTATAGGTATCGTTGGACATAATGGGGCTGGTAAAACTACCTTGCTCAATACAATTAGTGAGCAAAAGCAAGATATGGGAGATATTGAATTTGCCGAAGGTCTTCGTATAGCGTACTTGACTCAAGTTCGCGATATTGAAGATGATGCCACAATTGAAGAGGAATTAGCAAGGAAAGGTAGGCAATTCCTTGAATTGGAAGAGGAGATTTCTGCCATCGAAGTAGATATGGGCAAGCCAGAGTTTTACGAGGGGAATTGGCAACCTGTCCTCGACCGCTATGCAGAATTACAACAAATGTTGGCAAGTAGTGGTGGAGCAAATGTTGCATTAAGAGCAAAAGCAATCCTCGAAAGGCTTGGCTTGAGTCATCATCCTATGAAGATGAAAGTGAACAAATTATCAGGAGGAGAAAGGGCAAAACTGGCTTTGGCAAGGCAACTTGTGGGATTAGATGGTATCGATATGTTATTCCTCGACGAACCAACCAATCACTTGGACATTGAAACCACAGAATGGTTAGAACAGTTTCTGCGAGATTTCCATGGAACTATGATCATGGTTAGCCACGACCGTTATTTCCTTGATCAAGTCTGTACTAGAATTCTTGAAATTGAGAACCAAATGGTATGGCAATATGCAGGAAATTACACCAAGCACCTCAAGCAAAAAATCTCTAATGCAGCGGCCCTTGGAGACCTGATAAATACTCTTGATAAAAAAATCAAACATACTCTTTCAGGCCTTCAACACATGAAGAGAAATAACAAGTTCGATAAATCCATTTCTGCCAAACATAAGATGATTGAGCGCATGCAAAAAGAGCGGAAAGCCTTGGTCGCAAGAGTTCCAAAGCAGCGCAAGGGGCTACAATTCAATCTAGAATCTGTGGACAAAGCATCTCTTGACGTACTCGAATTAGAAGCTGTCTACAAACGCTTCGATGGATTGGAACAACCAATACTGAGCAATGCAGAATTATTCATCAACAAAGGGATGAAAATAGGAATTGTCGGTGGCAATGGAGTTGGAAAAACAACCTTATTGAAAATGATAAATGGGGACGAAGAAATCGATACGGGGAAACTTGAGGTCAGCCCTGGAGTTATTATCGGCTATTTCCACCAAGATCATAGAACCCTTAATTTCGACTTAACTCCTATCAAACAAATAGAAAAATTACGCCCTGATTTGGATTATGGAGAAGTAAGGGCTGCCTTAGGTCGTTTTCAATTTGCCAAAGAGCAAGTGGACACAAAACTTCAGAAATTGTCTGGCGGGGAAAGAGCAAGGGTCGCCTTACTCCAACTACTTCTTGAGGAAAATAATCTATTGTTGATGGATGAACCAACCAACCACTTAGACGTCGATGCAAAAGAAAGTCTCGAAGGGGCACTCAACCAATATGACGGCTCTCTTATGATGGTTAGTCACGACCGCTGGTTCTTAGACCAAACAGTGAATTGGATTCTTGAATTAAAGAATGGCAAACTAAAGATGTACAAAGGAAATTACTCCGATTACATCGCCGCTCGGTGAGCCAAAGCCTTGGCCAAAAAGAGAGGAATATCCGAGGCGACCATTCCTATGCCTAATTCTGCTTCAGCCATTTTTCCAGCCTCTCTTAACAAATAAGATGCTAAGCGTGCAGCTGGCCATGGCGCCATTCCAGTGGCAAGCAGTCCACCAATTGCCCCAGCGAGTAAATCTCCTGTGCCGCCCATGGCCATTCTTGCTGAACCTTGCGATGATTGACAATATCTTCCATTCATTCCCCAAATATGGTCCACCGCACCTGTTTCGATAATTACTGCGTTTTCCTCATCATGAGTAAATTTCCTCCAATTAGATTCATTCATCAATGATTCTAGTGTCTCTGGGCATGTGGTGTCTTCCAACCATGATTCTAATTCTAGGGAGTGAGGAGTGATAACAACCTTCAATCCAGCCAACATACTCCTTTTGGGAAGTGCTTTGATTGCATCAGCATCGATAACGGTTGGAATCTCTCTTACTGTTGCAATAACCAATAACTCCCTAATTGCATCTAAGGTTTCTTCTGCATCCCCAAGCCCAGGTCCGATAACAATTGCTTGAATTCCTCGACCGCTTTTCATTCTCTGTTCTAAGGTTGAAACACTGTTGAGGGAAAATATTTCTTCATCGGGTATTTTTTCAGGAATCAATTCAGTTGGCCATGAAACTCTTGCACTTGCAGAAGATGGCATCGCCACATGAACCAAATCCGCACCCATCCTTGCTGCTGCCATTCCCGACAGTATGGGGGCGCCATGATAAGGCCCCCCGCCAATAACCAAAACACGGCCTCTATCTCCCTTTTTCGCATCATCTTTCAAGGCGGGGAGTCTCAATAAATCACCGATTCCAGGATTTATGGTTTCATCTGGCCAAGGTAATGAAGCAACCTTGATTCCACCAACTCCATTTGCAATCTCGCCTACTTCATTGAGGAGGCCCATTTTTGGCGCATGAAAAGTCAAAGTTCGACCAACATTCATTTGCTTTGAAGAACACAATCCTGTCGGAACATCACAGGCAAGTATCCGTGGAAACTGTACTTCAAATCTAGCCATCAACCAATCCATAACTTCGCCTACAGATCCTCTTGGCAAAGCAGGAGTCCCTGGTCCATCTGGACCAACTCCCAAGAGGCAATCAACCAACATTAACACCTTTCGGTCACGGGGAATTGGAATAGACCAACCATTGCCCTGCCAACTATGAATTGGTACTCCTGCACTCTTAGCCGTATTACGCATATCTTGGGAAATATCGCTTTTTTGTTGAGCATGACTGACAAGGATTCTAACCGTCAAAGGTAAATCGTACCACAATGAATACAAGGCACTGGCAGCAACAAATCCATCACCACCATTATTCCCTGGACCGCAAAGAAACCAAACTTCGCCAAGACCTCCCTTATCTCCTACGCCACTGCTGACTTCACTGGCAAGAGATGCACCTGCCGATATCATCAATTCTGAAAGTTCTACACCGAGGGCTGCTGCATTCGCATCAAAGACCGCGCTTTCGGCCCAATGCATTAGCCAGCCGCTATCTGCCATCACACGCCGATATCCGCCGAGGTTGATTATTCATTCAGAAAAATGTTATTATTTTGCCATTTAATATCAAGATGGTCATATTTGGATTTAGTATTTTTTTGATACTTAAGTCGAAGCGCCTTGAGAAGCATTATATCGTATTATTTTCCATGTAATACAATGGAAGCAGCATCACCAAGCGGACCCCCCTCACTTCGTATGCTAAAGATCGATGATGAATTCACCCTTGTACCACCGAAAGCCAAGGTTAAGGACGCAGCAAATATCCTCCTTCAAAACCCAGAACAGACTATTATCGCTTACCAAGGGGCTGGAAAACCAGGAATGATTGCAAAATTGCGTGGGAAGACCGAAGGAGTCCTTGGGGTAATTACTGCAGAGGTATTAGTCAAAGCTGCTGCAGAAGATAAAAAACTCGATGGCGGAGATCCAATCAAACAATGTTGGAGTGAAAAGATCCTCGAACTCCACATCGATATGCCAATTATTCAAGCCCTTCAAGAAATCAATCGTAAACAACCAGATGCAGTCATCGTTAGAGATTCAGATGGTTCCTTCCATGGATTTCTCTCTTCTAATGATTTCCGCGGAGCAATGGAGTTACTTGGAGAACCAGACCTCGGAGGAGATGGCAAACCATCTGCTCAACCAGAAGAGGAAGAAGGGGGAATACTCTCCGCAGTTGGAAATGTCATCGAAGGTACGGTAGATGTTGCAACAGGAGTTGTAGAAGATGTTGCAAGTATGCTAACCAAGGCAGTCGAAGCAGCAGGCCTAGTCAGTCCAAAAGCAGCAGCCGCGGCAAAGGCTGCTAAGGCAGCAAAAAAAGTAGTTCATGGAGTAGGAGATACCCTCCACGATATCGTCTTCAAAGCAGGTGAAGAAGATGACACAATGATCAAGAGAATTGCTAGATTAAATCTAATCCACCCTAATGAGAATTACATGCGGGTTGCAGACTTACTATGCAAGGGAATGGATGGAACAATCCTCGTCTTCAAACATACAAAAGGAGCCAAAAATAATCCACTGAAGGAAGGTCTTTCATCGGTCAATGATTTTCATGGTGCCATCGACCTGAATAGCCTGTTTGAGATGCTTGCCGATGGAAAGGCTGTCAACTCAGTGAAAGCCAAGGATGAGAAATATCTCAAGAAACCACTGCTCAACATGTCCAACATTAGCAGCGTGGCCCATACCCTTGTCACCAGCAAGGCAGTGCCATTTGCGGCAATGCTGTTGACTGACCACCACGATAAGGTTCTGGGAATGCTTGGTCCAAGTGACCTGAGAGACCGAGTCATTGACGAAGCCGTAAAATCAGCGATGCCTGCTTCAGCCAGTCCAGCAGTAATTGGTGCTGTTTCTTCAGTAGCAAAACAGGTTGACATCGGCAGCGTGATGAAACGCTGGCAGAGCCTTGATGATGGTCAAAAAAATGCATTACGTAACCTTGTCAACAATGATACGGATACATTCAGTGCACTCAATACCGTGCTTGGGGAAGATCTCTGGGCAAGCCTACCCAATCTGGCCTCCCCTGATAAAATTCCAATTCAACTGACCCTGACAGAGGCAATTGCAGATGATAGGTTCGACCCTGAGAATACTCAAAAATTGGTTGGTATCGCTCAAGGACTTGGCCTTGAGGAGTCATCGACGGTTCCCGAACTCCTCGCCGCAGCCGAATCCAAAGCAATGCAAGATGGTATCTTGGATGAACTTGAGAAAGCAAAGATAGGGGAAATAAGCAGCATTGTCAAATCTATTCAAGAAGCACAAATTAAGGGGGTGGATGAATGACTGGATTCAACAATGTAAACACTGCAAACCAAAATGCGCCATATAGCCGAGGTCACAAATACGGTGATACCATTGAATTCAATACCTTCTCCAAACTTCAACAAGCAGGCGATGGATCACGGGTTTTTAAAGTTCATATTTACTATGACAAGTACGTGCATGGAATCGAATTTGAATATTTAAAAACGGATGGGTCAGGCTACAGAGATGGGGGTTGGTCAACAGCAGCAGGTGCAAAAAATTGCCAAATAATTGAACTTGCTCATGATGAATACATCACTTCCCTCTCTGGTCGCTCAGGAGCTTGGGTTGATACGATTACCATTGAAACAAGTGCAGGACAATCACATCGATGTGGTTCTTCCAACGGCGGTTCTGCATTTGAATACAAGGCTGCAACAGGAACTGGAATCTGTTCAGTTAGAGGTGGTTGTGGAGGCCATCTTCATTTCATCGCTCCATATTACGCAAAATTAATGACAACTCCTGCACCCTCGACATTATTAGAGCCCATCTTAGGAGTTGCAAACGCAAAAGGAATTCAAGGCAATAGAGTCAAAATCCCAATCACTGTTTCAAATCGAAATCCTGATGATGCCAAACTTGCCAACATCGAGATATCTGGTGTCCCTTCGGCCTACGACATCGTAGTTAGAACTAGGAGTGAGGACAATCAATTCAGAACTGCCAATAAGGGCGAGGAACATGCTCCAGGATACTATGCTTGGAATGTTGCACCTAGCAAACTCGCTGATGTCAGTGTACAGCCAAAAGCAGGGGCAAATTCCAAGCCTAATGGAATGTTCAGTCTGATGGTCATTGCTAAAGTTATTCGAGGAGATGAATTCAAATCTGCAATGCAGATACTAGATGTTTTTATCAAACCAGATGCCAAATCATTGAGCGTCTCCTTGAATCCTATCATGCCTCAGTATAAACATCGAAGTGTGAAGGCTGATGGCTATGTGGTTAAGAGTGCGAAACTCGGACTAAATGGCGCAGTGGTATTCAAAGTAAATGCTCCTTCAAATACTGCAATTGCCTTGAAATTCCTTGCAAATGATAGTTTAGATTCAAGCAAGGCCAGATTCATCCTTAACAATAGAGGAAATCAAACTGCTGCTTGGAAAGACCCTGAATGTAGTGGTAGCGATGCGGCCAATGATTATGACATGTTGGTAAATTGCAACAACCCAGGCCATGGATGGAGAGAAGTACCTGGATACCTAAGGCATATTTCAGTCAACTCATTTGGCCGAGTGTGGGGGACTAATAGCAGCAATAACATATACATAAGAAATGGTACAACTATTGCAAATACTCTTGGGACCGGTTGGTCTCAAGTTCCTGCAGATGGATTCAAATTAACGTCAATTGGGGATAGAAATCAGGTATGGGCCCTCGGAAATAATGATAAAATATTTTTGAGAGTTGGAACTTCAGATACAAATCCTGATGGTGATTCATGGAAAGAGATTCCAGGCCGATTGAACTGGCTCTCTGTAGGCACTTTAGGTCAAGTCTGGGGAGTCAGTGACAAGGATGAAGTCTTCAGAATGACAGGTATATCCAAAGAAAGGCCACAAGGCTCAGAACGTTGGCACAAATTGGATGGTCTCTTGAATCAAATCTCATGTCATGGAAAACAAGTATGGGGAGTAAATGATAACAAGAATATTTACTATCGAGTAGGAGTCAGTAAGAGTAATCCAAATGGTAGTACTTGGAAACAGGTGGATGGTACTGGGGTCAGAGTTGAAGTTTCCTCAGATGGAAGAGTATGGTTGGTGACTCACCTCAATGAACTGTGGTACCGGCAGGGTGTCTCGGCCTCCAATCCAGGTGGACTGCGCTGGATTAAGGTGGATTCAGACATCAAGGATGTAGCCGTCTCGGGAAGATGTATCTGGGCGATACGTGCCTCAGATGAAGCAATTCTCAAGCGAGGCCATACGGAAAGGCCGACCTTCTGGGCTCAAGTTGATGCAGGCAAGGCTCGAATCGGTAGAGGTGCCAAGGTTGGACAAGAGATTCTTGCAGAATATAACCATTCATCTTTTGATGACGTAAGTCAATTCGCGCTTTATTCAAGTTCAGACGAGGAGACAAAATGGGATGTTAGCCTACCAGGAAAGCTCTCCCTTTCTCCTCAAATAATTAACAAAAGCAGTGGTCAGCCTACCAAAGAAATCGAGGTAGTTGGAACACAATTCGACCTTTCTACTACCGGCTTTGTCAAGGTTGATGGTGGAGTTCTTCATGCAACTAGAATGAGTGGACCCCAAGATGGTGGGCGTGGATTCAACATCGTGATTCTGAATAAGAAAACATTGGCAATCAATGAGATGAAACAGTACAATGTCTATAATTCAGAATCAAATTGTAATGATATGGCCAATTATCTTGGTTATTTTGATGAATCTTACATCATCTGTATTTATTCATTCGATGCAGTAAAAGTCAATAACAAATTATCTGAGGCGATGAAAAGATGTGGTGCTTCTGCTGCAATAGATCGCATCACCAATTGGCGACATTCATATGCTCTGATTGGAGTTCCTGGAATGGGAGAGAATTCAGGAAGAGAAGATTTACAACTCAACGATAAAAAGACTACTGCTCGAGTTAAAGCCAATTATACAAACGGCGCATTGACCAAATCAAACCCCGCAGCCTTAACCATAAAGGGAACCAAAACAAGCACAAAGGACACCACAACAGAAAACGGCAAGTGGGTAAGTAAGACGATGATCATCACTGGAGTTCCCAACAATGCTATGATGAGTCATGGTTATGAAAAAAGAAATGGCGAGGATAATGAATGGACAATACCTTTGTCAGGTGGTGACGTTCACCTTCTCTACCGAGCTGACGTCGTCGATGAGGATGGAATAACGGCTTTCAACATGCGGGCTGCGGCTGGTATGAGTTTCGATGTAGGAGGTGCATCAATTACAATGGCTGCAGGTGTTAGTTCTCAAAACAAGGCGGGTGCCTTCAGTGAAGAAGGAAATGTTTGGGCAGGTTCAATTTCGACGACAAGACTTGAAGTTGGCGCCTCATTGATAACCGATGATGGGAATCATGCTTTGACCATCAAGGGACAAAAAACCAAGACTGTGGGTGATGAATTGTCGGGCGGCATTGGAGATAAAACTAGACATGGATGCTGGAGATGTGGTGGTGAAGG
>Ga0315334_10001038_pt1 | contig 17128 bp, 16 predicted proteins | sample M150034915metaG_FD_205555 | JGI IMG/M metagenome (GOLD analysis project Ga0315334, IMG submission 205555) | Ammonia-oxidizing marine archaeal communities from Monterey Bay, California, United States - M1 500m 34915 | ecosystem: Environmental > Aquatic > Marine > Intertidal zone | place: USA... | reverse complement strand
TGGCCAAGAGCCTCGCCGTGAACATGTTCGGCGACAGCAAATCGCTCGTGCAACTCGACATGTCCGAGTACATGGAGAAGTTCAACGTCTCGCGCCTCGTCGGCTCGCCGCCGGGCTATGTCGGCTACGAGGAAGGCGGCCAGTTGACCGAGAAGGTGCGCCGCAACCCCTACTCCGTCGTGCTGTTTGACGAAGTCGAGAAAGCTCACCCAGACGTCATGAACATGCTCCTCCAAATTCTCGAGGAGGGCAAACTGACCGACAGCTTCGGCCGGCAGGTGGACTTCCGCAACACGATCATCCTGCTCACCTCCAACGTCGGCGCCGAGCGACTCAAGAAGGGAGCCACCATGGGCTTCAGCGCTCCCGACGACGAGCAAGACTACGAGCGGATGAAGGAAAACCTGACCGAGGAAGCCAAGAAGATTTTCCGGCCCGAGTTTCTGAATCGCTTCGACGACATCATCGTGTTCCGCTCACTGGGCAAGGAGGAACTCACCCAGATTCTCGATCTCGAGTTGGCCAAGGTTCAGAAGCGACTGGCTCAGCGCAATATTCACTTCGAACTGGACGATCCCGCTCGTGACCTGCTGCTGAAAAAAGGCCACGATCCCACCTACGGCGCGCGCCCCATGCGCCGGGCTGTCGAGAAATACCTCGAGGATCCGATGGCCGAGGAGATCATCCGGGGCGACCTGCGCGAGGGCGAAAAAACCGCCATCTCCGCCAAGAACGACAAGCTGGTCTTCACCCAAAAGAAGGCCATGGACAAAGACTCCAAGGTCTCTGGCTAATCCACGCATCCCCGCTTGGCCAAGCGGCAGACGGATTGCGGACTCGCCACCGGCCGGGCGGATTGGTACAACGCGCCTGACTGTTGATGGGCCGTTCCGCCGACAACCCGCTCAAAGATGCTTTTACCAGCTTGGGCCGTGTCACCGTCCTGTTCCTGGATACGATGCGCTCCATTTTTGCGAAGCGCTTCCGCGTCCGCGACCTGGTTGAGCAGCTCCACTTCATCGGCGTGAAGTCCCAGTCGGTGGTCCTCCTCACCGGCGCCTTCACCGGGATGGTGATGTGCGCCCAGTTTTACATCCAGTTTCACAAGGTGAAGATGGACAGCGCCGTGATGTCGGTGGTCAGCGTGGCCATGGCCCGTGAACTCGGCGCGGTGTTGACGAGCCTGATGATCGCCGGCCGCGTCGGCGCCGCGATGGCCGCCCAGCTCGGCACGATGAAAGTGACCGAACAGATCGACGCCCTCCGCACCCTGGCCACCAGCCCGGTGGACTACCTCGTGGCCCCGAGGCTGCTGGCCATGTTCATTTCACTGCCGCTGCTCACCGCCGAGGCCATCGCCATCAGCATGGTTTCCGGGATGATGGTGGCGGTGTTCCTGCTCGGTCTTGATCAAGCCGACCTGTGGGGCAACATGTTGATCTACACATGGTCGGTGGACATCTGGATGGGACTGATCAAGGCGTTCATCTTCGCCGGCATCATTGCCACCATCGCCTGCCACAAGGGGATGCACTGCGGCCAAGGCGCCGAGGGCGTCGGCAAGGCCACCACCGAGGCAGTGGTCGCCGCCTCCATCACCATCCTCGTGTCAAACTTTTTTGTGACGCTCGTTCTGAACAAACTCCTGATTTACCAGGAATGATCGAAGTCAGCCAACTGCACAAGAGTTTCGGGCAGCAACAGGTGTTGCGCGGGGTGGATCTGCAGATCGACGAGGGCGAATCGGTTGTCATCATCGGCGGAAGCGGCTGCGGCAAAAGCGTGCTGCTCCGGCACATCATCGGCCTTGTGCCACCGGACGAGGGCGACGTGAAAATCGACGGCCAAAGCATCGCCGACCTTTCCGAGCGCGAGCTCATCAAGGTGCGCCGCAAGTTCGGTATGCTCTTCCAGGGCTCGGCACTGTTCGACTCGCTGACCGTCGAGGAAAACGTCGGCTTCCTGCTCAACCGTGAGCAAAAGATGTCCCCGGCAGCAATCCGGGAAACGGTCGCCGACGCCCTCGAACTGGTGGACCTTGGCGGCACGCAGGTCAAGAAACCGGCTGAGTTGTCCGGCGGCATGAAAAAACGCGTCGGGCTGGCCCGGGCCATTGTTTACAAGCCGCAGATCATCCTTTACGACGAGCCGACCACCGGGCTCGATCCGGTCGTGGCCGACAGCATCGACCAACTCGTCATCAGGATGCGCGACCAGTTGAAATGCACATCGATCGTCGTCACGCATGACACCCGCAGCATGCGCCGCGTAGGAAACCGCGTGATGATGCTGCACCACGGCCGCATCCATGCCAACGGCACACCGGATGACATTTTCAATTCCACCGATCCTATAGTTCACAAGTTTGTCAATGGGATCGCCGATCCCAAGGATTTGGAGTTCTAGAAATGAAAATAAAAACAGAATGGAAAGTCGGCCTGTTCCTGGCCATCTCGCTGGTGCTGACGGCCGCGCTGGTCGTCAAGTTCTCCAAGGGCACCAACCCCTTCACTGAAATCTACCTGTTGCGTCTCACGACAAAAAACGCCGATGGCCTCAAGCGAAACTCCGTTGTCCTCATGGCCGGCATGCCGGTCGGCAAAATCAGTGCGATCCACCTCGACACCAACACCGGCATCGTCACTCTCGACGCCAAAATCAAGGCCGAGTACGAGATCCGCGCCGATGCCAAGTTCTTCATTGAGACCAAAGGCTTTCTCGGCGACAAATTCATCGGCGTCATCCCCGGAGCGAACAAGCTGCCACCACTCAATGACGGTGATACCGTTGCCTGCGAGGAATCATTCGACCTCGTCCGCACCGCCCGCTCGGCAACCGATCTGATTGACGAACTCAAGGTTGTCGCCACGCAGGTGACCAACATCGTGAACCGCATCGACAGCAAGCTGCTCGACGAACAGACTCTCACCAACCTTGCCGCCGGCCTGAGCAACCTTCGCGAGATTTCCTCAAAAGCCTCCGATACCATCGCCGGTGTCGAGCGCCTCATCAGCACCAACACGCCGCCCATCCAGGGTGCCATCAGCAACGTCGTTGCGTTTTCAGAGCAGCTCAAGGCCGCCGGCGACGACATGCAGCGCCTCATCGCCACCAACCGTGTGGTGGTCGACGAGTCGCTGGACAACATCAGACAAACCACCGAGTCGCTCCGCAACCTCGCCATCGCCGCCGAGCAGGGCAAGGGGCTAGCCGGCAAACTGTTTAGCGACGAAGAACTTGCCCGCAACTTCGCCGTACTCTCAAGCAACCTCGTCGAGACCAGCACCAAGCTCAACAGAAACGGTCTCTGGGGTATCCTCTGGAAAGGCAAAGAGAAAAAACCGGACAACGACACGCCCTCGAAACCCAACCGCCCCGGCGCCCGCAACCGCCGTTGATGGCCAAGCCGACGGACATCCGTGTCGCCGCCACCGAGCTTTTTTTTCTGCCGGTCGAAACCCGGATGCCGCTCAAGTTCGGCCATGAGACACTAACCCACGTCACCTGCGCCCGCGTCCGCCTCACCGTCCGCCTGACCAACGGTGGTACCGCCACCGGATGGGGCGAAACCCCGCTCAGCGTCCAGTGGGTCTGGCCAAGTGCCTTGCCCTACGAACCGCGCCACCGCGCGCTGAAAGAGTTCTGCGTCCGCCTGGCCAAGGCGTGGACGGCGTTCGACGCGCTTGGCCACCCGCTGGAGCTTGGCCACGACTTTCAACAAACGGAACTGCCAGGGCTACTCGACGCCTTCAACGACGACAGCCCCGCCGGTGAGCCGATGCCGTGGCTGGCTGCACTCGTCTGCTGCTCGCTATTCGACATCGCGCTGCACGACGCGCTTGGCCAGGCGCTTGGCCGACCGACTTACGAGACCTACTCTACCGAGCACTTCAACCGCGATCTTGGCCAATTCCTCGAACCAGCCAACGGCTCGGACACCAAGTTCGCCGGCCGTTTCCCGAACGACTTTCTCGCCGCTGACCCGCCGGCGAGCCTGCCGGCCTGGCACCTGGTCGGCGGACTCGATCCACTAGACGAGAGCGAGTTGAGCGGCGACGAGCCGGACGACGGCTGCCCGGTGCTGCTTGCAGACTGGATCCGAACCGACGGCCTCACCTGCCTCAAGATCAAGCTGCGCGGCAACGACGCCAATTGGGATTACCAACGCCTGGCCAGGGTCGGCGAGATCGCCATCGCTCACGGCGTCCTATGGCTGAGCGCCGATTTCAACTGCACCGTCACCGACCCCGAGTACGTGAACCTCATCCTCGACCGGCTCGCCGCCGAGCATCAGCGTCTTTACAGCATGATCCTTTACGTCGAGCAGCCGTTTCCGTACGAGCTTGAGACGCACCGCATCGACGTGCACAGCGTCTCCGCCCGCAAGCCGCTGTTCCTCGACGAGAGCGCGCACGACTGGAAACTGATCCGCCTGGGACGCGAACTCGGCTGGACCGGCGTTGCGCTCAAGAGCTGCAAGACACAGACCGGCGCAATCCTAAGCGCCTGCTGGGCGAAGGCGCACGGCATGGCACTGATGGTGCAGGACCTCACCAACCCGATGCTCGCACAGATTCCGCACGTGCAATTGGCCGCGCGAGTCGGCACGATCATGGGCGTCGAGACGAACAGCATGCAGTTCTATCCCGAAGCATCAGCGGCTGAGGCCGTTATACATCCGGAGATTTACCGGCGTCGCGGCGGACGGGTCGATTTGAGCACGCTCACCGGCCCAGGTTTCGGCTATCGGCTGGAGGAAATCGACCGCGACCTGCCGGAGCCGGCAGCCGCGTTTGGAGAAAGCTGATGAGTGACGGGCGCAAAACTGTCCTGATGATCGCCGGCGAAGCCAGCGGCGACACGCTCGGCGCGGAGTTGATCGAAGCCACGCAAACCGAGCCGGGTGGCGACTTGATCGACTTCATCGGCGCGGGCGGCCCGAAGATGGCTGCCGCCGGGCAGCACGCCGAGCTTGACCTCACGGAGCACGCCGTCGTCGGCATTTGGGAGGTGCTCAAAAACTACGGTAAATTCCGGCAGCTTTTCCGTCAACTGCTCGACCTCGCCACCCGTCGCGAGCCGGACGCCATCGTGCTGATCGACTATCCCGGCTTCAACCTGCGTTTCGCCGGGGCCATCCGCAACTACCAGACCAGTGGCGGCGCGTTCCGGGATTGGCAGCCGAAAATCATCTGCTACGTGTCGCCGCAACTCTGGGCGTGGAGGGAGGGCCGCGTGCACGCCATCGCCAGGGACATCGACCTGATGCTTTCCATTTTCCCGTTCGAGAAGGAGTGGTACGCCGAACGCGTGCCCAAGTTCCCGGTAGAATTCATCGGCCACCCGCTCGTCGACCGTTTCCCCTTGGCCAAGCCGGACGGGAAGTCAGTACCGCTCGACCCGGACCTGTTCACCGAGGAACCAACGGTGCTGCTGCTCCCCGGTAGTCGGCGACGAGAGATCGACAAGCACCTGCCCGTGATGCTCGAGGCCGCAGTGATCTTTTCTGAAAAAATCAAGACACACTTACGCATGGTGCTGCCCAGCGACGAGATGCTCGAGCTGGCCAGGCGGCACATCCCCACCGACATCAAGATCGACCTGCAGGTTGGCGGCTTGGCCAAGGCGCTTGGCCAGGCGAGCCTCGCCATCGCCTCGTCCGGCACGGTCACGATGGAGTGCGCCTGGTTCCGTGTGCCCACCGTTGTGCTTTACAAAACCAGCCCGCTAACCCACGCGCTTGGGCGGAGGTTAGTGAAAGTGCCGTACCTCGCCATGCCCAACCTGCTCGCCGGGGAGGAACTCTTCCCCGAGTTCATCCAGTCGGCCGCCAACGCCGACAACCTCGCCGAGGCCAGCTTGCTGCTGCTGCGAGACAAGAGCCAACGCACCCGCATCCTCGACGGCCTCGACCTTGTCGCCGCCCAACTCGGCGAAAGCGGAGCCGCCACCCGCGCCGCCCGCGCCGTGCTCGGCACGCTCAATTTCAAATAACGCGCGCTCCCCGCTCGACCGTGGGCAGGGATGTGTTTAGTTTTCGGTGCAGGCATGGTTCAGTATCTTGATCTTTTGCGGCTGGTTTTGAATGAGGGCAGGGCCAAGGACGACCGCACCGGCACGGGAACGCTATCTGTGTTCGGGGCACAGGCTCGGTTTCCGGTCGGCGAAACCTTCCCGGTACTCACGACGAAGAAGCTGCATTTGCGATCGATCATCCACGAACTGCTCTGGTTCCTAAAGGGCGACACAAACATCCGGTATCTCAACAACAACGGGGTGACGATCTGGGACGAGTGGGCGGACGAGAATGGCGATCTAGGCCGGGTGTACGGGGCACAGTGGTGCGACTGGCGCACACCGGACGGTGGCTCGGTGAATCAGGTCGACCGGCTCATTGACGGATTGAAAAACAACCCGGACAGCCGGCGCCACATCATCAGCGCCTGGAACGCCGGTGAACTGGACCAGATGGCGCTCACGCCGTGCCACGCGCTGGTACAGTTCAACGTGTGCGACGGGGAACTAAGCTGCCAGCTGTACCAGCGCAGTGCTGACCTGTTTCTCGGTGTGCCGTTCAACATCGCGTCGTACTCGTTGCTACTGCTGATGGTGGCGCAGGTGTGCGGCCTGAAGCCGGGCGAGTTCATTCACACGTTCGGCGATCTGCACCTGTATTCGAACCATCTTGACCAGGCCAGGCAACAACTCGAGCGCGAGCCAAGGTCGCTGCCCCGCATGGTCATCAACCGGGGCGTGGACGACATTCACGCATTTGGCTACGACGACTTCGACCTGCAACACTACGATCCGCATCCATCGATCAAGGCGCCGATCGCGGTCTGAATGATGCCCGCCCTGCCCTTCAAGGCCATCGCTGCCATGTCACTGAACCGGGTAATCGGCAGCGCCGACACGATCCCTTGGCATCTGCCGAAGGACTTCGAGTGGTTCAAGCAAACGACCATGGGGCACGTGCTGGTGATGGGGCGCAAGACGTTCGAGTCGATCGGCCGCCCGCTGCCAGGCCGCGAGATGATCGTGCTCACCCGCAGTGCCGAACCGATCCCCGGCGTGCGCACGATCGGCGATCTCGACGCGCTTGGCCAGGAGAACGATTTCGGTGACCGGACAATTTTCATCTGCGGCGGCGCAGAGGTTTACGCCCAGGCGCTTGGCCAATGTTCCGACCTGTTCCTCACGTTGGTGAAGCGCGAGGTCAAGGGCGACGCTTTTTTCCCGGAGTTCGAGCCGATGTTCGATGCCGGGGAGATGCTTCGCCAGTCGGTTGACTTTGAAATCCGACACTACCGCCGGCTTGCACAAGCGAGCGACGATTGACTTGGCCCCTGCCAATTGGTAGCTTTTGCACGGCATGTTTGCTGCTGAAACCCAAACGTCTCCGCTTCGGGAAACGCCCCTCTCCCGGGAGAGCATCGCCGACTGGCCGGAGATTGCCCAATCGGTTGCGCCGTTCCTCGATCGGGTGCAGCAGCAGTTGGCCGGGCAGGTCGAGGCGTTCGATCCCGAGATCGCGCCGTACGCGAAGTACGCCTTGGCCAACCATGGAAAACAACTTCGCGCAGCGCTGACCGGCCTTGCCGCGAACTGCGCAGGCGGCTGGAACGACTCCGCTGTCAAGGCTGCGGTCATCATCGAGATGGTGCACCTGGCCACACTGCTGCACGACGACATCATGGACGGTGCCGAGTTGCGGCGCAGCCGCCCGACGCTCGCCAACAAGTGGAACAACACCACGGCGGTACTCGTCGGCGACTGCCTGTTCGCGAATGCGTTGAGACTAGCTGCGGAGTTCCCGACCACCGATGTCTGCCGCGCCGTCTCCACTGCCACGCGCACGGTCTGCTCCGGGGAGATTCTTCAGAACAACCATCAGGGCAACCTCGCGCTTGACCAGGCGGAGTATTTCAAAATGCTCCGAATGAAAACCGGCGAGCTGTTTGCACTTGCCTGCGAACTAGGCGGCTCGCTCGCCGGGGGTGATCCGCGTGAGACGGGGGCGCTGCGTGAGTATGGCATGGCGCTAGGCACGGCCTATCAGATTTACGACGATTGCCTCGACTTGTTTGGCGCCGAGGCCGAGGTCGGCAAGTCGCTGGGCACCGACATCGCCAGTGGCAAGGCCACACTGCCGGTGATCCTACTTTGCGAACAGGCCGGGCCTGAAATCGCGACCCAGCTTGCCCAAATGATCGGCCGCTGGGACGCCGATCAATTGAACATACTCCGCGGCTGGCTGTCAGAGTTTAATACGTTGGAACAATCCCAGTCCAGGCTGGAGTCGTGCCTCGCCGAAGCCCGAGAAGCGCTGGGCAAGGTCGGGGATTCCGGCCACCGTGACGCCCTCGAGGAGTTGACCCACTTTTTGGCGCAACAATCGGTGGAGCTGGGTGTTAGTTGAGTACCGGGTCAATCCAGATGCTGGAATCCTCTTCCACCATTTCCCCGGCCAAAGGTGGCGAGACCATGCCGGAATGGAATGAGCAGGAGTACGTGGGCCGCGCCCGGAGTGGCGACATGGAGGCTTGCGACGCCCTGGTTCGCCAGTATCAGGAACGCATCTACGCCACCATCTACCACATGACCTCAAACCACGAGGATGCCGCCGACCTGGCGCAGGAAACCTTCATAAAGGCCTTTCGAAAGATTCAGAATTTCAAGGGAGACTCTGCGTTCTTCACATGGCTCTACCGTATCGCCGTCAACAACACGATCAACTTCCTGCGCTCGAAACGCCGCCGCGTGATCCTGAGTATCAACCAGATGGACGAGGAATGGGACAGTGGCGAGGAACTGCTTGGCCTGGTCTCAAAAGACACCCCGGAACGGGAGATCGACCGCCACGAGCTTCAGGGGATCTTGAACGCTGCCATGCAAAAATTGTCTCCAAACCATAGGCTGGTGGTCACGCTGCACGACGTGCAGGGACTGCCGCACGAACAAATCGGCGAAATCATGGATTGCAACACCAACACCGTCCGCACACGGCTGCATTACGCCCGCAAACAACTGCAGGCGCACCTCTCCGACTACCTGAAACAGTGACCGAACCCGATCCAACAAAATTTGACAACCTGCAGAAACTGCTGGCTTCAAAAAAAGAGGAAAAACCGGAGGACGGTTTTTTTGAGCGATTCTCCGACCGGGTGCTGACGCGACTTGAGGAGCCCGCACCCAAGCCGACCCTATGGGAGCGGCTCAACGACCAGGTGGATCCCTTCCGGGCGGCGGCGGCGATCTTTGCTGTTGTCATTGGCGTGGGAGTGCTGTTTGGCCTGGACGAAGGCTCCAACTTGGCCGAGACCGGGCATGAGCCGCTTGGGCAAGTCAGTGACAATACCTTGGCCAGCCCGGCTGCGCCCGGTGATTTGCCGGCCAAGGCTGCACCGCTTGGCCAAGGGCAGGACACGCTGGCCGGCTACGGACTGCCGCTGAATAAAAGTGGGGAAGAGCCGCCGCGCATCCTCATGAACCCGGGTGCGGGACTGGCGGCCCGACCGGCCAACGTCGATCCCTCCCTCTACCGGGCCAAGTCCGCCTCCAACACCGTCCACACTCCCAAATAAAAAGCAGCCGGTCGCCCGGCTGCCTTCTGTTAATCGTTCTTGGTGTGCGTTTAATAACGCGTGAAGACAAACATGTCATTTCCGGATCGGACATGCAGCCGGCCCTTCACGATGGTTGTCTTGAGCTTGCCGGGTCGAACAGGCCATTCGGCTTCCACGCTCGTGCTCAGGAATTGAGCTTCATCGCTCAGCTCGGCCTTGTTCGGCTTGATACTGACCTGGTAACGGATGCCGGAACCTTCCCATTCACCAGAGCCGATCCGCTCGATTTTACCACGGAGTATGCTTTCATTGAGCTGCATGGGCAGCCAGATGGGATTCGTGGCCTGTATCCAGGTCAGCATCCGTTTCACTTCATCAAGTTTGACCTGATTGTTCCCCTGTCCCTCCTGCGTTCCGTATGTTTCTTCAAATCCAACAGGCTGACTATAACCTCTGGGCGTAGTGCCTCCTCCGTAGCCCGACCCGTCACCGAAGGAATCGTCCTCCACTTCCCCATCCTCAACTGCCTTTTGGTAGAGCTCTCGCAATTTTTTAAGGACTTGATCGTAGGCACCGGCGGCGGACAGGCCATTGACACGAATCTGGTTTTGATCCGCCTCCGGCCAAATCTGCAACGTTACCCGTCGCATCTTTCCAACCGTGGCCTGTATGCCCCTCATCTCATCCACTGAAATGGAAGACCGGGTTTTTTTGTTCTCACGAAGGGAAACATTCGGGGCAAACTTCCAGCGACCGACGATGGCATCCCTGCCGTAAAGCTCCGACTTTCCACCCTTCTCAGGATCCATGCTGAAAAAGTCCCGGATATCCTCCATGAACGCCAAAAGCTTTTTTTCCTCATCAGAATTTGGCTCGATGGCCTTCAACTCCTCATACCGCTCGTTCACGGCGGAAACCACTTCGCTGTTGCTTAGCATTTTGGGGAGGGACAACCCTCCGCCGGAATAGGTTCCACCTTGTGTCTTCCACATCTCATAGAGGGATTCATCGGACGAATTATCAACTTCAACCGTATCCTCTCCATAGGGATCATCATCCTCATCACCCTCATCATTCTCATCATCGATTCCCAGCAAACCCTTTATCTCGTCGGTTTCCGGCAGAGAGTAAAAGCCCGGGTAGGCGCGCATGTGTTGCTCAAGGGTTTTTGCGTTGTTGTTCAACAACAGAACCAGGGTGTCACGAACCTCGTAGTGCAGTTCCGGCGTGTTGTCGTAGACAGCCGCCAACTTGACAAACGGTGTGTCGTCGAGCTGCTCGCGTGCCTCGTTCAACGTCTTCAGCAGCCTGGGATCCGATTCATCGTTCCTGAACGGCAGCGTAAAGTTGCCCAGCTGGTAAATGAGTGTCAGCGCCATCACCGAGTAAACGGTCGCCATGATCAGGCCCACGCACAGCCCGAACTTGCGGTTCATGTTCTTGAAGTTTTCCAGCCGGTACTCCTCCCACTGGGCCTCCAGCCGTTTGCGCACCATGATGTTCGCCACGATGCCGATGATGGAGAAAATCAACACGAGGGTAATGAAACCGGCCACGAGCGGCGCGGCGCGGTTCCAGAATGGATTCGCATCGATCGGCCACCACTTGTCGCCCATCCACTGGAACGCCATCGAACCGAACCAACCGGAAAGGTTCACCGCCAAGACCACCCCGAGCAGAGTGACCAGTGCGTTGATCCCGCCCTTGAAATAACACTCAAGCGCGAGGATCAGAAACAACAAACCGATGAGCAGATAAATCCACATGGCGCCAGAAACTATACCCCGTTCCTCAAAAAATCACGCGATTTTTTTGGTGAAAATCGGCTATTTCAGCCCTTTAAAAAAGCCCCGGGCGGTCACAGAGGTGACCTCAGAGAGCTCCTCCAAGCCGACCCCCAGCGTCTCGGCGGCCACTTGGCCGATCTCGCGCACGTAGGCCGGCTCGCAGCGTTTACCCCGGTACGGCACCGGCGCGAGGAACGGCGCATCGGTCTCTAGCATCAGTTTGTCCAGCGGCACCGAGGCCATGGTTTCCCGCACCTCGACCGCGTTCTTGAACGTGCAAACGCCGGTAAAACTGACCAGTGAACCCAGCTCGATCACCCGCCTGGCCGCCGCCGGCTCGTTTACGAAACAATGAAACACCCCCCGCACCCGGTCCGCAAACGGCTCGAAAACCTCGAGGCACGCCTCGAACGCCGCACGCTGGTGCACGACCACGTTCAGGCCAAGCCCTGCCGCGACCTCGAGTTGCTGCCGGAACAGCACAACCTGTCGAGCCTTGAACGCCTCGTCATCGGCCGCCGACCCACCACGCGTGCTCGGCAGCCGGTAGTGGTCTATGCCGATCTCGCCGATGGCCACCACCTTCGGCGCCTTGGCCAGGCGCTCGAGCTCGGCGCTCACATCGTCCGGCGCGGCGAGACAGTCGTTGGGATGCCAGCCCACCGCGGCGAACACGCCGTCGAATCGCTTGGCCAAGTCGATCGCCCTCAGGCTGCTCTCCTGCTCCGTGCCGATGGTGACGATGCGCGAGATACCGGCATCGGCGGCGCGCTGCACCACCGCGTCCAGTTCCTCGCGGAAATCAGGAAAGTCCAAATGAGCGTGTGTGTCGTAAAAGTCCGGCATCGCTTGGAAAAACGCTTGGCCTGGCCACTATAGCGATTCGCACCGGGTTTGTCATTTTCCTTCAAATCGGCCCCGTGTGTGCTAATGTCCTGACAGCGATTGACGCGACGATGGAGAACAAAGCAATGAGCGGCCCCACATCACCCGAGGAATTTCAGAAACAAATGCAGGAATTCCTGCAGAAACAGTTCAAGACTTTCGGCACTCCCGGTTTTGCCGGTGCCGAGCCGTCCGGCACCGAGCCGGAGCCGGAGCCGGACAGGGATGATTTCGAGTTCGCCCACAAGCCGCGCGACGTCAAGACACACCTCGACCGCTACGTCATCCAGCAGGAGGAGGCCAAGAAAGTGTTGAGTGTGGCGTTGTGTGACCACTACAACGCCGTGCGCCAGGCCTTTGACGGGGAGGAACAGGGCCATTACACGAAGCAAAACGTGATGCTCATCGGCCCGACTGGCGTCGGTAAAACGTACCTTATCCGTAGTATCGCCGAGTTGATCGGCGTGCCGTTCGTCAAGGCCGACGCGACCAAGTTCTCCGAGACCGGCTATGTCGGCGGTGACGTTGAGGATCTTGTCCGCGAGCTCGTCCGGCAGGCCGACGGCGACGTCGAGCGTGCCCGTTACGGGATCATTTACATCGACGAGATCGATAAAATTGCCTCGACCTCGGAGCAACAGATCGGCCGCGACGTGAGCGGGCAAGGGGTGCAGACCACGCTGCTCAAACTCATGGAAGAAACCGAGGTGCCGGCGCGGTCACAACATGACATGGCCGGCCAGATTCAGGCGATGATGGAAGGCATGCGCGGCGGCAAAAAAGAGGGTGACACCATCAATACACGACACATTCTCTTCGTCGTCAGCGGGGCGTTTGCCCACCTCGACAAGATTGTCGGTCAGCGACTAAAGGAGTCCGCCATCGGGTTTGCCGCCGCATCACAAGACCAGGTTGAGGGCAGCCGGATTCTCGAGCACGCGAGAACGCCCGATTTCATTAAGTTCGGCTTCGAGCCGGAGTTCATCGGCCGCCTGCCGGTGCGCGTTGTCTGCCATCCGTTGAGCGTTGATGATCTCGAGCAGATTCTCAAGACCAGCGAGGGGAGCATTATCCGGCAGTACAAACAGTCGTTCGCCGCCTACGGTATCGACACTAGGTTCGAGGACAACGGCCTGCGACGCATCGCCGAACTGGCTATCGATGAACAGACCGGCGCGCGCGGACTGATGACCGTCTGTGAAAAAATCTTCCGCGACTTGAAGTTCGAGCTGCCCAGCTCGCGTGTGAAAAAGTTCGCCGTTGATGACGCGCTGGTCGATGATCCCCAAGCCGCGCTGCAAACCCTGCTGGACAACGCCCCCGAGCAGGAGACGGCTGAGGTGGACGACACGCTGAAGCAGTTCGCCGACGCGTTCTCCGAGCAGCACGGATTGGACATCAGCTTCACCGCTGATGCACGCAAACACCTAGCCAACCTGGCCGGGGAGTCGTCCCTTTCGGCGTATGATTTTTGCAAGACGTACTTTCGCGACCTGCATTTCGGGCTGAAGCTGATCTCTGGCAACACTGGAACAACGGAGTTTGAACTGGACGAATCGTTCGCTAAAGATCCAGACATCGCCTTGAGCGAACGGGTGGTCGCCAGTTACAAAGGCAAGAAGCCATAGAGCCAGATTTCGGATTTAATAGGTTGCCCGGCCGCCGGAGATGTCAAACACGGCTCCGGTGCTGAACGAGACTTCATCCGACGAGAGCCAGGCAATCAGCGCCGCCACTTCTCCAGCCTGGCCAACACGGCCCATCGGGATTTTCGACACCATGTAGTCGATGTGCGCCTGAGTGCATTGCTTGAGGATCTCCGTCTCGATCACCGCCGGCGTGATGCAATTCACCCGGATGTTTGTATCTGCCAATTCCTTGCCCAGGGACTTGGTCAGACCAATCACGCCGGCCTTTGCGGCGCTGTAGTGGGAAGCTGTCGGGTTGCCCTCCTTGCCGGCGATCGATGCAACGTTGACGATGCGGCCCCACCCTGCCTTGAGCATCCCAGGCACGAACGCGCGACAGCAGAGGAACACGCCGTAGAGGTCGATGTCCATCACTTCACGCCACTCCTGGGGCGTACATTCCCAGAGCATCTTGTTGACGCCCGCTATGCCGGCGTTGTTGACAAGAATGTCAACGTGCCCATGGCGGTCTATCACTTGCCCAGCCGCCGACTCAACCGACTCCGGCTTGGCCAACTCGACAATGTCGCTCGTCACCTCGCCGTCGTCGGCCAGCTCGGCCTTGGCCGCGTCGATCGCCACCTGGTCACGATCCCAAATTACACAGCCTGCGCCCTCCCTCAACAGACGCTGTGCCGTTGCAAGGCCGATCCCTCGGGCGCCGCCGGTCACCAACGCTGTTTTCCCCTGTAAACTCATCTGAAGCGGCGCAGTAAATACGGGGCGCAGGCCAGAAAATCAATTGAAATTCCCACCACCAGATTGGCGAGTTGATTAATCACCTGAGAATAAGGGTAATCGCGCTCGTATAGTCGATGGATCAATCGGGCACGCTGGCCGGAAAACTTAGCCTCTACCTGTGAAACAACCGGCGGAACATAAATCGATGCGATCTGTTCCATGAATTAACTCGGCATTCCGAGCCGTTTCCAAAAAAATCTACTTTTCCGGCTGCCCGGGCGGAATCATCTCGCTACCCTGCAAAATGTAGTGGTAAAGCGCCTCGATCTGCAGCTCCGCATCGCCGTCCAGCACCTCGAACAGGGCGCTTTGGCCCTGGTGAAAATAGGCCGGCATCTTGGTTTGCGGATCGACTCTCAGCGGATTGCGCATCCACCTCCGAAAATACTCCGGCAACAATCGTTCGCCGACCCTTGCGAGATTAATGCCCTGCGCGTCGAACACCTGCGCCGGCTCCAACTCACCGATACCGTGGCAGCTAAAGCAGAAAAAACCGCCGTTGGCTGAAACCAGTTTACGGCCAAGTCTCGCCTTCTCCTCATCGACCGGCACATCAGGCGGCGTCATCGGCGGATGGCCGCTGAGTAGGGCCAAGCCCTTTGCCAAGCTGTCCGCACGCGCGGGAAATGATGGCATACGCGCAGCCAGCCAAGGTCGCTGTCGCTCGGCCAATAAACCACTCAAAATGCGGCCGACCCGCTCTGGCTTCAGTTTACCACCGAGCACGTTGAACGGCGGGATGAAGGCCATCTGCCCGTGGCAATTGTCGCAGTTGGCGTCGGCCGACTGCCGCAACGCAAACTCCGCGAGGCTCGCTTGGCCAAGCGACGCCCTGCCCTCTCGCAAAAAGAGCCGCAGAGCCGCACGATCGTCGTCGCTCAACGGGAACCTTGGCGACTTGACCGCAGCCGGCTTGTCAGCCAGACACCCCTTGGCCAAATCGGCGATTACCGGCGCGGAGAAATGATTTTCGAGTTTGAGCGTGTGGCAGTTCAGGCAGCCGGTCGATTGAACCAGTTTACGGCCCTTTGCTATCGACAATGCGTCTGGCAAAAAAAATTTCCCCCTGCCCAAGCTGGCCGACTGAAAAAGATAAGCCGACAGCGCGGCAGCCTCGTCCGGTTTAAGGGCAAAGTTAGGCATGCGATTCCAGCGATAATGCGCCTGCGGGTTTGACAGAAACGCGGACAGCACACCGGCTTGACCAAACTTCCACCGCACGTTGAGAAGCGCAACTTTGCCCTCCGCCGGGGAATCCCCAGCCGTCGTGTGACACGCAGCACAGTTGAGTTGCGAGAAAAGTTTTTGGCCCTCCTCGGCCGTTGCCACATCGACTTTCACCGCAGGATACGAGTCACTGGATTTGAGAGAACCGAGAAACGCGGCGATCAACCTGGCGTCTGCCTCGGCGCTCGGACCGTGCAGCATTGACGGCATGTTGGCCTGCGAACTGAGTTGGGCCGGGTTGATGATCCACCCAGCCATCCAGCTTGAGTCAAGCCGCGAGCCGATCCCGTCGAGTGTCGGGGCGTCCATCGCCAATTCCGGCATGCCAAGCGCGGGGACTCCATCGGCGTGGCACTTGAAGCAGCGATATCTGGCGGCAAGTTGACGGCCACGCCTCAACGCCGCTCCGCGGGCGAGTCGCTCCACGGGTGTATGCTTCAAAAATTTGGGTGGGATCGGCTCGTGGCCATGGTCGGGTGTGGCCCAGTACAGCCTAAAAAAAGCGTCTCCATTGGGCGGCGAGGAATAGGTCGCCTTCAATGTGTTGCCACGGGAGTTGAGACGGATGCGCCTGCTCGGCTCGCTCTCCCGGCCATCGGACGTCGCATCCAGGACAACCTCACCGTTGAGTTCCATTCGCAGGCTGCCGTTCAACTCAGCCTGAAAAACGAACCTATCACGGAGGTCGAGTTGGATGACCCCCTCCCACTCGGCAGTGAACGCGCCGGGCGCAACGAACGGCGTCGGTGCCTGGCCAAGCGGAACATACAACATGAAGTGCGGGCGAACCGTCGTATCCGCCCGGTCGCCGGCTGCCGGCCTGAACGTGACCGCCAAGCCATCAAGTAATTCCGGCTTAGACTCCTCAGACAAGGGCCGGACACTTGGCCAGGCGGCAGCCAAGAGGCATAGAAGTTGGATCAACCGGCGACTCATTTCCGTAGCTGACCCTCAAGCCAAGCCAAGGTTGTCCAGGATGCGAAGCACCGATTTGCTTTTGTTGAGCGTGTAAAAATGCAAGCCAGGAGCGCCGCGCTCGAGCAATTCGCGGCATTGTCCGGTAGCATACTCGATGCCGTATTCGCGGACGGCATCGGCATCGTCTCTCAACACATCGAGTCGCGAGGCGAACGCCTCCGGCAACGTCGCGCCGCACATCGTGCTGAACTTTTTGATCTGTGCAGCGCTGGCCACGGGAATAATGCCGGGAAAGAGCGGCGCGGTAACACCCTGC
>Ga0315334_10001037_pt1 | contig 17131 bp, 9 predicted proteins | sample M150034915metaG_FD_205555 | JGI IMG/M metagenome (GOLD analysis project Ga0315334, IMG submission 205555) | Ammonia-oxidizing marine archaeal communities from Monterey Bay, California, United States - M1 500m 34915 | ecosystem: Environmental > Aquatic > Marine > Intertidal zone | place: USA... | reverse complement strand
TGACATCAAATGCCGGGTTCATCACGTTGGCTGCTGCTGGCACCACACAGACACCTTGAGGGGCTGCGATCTCCTCACGGCTGCGTTCCTCGATCGGAATCCCCTCGCCATCTTTCAGAGTCATGTCAAAGGTACTTGAGGGTGCTGCAACGTAGAACGGTACTTTGTGGTAACGCGCGAGGACGGCTAACGGGTAAGTGCCAATCTTGTTGGCTACGTCACCGTTGGATGCGATCCGATCTGCGCCCACGATAACGGCGTCGATCCGACCGGAACGCAATAGCGAGCCTGCCATGGAGTCGGTCAGGACGGTGACAGGAATACCCGCACGGGACAATTCCCACGCGGTCAGCCTGGCACCTTGTAGCAAGGGGCGGGTTTCGTCAGCGTAAACTTCAATCTCTTGACCATCTTGATGGCACTGATAGATCGGCGCCAGTGCGGTACCCCACATGGAAGTTGCCAGACCACCGGCATTGCAATGGGTCAAGACTCGTTGGCATTGCTTCAGCAGTTCGGCTCCGTTGCGGCCGATGCTCTTGCACATGATCCGATCTTCATCATGAATCGTGATCGCTTCTTGAACCAGCATCTGGTGCAGAGCATCATTGTCGGCCGTTGCCTCGATCACCCGCTTCATTCGGTCGAGAGCCCAGAAAAGGTTGACGGCCGTGGGGCGGCTGGTGGCCAGGTGGGCAATTGAGTCCAGATAATCTTGCCGAGTTGGTGTGTTGGGGGCTGCCGCCAGACAGACACCGTAGGCAGCAGCGATCCCAATCGCTGGCGCGCCACGAACCACGAGACGCTTGATGGCATCATGTGTTTCCTCAACCGTGTTGCAGGTGAGCGTAACCAGTTCTTCGGGAAGTCGCGTTTGATCAATCAGGATCAATTTGCCATCGGAGAAGGCGAGTGTTTCAACGGTTTCCGTGTTCGACATGTGCTCGTTTTCCTTGGCGGTGATATTCACCTTTGAGTGATCTGTCTGTGGGCGGCGTGGATACAGATCGCGTAAGGTGCCAATGGTGGGTACGGGTGCTGCTTGCGAGTGGTGCCACTCTGATGGCGTTTGTCGTCTGGCGGATGTCGTCTGGCGGATGATGTAACCGTTTACCGACAGCATCGGTAAGTGGATGCCGTTGCCGACGGGAAACACGATCTCGGAGTCAAACCGTCGAAAAAGGGTCAGTTCGGAAAGATAGACCGCAGCATTCGCTGCCGCAACATGGTTGGATTTCCCGTGACTACCTGTCACTTGTCAGATGGGACGGGTCGCGACACGCTAGACTGTGCGGGGAATCGCCTTTCGTTGTCACTTTTGCGTTGTCACTATTGCGTTGTCGCAACCTTTGAACGGCATTTCCATCAGCCTGACCCGCATCAACGTACCAAGTGAGCGGCCACGGCCAGACAGACGGACTCACTGAAGCGTGTTCAGAGTCTGCTGCTTACCTGTGTTCAGAGTTTACCGCGGTAGGACTTGGCCGATGAACACCGGGTGAACGACAACAAGGCTGTCACAGACACTGCACGTTGAAGACAGTTTTGGGCGACCACGTGCATTCGATAGAACGTAGGGCTAGTGTACGATTCGCCTGTTTGTGCTTTCTTCGTAAGCCGAACGCGGATCTTCGCACGATCCTGAGCACGGAAAGTTTCATTGTCCGAAGTTAATCCTTTTAGCGATTGTAATTTGCAAGCCAGTTGCCATGACCCTTTTTTATTACAACCCCCTGTTTCTCGAGCACGACACCGGCAAGCACCCTGAGAACGCTATGCGTTTGAGGAAGGTTATGAAGCGATTGCAAACCTGTGACTTCTTTGGAGCGCTGGAGCAACCGGGCTGGTCGCCTGCGTCGCTGGAGCAATTGTTGCAGGTGCACTCACCGGGTTCACTGGATTCCATTCAGGCATGCATTCAGCAGGGTGGTGGCCAGGTCGAAGCCGATACGGTCGTCAGTAGGCAATCCCTTAACGCTGCGCGGGTTGCTTCAGGGGCGGCATGCGACGCGGTTCAACGAGTTCTGTCAGGTGAAAGTCGGAATGCCTTCTGCCTGATACGACCACCGGGGCATCACGCGATGCAGGAGCATCCCATGGGATTCTGTCTCGTCAACAACGTTGCGGTTGCGGCTCGATCGTTGGTGAAGACGCATGATTTGGATCGGGTCATGATCGTAGATTGGGATGTGCATCACGGTAACGGCACGCAAGCAACTTTTTGGGAGGATGCCGAGGTTGCTTTTCTTTCCATGCACCGGTCCCCCTTTTACCCAGGGGGCGGAGACGCTCATGAGACGGGGACTGGCGATGGTCGCGGCTTGACAGTCAATTTGCCGGTTCAGTTTGGCACCTCAGCAGCAAAGCAAATCGATCGATTTCGGATTGCGACCGAAAAATTGGCGTCAACTTTCAAACCACAGTTCATTTTGGTCAGCGCCGGGTTTGACAGTCATCACGCCGACCCCGTGGGGGCAAATGGATTTGAAAGCAGTGATTTTGAAGCCTTGACTCGAATCATGCTTGATATTGCCAATGTTCACGCGGACGGTCGGCTCGTCAGTTTGCTGGAGGGAGGCTACAACCCCGACGCTTTGGCTGAAAGTGTTGAAGTTCATTTACAAACGCTGAATGATGCCAGTTTGACCTGAGCACTTTTGGTTCATTCCCTGTATCCTGCTGATGGAGACTGCGTAGGTGATTCATTCTGAACCTGCCGTGGCTTTCTGCAGTGTGGCAGTGCCACACTGCAGATGCCGGGCAGTTGTGTCGGCTCTCTCAGAGTGATGTAAACTACGGTCCCGATCCTACGTCATAGCCAAGATGCGAATCGTGTATTTTGCAGGGCCTGATAGTCAGAGCATGCCTTCAGCGAAACGAATTGCTGTTGTCAATGCTGCTGGCAATGGTCGCCCATCTAATTTGCCTGCCCCCCCATCGAGACGGAGAGTGTTGATGTTTCATTGCCCGCTTGTCCGACCCGCGACATTGGTCGTTGGCGTCAAGGTGCTTTTGCTGTGCTTTGTGTCTGGTAATTCGGAGGCCAAGCAGCCCAATATTCTGTTTGTTTTTTCAGATGACCATGCACCCCAAGCGATCAGTGCCTACGGATCGCGGATCAATGAAACTCCGAATCTGGATCGTATTGCCAAAGAGGGCGCGATTTTTCGGAATTCGTTTTGTGCGAATTCAATCTGTGGGCCATCCAGAGCCTGTATTTTGACTGGAAAGCACAGTCACAAAAATGGTTTCCTGCGAAATGGAAACCGTTTTGACGGTAGTCAGACGACGTTCCCCAAGTTGATGCAAGATGCGGGATATCAGACGGCCGTGATTGGTAAGTGGCACTTGTCCAGTGATCCAACAGGTTTCGATCATTGGGAAGTACTGCCTGGGCAGGGCAGTTATTACAACCCTGATCTGATCCAGATGGATGGTAAACGGAAACGTTACGAGGGGTACTGTACCGACATCATCACGAATAACGCGTTGCGTTGGTTGAAAGAGGAACGCGATCCTGACAAGCCGTTCATTCTAATGTGTCAACACAAAGCACCGCATCGGAATTGGTCTCCACCACCCCGGCACTTTTCGCTCTACAAAGGCGTCGATGTCCCTGAGCCTGAAACGCTGTTTGATGATTACGCGGGGAGAAGCAAGCTGCTTCAGGAGAACGAGATGTCGCTCAAGGATCATTTCTTTTGGGGACATGACATGAAGTTCCACGGCGAAAGCCAGTATCCCGAACAGTTTCGGCCGGGGCTTGCTAATGGAGAATATCGTCGCATGACGGTTGTGCAGAAAGCGGAATGGGACGCCGCCTACGCACCCGAAAACGAAGCCTTCCTGCAACGCATGAAAGCTGGTGAGCTAAATGAAAAAGATGTGATTCGCTGGAAGTATCAACGATATGTCAAAGACTATCTTCGCTGCATTCAGGCAGTCGATGATGGTGTCGGTGCCATGCTCGATTACCTCGACGAATCAGGTTTGACAAAAGACACGATTGTTATCTACAGCTCAGATCAGGGTTTCTATCTGGGAGAGCATGGCTGGTATGACAAACGCTGGATGTTTGAGGAATCATTACTGATGCCGTTCCTGATTCGCTGGCCCGGTGTGATTCAGGCCGGCGTCGATTCCAAAGCTTTGATCCAGAATATCGACTATGGACCAACCTTTTTGGATGTTGCTGGCGCGGATGTTCCGCATGAGATGCAGGGACGCAGCATGGTGCCCATGTTAAGAGACCAGGGCAAACCGTCCGCTTCCTGGCGTGACGCAATCTATTATGCGTATTACGAAAATGCGGCTGTTCATAACGTTCCGGTTCATGATGGTGTCCGGACTGAGCGTTACAAGTTGATGTTCTTTCCTCGGACTCGCGAGTGGAATTTATTTGATCTGGAAAAAGATCCGCAGGAACTGACCAGTATCCACGATGATCCGAACGATGCCGCAATTTTGGCCGGCATGCAGAAACGGTATCGTGACTTGCGGCAATTCTATGAAGTCAATTCCGCTGTCATCCCGGCGACTCGTGGTGATGAGCAATGGTGGCGTGACCGCGACAAGTCGATCACCAGCAATGCGAGAAAGGGCAATGTCGATTTGGCATTCATCGGTGATTCCATCACTCAGGGTTGGGAAGGCCGGGGCAAGGACGTTTGGAATGCGTACTACGGCAACCGCAAGGCAATCAATTTGGGAATTGGTGGTGACCGGACTGAGCATGTTATCTGGAGATTGACCCACGGAAATCTTGGGAAAATCCGCCCCAAGGTCGCCGTTGTGATGATCGGCACCAACAACACCGGTCACTTTGATCAGGACCCGGCTGAGGTTGCAGCGGGAGTTGAGCGTATTCTGCAAATCTTGAACGAACGTTTGCCAGAAACGAAAATTGTGTTGCACGGAATTTTTCCGCGAGGACCTGACTCACTTGATGCCAAACGTCTGAACAACATCGCGATCAACCAACAGATTCGCCGGTTTGCCGATGGAGATCGAGTTCACTACATGGAGATTGGTGATCAGTTTCTTGAACCGGACGGGACCATTAGTCGTGAGATCATGCCTGATCTGCTGCACTTGAGTCCGCAAGGTTACGAGCGTTGGGCTCAGACACTGGAACCCCAGCTAAAAGAACTGGGACTCTAGGCTGCTGTTGAGGATGTCGTCTTGTCGTCCGGTTGCAATCAAGGCGGCGCACCGGGTGAATCTTTGCAGAACGGGGTATCGAATCCGCTGCGACATGCGTAGCCGGATGCGCGGTGGTCTTGTGGGGGCGTACGCTTTCATTGGATGAAAAGAGCTGGAATCGGATTCTCAGGTGCTGATGCAACTGCTTCGCTGCTGGCTGCGAAGGCTCGTATTGTCGGCCTCGAAAGGTGAAATTGAAGCACTGGTGCGAACGTGGGCGGCAGTGTTGTCAACGAAAATCAGGGTGAATGCCATTGCGCCAGCGTTGACCGACACTCCCCTTTCAGAGAAGTTCCTCGATCGCGATGAAATACGTCAGGCAATGGCGGCCAAGTATCCCCTTGGTCGGATTGGGATCGTGGACGACAAGGCGGCAGCTGCGATGTTTTTGCTGTCTTCGGAAAGCGGGTGGGTTACTGGACAGATTCTCGGCGTGGATGGTGGCATGTCAGCGACGCGAAAGTGATTGCTGGCGGGGAAGTCATAATGCCAGTCGTTTAAGTGGTGATGGTTTGCGGAACTGAATCCGGTAATGAATACAAAATTCGTCTGATCGCGTTGTCCGCTCTGGACACGCGAGGCAGTCTTTAAAGCAGACACCAAGTGTCGAGAGCCTTGTTGTATCTTAAACGCCACTGAGGCTTGGATGATTTTTGCACAGGTTCGCAATGCATATTGAGTTTTCAGTCGAAGTGGCAGCAACCTGCATGGACACTTCATCGGGCGAAATTCTCAGGTATTGAAAGCGTGCAATTTGATGTAGGGCGTCATGCTAAATCGGGTATATTGAATTCTGGATTTCCGCTTTTCTGTTTTCTGCCGTCGGCGGATTGAGCACGCAGATGGTTTGATTACATGACTTCCATGCGAAAGGACAAGTAATGAGTAGGCTGCTATTCTTGATCATTGCCGCCACAAGTGTTTGGTTGTTAGCAGTCTCTGCTGGGTTGGCCACCGCAGCGGAAAGGACGTGGCGCGATGCATCTGGGCAATATTCTGTCGTCGCCGAGTTTCAGGGATTGGCTGCGGGGCAGGTCTCTCTGCGTAAGACGACCGGTGAAGTGATTCAGATTCCCCTGAAGAAACTAAGTGAGGAAGATCGCCGGTGGGTGGCTCGAAATCGGCGTAAATCCGTTGCTGCAACTCCATCGGGAGCTCAACTCGTTAGCAAGGACTGGCCTCGATGGCGTGGACCTAATGGGGATGGTATCTCTTCTGAAACTGGTTTGTTGGATACTTGGGAAGATGATGGTCCCCCCATCGCTTGGTCGTCCAAAGGACTAGGGAAGGGTTACTCATCGATTGCGATCCACGATGGCAAGATTTTCACAATGGGAAGAAAGTCGGGCGCAGTGACTTTGCTTTGTGTCTCTGCCCAGAATGGGAGTCCGATTTGGGAAACTGCCCTTGGCTCGGGCAAGGACCCAAACTGCACGCCAACGGTCGATCCCGAATCGGGACTGGTCTTTGGCTTGACCTTTGAAGGCCAGTTGGTCTGCCTGTCCTGCGATGATGGGAAAGAGATTTGGCGGAAAGACTATACGTCAGATTTCGGCGGCGAAATGATGAGCAAGTGGGGGTATAGCGAGTCACCCTTGGTTGATGGAGATCGTTTGATCTGCACCCCCGGAAGCAGTCGGGGCGTGATGGCTGCTCTCGACAAAACAACGGGAAAAGTCCTCTGGTCGACATCTATGGCGGGCGGCAAAGCTGGCTACGCGTCACCCGTGATCAGTCATGGAGGTGGCGTGAAACAATACGTCACCATGGTGGGCAAGGGTTTGATTGGCGTCCGCGCAAGCGATGGTCAGATGCTGTGGAACTATCCAAGGATTGCCAACAATACTGCCAATGTGCCAACGCCAATCATTCATGGTGATCTGGTTTTCGGATCATCCGGCTACAGCGACGGTGGTAGCGCTCTGTTGAGACTTTCCAGCGCAGGTCGCAATCAGGTCAGGTTCAGTGAAGTCTATTACAAGTCAAACAATGAAGTGCAGAATCATCACGGAGGCATGATTCGAATAGGTGATCATGTCTACATGGGACACGGACACAACAACGGGTTTCCGTTGTGCATGCACTTGCCGACAGGTCGCGTCGAGTGGGCACCGGGCCGTGGGGCCGGCACCGGCTCAGCTGCCGTGGTTGCAGCGGACGGTCATCTTTATTTTCGATATGAAGATGCTGTGATGGCTTTGATTGAGGCCTCTCCAAAGGGATACAAACTCAAAGGTCGTTTTCGGATCAAGTCCCGGAATGGAAAGAGTTGGGCGCACCCGGTGGTTCTGGGTGGGAAACTTTTTCTGCGCGACCAGGACGAACTCCATTGTTACGACATATCCGGCTAGCAGAACTCCGATGACGGTATTCCGTCAGCGGCGTCCTGGTAGGGTGTGTCGACATGCGAAGATCCGAAATCACAATCAAGCAGCTTTTGATCTCAGAACAGTGAGTGCCTCGCAGCAAGACAGTTGGGGCAGGGGGGGACAACCATTCCAGTCAGGGTTGTTCAAAGGAGTATCTTTAACGGGGCAATGGTTATAGCTGGCTAGTGGATCCGCGTGGGGCTCATGGCGTATCACAGTCGCGTTTTAGATTGCTTCGCCGGTTAGTAGGTTAAGATCGCCGGTCCGATCAAAGTCGATTCGCTCAGTAAGGCAATGCTGGATCAATAGGCTGGTTTATGCGGAAGGATCAATAAAACTTCGCGGTTTCATCGAGACAATCTTTTCGTTGTGGACGCTTTGACTTACGCTGTTGGCAGACACCAGAACCTCACTTTTACCGTGGCCCATCACATGCCAATAGAATCATGCCTTTGCTGCTTGGATACCGTCGATCGTCGCATTTCAACCAATGCCGGGGCCAAGGCCGTTGTCAGATCGTTCGCGTACTTTGCTTTGGCGCTGACGTTGGCTGGCCTCGTTTGCATGGCGCCAGCCAAGGCGGCCCCGCCGAATATTTTGATTGTGTTAGCCGATGACATGGGTTACGGCGATCTTGGGTGCACAGGATCGAAATTGTTGAAGACGGATCGAATTGACGAACTGGCACGCTCGGGTGTGCTTTGCAAACAAGCCTACGTCGCCAGTTCGGTTTGTTCTCCATCGCGGGCTGGGTTGATCACTGGTCGTGATCCACGTCGGTTTGGTTATCAGGGGAACCTGAATATGGCTGGTCCCAATTATGCCACCAGACTTGATTTGTTGGGGTTGCCACCTGGTGAACACACCTTGGGCGATCATTTGGGGGCTGCAGGTTATTCGACGGCATTGATTGGAAAATGGCATCTCGGGACGGGAGATGGATTTCATCCTCAACAACGAGGTTTTCAATATTTTTGCGGGATGTTGGGTGGCGGACACAGTTACTTTCCCAAACCAGAGAACAACAAACTGGAACGCAACGGAGTTCCGTTGAAGGATTTTCAGAGTCCCTATTTGACGGACTTCTTTACAGATGAAGCTTTGGAATGGATCGGGAGTCAGGAATCGGCCAATGATGACAAACCGTGGTTTCTGTTCCTGTCCTACAACGCGCCGCATGGCCCGTTGCAGGCAACCGAGAAGGATCTTGAGGCATGCTCGCATATCAAGGACAAAAAACGGCGCATTTATGCCGCGATGATGTTGGCATTGGATCGCGGGGTTGGCCGCGTCCTTGATCAACTGGATGCGTTTGGTGAACGGGACAACACGCTGGTTTGTTTCTTCTCTGACAATGGTGGGGCAACTGGAAACGCCAGTTGGAACGGAGAGTTGTCTGGCGCAAAGGGAACACTGCGTGAGGGAGGTGTTCGGATTCCAATGATCTGGTCTTGGCCGGCTCGGATTCCAAACACACAAGTGCATGAGGGTGTGGTGTCGAGCCTTGATCTGCTGCCCACCTTCATGGCTGCCGCAGGTGGGACGCCATTGCCTCTCGGTCCGCCGCGTGCACATGAAGACAAGAACAATCGGAAAAGATCTGTCACTCTGTATGGCGAGTACGATGGAAAGGATCTGTTGCCCCAGTTAACTGGAAATTCAGGTTCGTTGCGCCGCACTCTGTTTTGGAGACTCCAGGGGCAGACTGCCATTCTTGATGGCCCCGACAAACTCATCACATTATCGCACCGCGCGCCACAGGTCTTTCGTCCTGCTGAGGATGCGGGAGAGCAAGAAGACCGATTTACCAGCGACCCAACGCGAGCTGATGAACTGTTTCAACTGCTGGGTAAATGGGAGGCTTCTTTGGCAACGGTACCGCTATGGGGGTCATCACCGTACTGGGAAAGTCAGAGTGCCAAGCAGTACGATAACTACCCACCGCGTCAGGAACCCGAATGACCCGAAACGCGTTCGCCCCGTCTCGTCGAGAGATCACGGTGGTGATTCCGACGCTCAGGCCGATCCGTTCTTGGATTCCATGGCTCGGCGGTTACTTCGTCGTGGCTCTCTGCGCTTTCTCAACCGTGATGCTGGCGACATGCTTGTCATGAATCCCCTTTAGCTTGGCGACCATCTCCGGGTTCTGGTCAGCAACATTGCTTCTTTCATTCACGTTCTCATCGAGATTGACCAGAAACAGCTTGTCGATGGGGGATTTCTTTTTGCGATCGCTGCGATCGGTGGCATTACCCAGCAGTTTCCAAGGGCCCTGGCGAACCGCCCACTGTGCGTTTTTGCCATTTCCGAGCAACCAGAAAAAGTGGTCATGAGGGCTGGCTGATTCCTTTGACTGAATCACGTCGGCCAAGTTTTTTCCGTCATAACTGCGATCTGGCAGTGTTGCACCGCAGTACTTGGCAATGGTGGGGTACCAGTCACAGCCAGTCGCCATTTGGTCTCGCACCTGACCCTCGGGAATGGTGCCGGGCATCGAGACGATGGATGGAATCCGGATACCGCCTTCGAACAGACATCCTTTGGCACCGCGGTAGGGACCTGCGTTGCCTCCACCCCAGAAAGCACGTTCTTCCGTGGAGTGGCCATGATCGGATTGGAAAACGATCAGTGTGTCGTTGCGAAGTCCGAGCTTGTCCAGCGTTCCGATCAACTGGCCCACTTTCTCATCTACCGTCGAAACAAACTCGGCGTATTGCCGTCTCGGTGACGGAAGATCTTTGTACATTTCTCGCCACTTGGCCGTTCCCTGCATTGGGTAGTGCGGCGCATTGATCGCCCAGTAAAGGAAGAAAGGCTGGTCGCGATTCGTTTCGATGAATTGCTGGCCCTCCTCGACCATCATGTCGAGAAAAAATTCTCCATCGCGGTGGATTTCTTTGCCATCACGCCACAGATCGTGACGGTTGGGTCCAACCCAGTAGAAAAAGTGCGAGTAGTTATCGATGCAGCCACCCATGTGTCCAAACGACGAATCGAATCCCTGTCCGTTGGGCATCGTTGCAGGGGTGTAGCCGAGGTGCCATTTACCCACGTGCCCCGTAACGTAGCCGTTCGATTTGAGCAGTTCAGCGAGAGTGATTTCGCTGGATGGCATCCCGGCAACGCCCTTGGTTGATGACACATTGCCGGGAACACCGGCGCGGGCCGGAAATCGACCGGTCAACAGGCCGGCTCTGGATGCTGAGCAGATCGCGGATGGTGAGTACATTTGGGTGAATCTGACCCCCTGTGCTGCCAGACGATCGAGATTTGGCGTGTGCAGATCCTTCGATCCATAGCAGTTCAGGTCCAAACTGCCTTGGTCATCACTGTAGATCACAATCACGTTGGGACGCTTCGCCGCCAACAATGGCGTGATCCCACACAGAGTTCCTGCAACGCAGCACAGCATCATGAAGAAACGGATCAAAGAAGTGGCTCCAGTGAATCGGTAAGCAAATGAGTTAAATCCAGTAACTAGGATAACCGGTTCCCCGTTTGCGTGTCGGAGTACCGCCCGGTCAGCGCCCCAGCGGGATGGCCTCGGATCTCAACGGGACCGGAGCGGGAGCGTCGCCCGCTGGACGGCATGGCGAGAGGAGAGAATCAGGTGAGCCAATGGGTTCATTGGGCTTCTCTTGTGGTTTGATGCCGGGTGGGACGAAGCCAGATGTTTTCCAGTGGCGAGTACGCGGCAGGATTCGCTGACCTTGGGAAAGAAAAGGTACACTGTCAGTGAATTCCGCAGCCACGTCGGTTCATGAGTGGGGTCAGCCGGGATTTGTTTGCGGTTAATTGTGACGGTCGGTCGGCTCTGAATCGACGAGGATGAATCATTGGGAACAGTACAAATGAATCGAATGATCAAATGTCTCTGTTTGAACCTTGGCTGTTGTTTGCTGGTTATCAACGTTTTTCTCGTCGAGGTAGTGGCTCGCCAAGGCGTGCAGACACGAGCCGAGGTGTCGGAGACCGCATCCAAGGCAATCAAGGTTGCTGCCGGTCTGACGATTCGACACGTCGCTGACGATGATTTGGCGCCCGATTGCACTGCAATGGCTACGGACCAGCACGGCCGAATTTTTGTTTCCGGTCCCGGATACATTCGCCTGCTTTTGGATCGCGATCAAGACGGGATCTATGATGCTACCGAGACGATCGTCAATTCACCCAGTCATGGTGCCCACGGTTTGTGCGTCGATGGCGATCTGCTGTACTACGTTGGTGATAATGGCGTCTGGCGAATCGATCTGATTGTTCCCGGCGAACAGGGGAATGCAAAACCCGTTCGTGTTCTTGAGATCAAGACGGGTGGCGAGCATGACGCACATGCATTGCGTAAAGGCCCCGATGGTTTCTGGTACCTGATTGCGGGCAACGGCACGCAAGGGAGTTTTCAATTGCAGAATGTGGAATCCACGCTGGTTCCGAATCCGCGGGCTGGTGTGATTTGGAGAATTTCTCGTGACTGGAAGCAACGCGAGGTTTGGGCCCAGGGTTTTCGCAACGCATACGATTTTGACTTTGCGCCAGGGAAAACCATCGACACCTTTGACAGTGATGGCGAGCGTGATGTGAGCCTTCCTTGGTACCGTCCGACTCGCGTCTTTCGGGTGCAGCAGGGGCAGGATGCGGGATGGGTCTCGCGAAGTTGGAAGCGAGCCAATGTTGATCCGCTCATGCCAAGGGTTCTGGCTGAACTTGGGCGCGGTTCCCCGACCGGAATCATGCGCAGTCCCGGAAAACGTCTTCCCGCACGATTGGACGATGGCGTTTACGTGCTTGATTGGACATTCGGAAGAGTGGTGTTTGTCGGGGACGATGGACACACCGAGTTGATTGCGTCTCCAGAGGGTACCGAGGGATTTGCGGTCACTGACATTGATTCCTTGCCTGGTGGTCAGTTGGTGGTCAGTGTGGGCGGTCGCCGCAGCAGGGGAGGTGTCTATCTGATTGATGCGGTAAAACCAAGGACGCCCTCGAAATCGGATGAGTTCGACTGGCAGGCAGAGGAACCGCGGGAACCGAATGTGACCTTTGCTTGGCTGCGCCGCCTGCGTCAGAATCCAACACCGGTCATCGATCAGGCTGCCGCAAAGCATGCCGCCAGCATTCTGGATTCCAACCGTGCAACCAACGATAAGGTCTTGTTGGCAATCACGCTGCTGATTGAAAGCGTGGGAGGATTGGGGCCGGGCGACCCCAAAGATGCGAGAGGTAAACAGCAGGCCGCCGCTGTCTTTGATTCCTGTCGAGGTCGCATTCGACCGAAAATTGATGAAGCAACTCGCCGCCAGGCAGTGGATGCCTTGGTGAGACGTTTGGGCAAGTTGCAAGCTAACGATGAACCGGATGAAGCGTATGGCAGAGAGTTGGTCAGGGGGCTTGCTGTCCTCGAGCCAGAGTCTGAAGCGGTGTTCAAGGCAATTGCAAATGACATGGATCGCGTGAACTCGCCCGTTGACAAGCTTTTTCGGTTGATCGCTCTGGCCAGGATTCCATTGCCGAGAAGTGATGACATGACCGAGAGGATGGCACAAGCCATGTTGGACATCCCCGTTGAGGTAAAGGAGGCCGGTCTCAAAATTGATAGGAATTGGACTCCGAGAATGGGAGAACTGTTCCTGGCAGTGCAGCATCGAGATTCATTGCTTCCCAGCAGACTGGTGTCGAATCCGCAATTTGGTGATGCCTCGCATCTGATCTGGACAGAGCAGATGGATCCAGAGAATCTGGAAAGGGCGAGGTACAAGTCTTTGATGCAGAGTCGTCAAAAATCGATTGATCCAGAAATAGCCAGATTCATTGCCTTGGGGCCTGATGCTGTCCCACGCAACTTCATTTATAAGTGGTTGAAGGATGACGCGACGCGTTCTTCGGCATGGTTGGCCCTTGCTGAACATCCTTTGCCTCGTGATCTTGAGGAACTGCGACAAGCAGCACTGTCGGTCGACAAAGTTGTGCGGGAATCAGCCGCAAAAGCATTGAAGCGACTTGGCGAAGAGGTGCCGCAGCGTGAGTCCGATTCCGCGTCGATTCAGAAGTGGCTGACAAGGATGGATCAGATCAGTGGGCTGACAGGAGAGCCAGAAAAAGGTGAGCAGATCTATACGGCGCGGCAATGTGGCCATTGTCACAATGGAGGCAAGGCGTTGGGACCGTCTCTGGAAGGACTTGCCAAACGCTACAGCACATCTGATCTGTTCAGAGCAACTGTCGATCCCAGTCATACCATTCCAGATCGGTATCGTGCCAGGCAGGTGCTTACCAATGACGGCCAAGTCCTGTTGGGTTTGGTTGTTTACCAAAGTGTTGATGGAGTGACTTTGTTGACTTCTGACGGGCACACCAAAAGGGTCAACGTTGATGATATTGAGGAGGAACGGGCATTGAGAATTTCGCTAATGCCCGAAGGTTTGTTACTTGGTTTGTCTGACGATCAGGTTGCCGACTTGTTGGCCTACTTGCGTTCGCTGTGAGCGGTGCAAGGATGCTTGGACGCGGCGGTCGTAACGATTGAAATTGACTTCCGATCGCACGTCTGATGAGCTACATTGGAATGACTGCGGTGACGGAGCGATGAACACTGTTCGGACGGAATCACGCAAATGCCGAGTTAGGGTTCCTGCAAAGGTGAACGCGTTGCAACTTGGTTAACGGGGAAAAACATGAAATACAAATTGGCTTACGTCGCATTCGTTGGTTTCTTGCTGGCAGCTTGCGGCTGCTGGTCCACTCAGGTTTCTGCTGAGTCGATCAGCGGGGCCCGTCCCAACATCATTCTGGTCATGACCGACGATCAGGGCATGGGCGATTTATCCTGCATGGGGAATCCAGACCTGCGGACACCAAATCTCGACCGCTTTTACAAAATGTCGACTCGATTTACTGACTTTCACGTTAGTCCAACGTGTGCACCGACGCGGTCTGCGTTGATGAGCGGACGGCATGAGTTTCGAAATGGGGTGACTCATACCATCAAGGAAAGAGAGCGAATGGCTCTCTCAACAACCACGTTTCCTGAGTTACTCAGTAAGTCAGGTTATGCCACGGGGATTTTTGGAAAGTGGCATTTGGGAGATGAGGATGCCTATCAGCCTTACAACCGTGGTTTTACGGAAACCTTTATCCACGGTGCCGGTGGTATTGGGCAGTCCTACGAAGGTAGTTGCGCAGATTTTCCTCCTAATCAGAACGCCCAGGGGCGGTACTTTGACAATGCAATTCTGCACAATGATACGATCGTTTCGACCCAAGGCTTCTGCACGGATGTGTTCTTTCGGGCGGCGCTTGGTTGGATCAAAAGTCAAAAAGATTCCGGCACCCCGTTCTTTGCCTATATCAGCACCAATGCACCGCACGGTCCGATGATCGCGCCGGAAAATTACAAGCGGCGATTCGCCGAAAGTGGGTGGGATGCTGAGAAGACACAGGGGCGTTACGGCATGATCGAAAATATCGACGACAACTTCGGTTTGTTGATGAAGAAGGTAGGCGAATGGAATCTGGCAGAAAACACATTGGTGATCTTCATGACTGATAACGGTCAGGCCGGACGGGGTGGAAAGAAAAATGGCAAGCCAGCAAAAATGTTTACAGCGGGTTTTAAGACTGGAAAAGGATCACCTCAGGAAGGCGGCACTCATGTTCCAGCCTTTTGGCGATGGAAAGGAGTTCTTGGCGAGGGTGTCGATGTGCCAGCCTTGACGGCACACATTGACCTTTACCGAACGTTCTGTGATTTGGCCGGTGCAGCAATTCCTGCTGGGATTCAATCGATAGATGGCAGGTCTTTGGTGCCATTGCTAGAGAACCCAAAAGCAGCTTGGCCTGATAGAAATCTGTTTGTGCATCAGGGGCGTTGGGCCAAGGGAGCCGATCCGAATCAAAGCAAGTACAAGCAGTGTGCGATTCGGACCGCACGTTGGCGACTGGTCAACAACAGCGTTCTCTATGATATCGCAAATGATCCTTACGAGGACCATGATGTTGCCAGTGACCATCCCGAAATGGTCGCAAAGTTGCGAAAGGCGTACGACGCGTGGTGGGAAGAAACCGTTCCCTTGATGGTGAACGAGGACGCTGCCTACGCTACTGAGCACCCGCAGGTAGTCCGGTATGAGGAACAATTGAAGAGGCGAGGTATTCCAGTTTGGACGCCTCCGAATCTGTAAGGAACTTTGGCATCGTGTTGAGTGCTGGTGGCAAGTGCCGCGCAGAATAGAGAGTTTCGCGCAGAAAAGAGAGTACCGGGCAGAAAAGAGAGTACCGGAGAAACGATGCGGGGCAATGTTTTGATTGACACCCGTGTGTTGAAATCGTCTCAGCAAAGTCACGTATGGCATCGCCGTTATTCATATTTGAGAGAAATTGAAGTCATGCTGAAACAGCAATTTGCGTACATTCTGTTGGTTCTTATCTTGGTCTCGCTGGTCAGTGTGCGGGTGAGTTCCGCGACAGACAAGTCCAACGTTGCGAAAGCAGAGATCGAGAACGGGGGCGTAACAGAAACGCTGGAAGATGTTGAGCCTGTGGAAATCTTTACGGGTGTAGGAAGCCATTTGGCCGCAGGTCAATATGCCCGAGTCGTTGACTCGGGAACGTGGCGACAATTGTGGTTTTCACATCAAGGAAAGATCGATAACGGGCAGTCTGTCCAAGTTCCTGTTGTTGATTTCGCCAACCAAATGGTGATTGTGATTGTTGAAAAAGAGGCTGGCAAAGCTACCGCGATACAGTTTCAGTCCATGAAACAATTGGCTGACGGGCTGGAATTGGAGTATCAGCTTCGCAAAGTTGCGAATACAAAACGTAATACACAACGGAAATCGACTGGCAGCCCGTTTGCGTTTTTTGTCTTGCCCAGGCAGGAAGATTCGTTGCTGTTGCGTCGAGGGGTCGTCGGGGAAGGAGGTTTTCAAGTGGTGACGCGATTTCCCAGTTTACAACTTGGGTCCTTGCCCGCGCCGACGGTGGATACAAAACGTCGGCGTTTGAACATCTGCTTTGCCTACGAACCGGGTTCCGGTAATTACAACGGTGTGATCGGCAAGGCAGATGAAGTTTGGAACTTTGTGGACGTGGGAACAACCGCGATCGAGCACACGCGTAACTATGACGGTAGTTTCAGCAGTGTCCGGCTACGAGTTTCGCCTTCAGATGGCAAATGGGGAATCGCTGGCCGAAAGGGAGTTTTCCATGGATACATCTATCACAACTGCCGCTGTCTGGATCTGACGACTACCGTGATGGACCTGCCTGCGGGTCGGTATCGGGTGATCGTTTACGCCCATGGAGATGCGCCGGATCAGAATGCCCGGATTGAACTGCAGGTTGATGGTGTTTCTGTGGGAATGAAATCGACGCTTAACAATGGGACTTGGGGATTTCGAAAAAATCCCTACCGAGAAGGCGTTCACTACGTGAGCTTCGTTACCAGTTTGCGGCAGGGTAACGACTTACGCATCATCAGCCACAGGGATGGCAGCGATTATTCGATGTTCAATGCCATTCAGATCGTTCCCCTGTCGGCTGAAGAGAATAGCGAACCCTCAATCGGC
>Ga0315334_10001035_pt1 | contig 17159 bp, 26 predicted proteins | sample M150034915metaG_FD_205555 | JGI IMG/M metagenome (GOLD analysis project Ga0315334, IMG submission 205555) | Ammonia-oxidizing marine archaeal communities from Monterey Bay, California, United States - M1 500m 34915 | ecosystem: Environmental > Aquatic > Marine > Intertidal zone | place: USA... | reverse complement strand
CATCATATTCATCAAAGGGTATTCTTAATCTACAAAGATAAGAGCTTTCTTTATTTATTAATTTCTCTGCGAGAGCCTTGGTACCCGAATAGAATGAGCCTTCTATCTCAGAGTTAAAACAAAAGTTGGGGGGGTCTTCTTCAGTGAACTCTGTCTCAGCGCCAGTATAGATACAGCCAGAAGATATATGTACAAATTTAATCATTAATTCGGAACAATAGGTAGAAAGCATCTGAGGCAACAAAACGTTGCCCCGTATGCACTCTTCTTTATGAAGTTCGCAAGCATCTACGTTGGGCTTACCAACATAACCAGCACAATTAATTAATACATCAATATTAGCAGCATTTACTCTTAAGAAAGGCCATAATTTATTTGGATCTGTATAATCAATCATTTCCCTTGAGGCTGCATCTGCTTCAATACCTTCTTCTTCAAATTTTCTCATGAAGGCTTCGGCTACATACCCGCTTTTTCCTAATAGTAGTATCATAATATTTTTTCTATGTATTCTTTGTAATCACTTGGCGGCATCTTGGCCGCTAGTTCCTTTAATTGCGTTTTGTTTATGAATTTTTTGTTAAAAGACGCCTCCTCAATACAACCGATCTTGAACCCTTGTCTTTCTTCAATGACTTTAATGTATTCAGATGATTCCTGCAAGGCTTTAGGTGTCCCAGCGTCTAACCATGCACAGCCGCGATTTATCTTATAAACTCTTAGCTTATCGTAAGCAAGATATTTATTAATAATAGAAGTAATTTCTAGCTCCCCTCTTGCAGAGGGGGATATTTCTTTAGTATATTTTATAACATCTTGATCAAATAAATATAACCCCGGTACAGCATAGTTGCTCTGAGGGTCTTCAGGCTTCTCTACTAGGCTCATAGGAGTCCCATCCTCCTCAAAGTTTATAACCCCGTACCTCTCTGGATCATTTACTTCATAGCCAAACACTGTAGCTCCCGATCTAAAGTGCTGGAATGCTTTTCGGAAGACACTACTACCATAAAAAATATTATCACCTAAAATTAAAGCAACTTTTTCTCCTTTTATGAAGTTTTTAGCAATTAAGAAGGCTTCAGGTATGCCGTTGGGCTTTTTCTGAACCATGAAGGTCATGTTAATACCCATCTCATGAATATTTTTAAATAAATTTTTATAATTATTGATATGTTCAGGCGAAGAAATTAAACAAATATCATTTACGCCGTTTTCAATCAAAGTACAAAGAGGATAGTAGATCATCGGCTTGTCATATACCGGCAAAAGTCCTTTACTTTGTGTTTGGGTAGTCGGATACAGTCTTGTTCCGTTACCTCCAGCTAAAATTATGCCTTTCATGGTCTTTTTAGTGCAAAATCAGGTATCTGAATCATAGAAAAGTTCGGCATAGTAGTTGCAACCCATTTAAAATCATTATCAACAACAAATTCATCTACAGCACGAACTACCCCGAAGTCGCTTCCGATAGCGAAACCCCTAAAGTCCATATAATCATGCCCACACATTAAGCCGTTCTTTTTCAGCTTGGGTAAGAACATTTTTAAGTCATCCCTTACGCATTCGTATAAGTGGCACGCATCAATGTAAATAAAATCAAAAAAATCATCAGGAAATTCGTTTACAACATCATAAGAAAATCCTTTTTTTAGAATAACTTGGTTTTTTATGATTTCGTCTGAAAATTTTTCTTTTACTATCTCTAAATCGTCATTTGTACTATAGGACGTTGGCATACCTTTCGTTTGATCCTCTTCACGCCCAGTGATTGGTTGAGCAAGGATTTCATGCGCATATTCGTATTTATCATCAACCTCCCATGTGTCTACTAAAAATAATTGAAACGGTTTGATGTTTTTTAATATCATTTCGGAAAAGTCACCACGGTATGTCCCCACCTCTATACAAATACTGTTTTTAGGCGTCAAGGAGGCTATGTGCTCTACGAACCCTTGTCTGTCTGGTGCTGTATACATAATTTATACCTTTCTAAATAACCAAGTTGAGTCTGGAAAGCTTTTTATAGGTGTTTGCCAATTTCTAGGGCCATGTTTAATAAGATAATTAACAACAAATATACATACTTCTTTTTTTACGTTATCGCTATAGTTATTTCCACATATAAATGAGTTATGTTTTAGCTTTGGAAACCAAATATTTAAGTTTTCTTTTATTTTTTCGTCTCCATGGATAAAAACTACATCCAAGCTGTCATCATCTATATTTTTAGCGGCGTTTTTATCGAAATCTTTAATTATTTCTATTTTTTCATGTTTTTTTATATAAGCCCTAAAGCATTCTTCTAAAGCAGACGAAGATGTATGCGAAACTTTCATTACAGTTTTTTAAATAGCCAACTTGAATCAGAAAAAGATTCTACGTGATTATTCAAATGCCCTTCGTGGCCAAAATAATGATACACGGTAGCCTCAACACCGGTATACTCTGGCGGATGTGTATGAACGTAAAAGTCATGCCCTCCCATATAACCACCTCGTTTTATTTTGGGCCACCACGCTTCAATATCAGCTGAAACATGACTATGTTCGTGATTTCCATCAATATAAAGAAAATCCAAACTATTTTCCTCAAAACCCTTAGCGGCCTCTATGCTAGTATTTTTAATTATTTCAATAATAGTATACTCTTCGTAAGGGCCAACTCTTTCTTTAAATTTTTGTTCTATCTCTCCCCAACCACCATCTGGTAAATATCCGTCAGATTCATCATAATTAAGATCAACCCCCCAAGGGTCAATAGCATACATTTTTTTAGGTTTATGGAGTAAAAAGGTTTCCGTGCTGACACCCAAATAGCATCCGACCTCTGCAATAACCTTATCTTCGATGTTTACCTTTTTTGCTAAGTCTATTAATCCATGTATGGAGTCTGTAGGAGTAAAGGTTCCATTTGCTTCCCCAAGCGGGTTTGTGCTGGGCGACCTGCTTTCGCCCATCATTCTAGATTGATTTGATAAGTCGGCTAGCCTTATTTCATTCGGGTCTTTCATTTTTTTATTATAGCGGCGAAGCTGTAAAGATCTAACTTTGTGCGTTGTATCTGAATGGCTGAATATTTATTAATAATTATAAAATGGTTTGGCTTCTTTTTTCGGGGAGAGAGAAATTTACCCCCCCGCACCGATTCTCACGAGTAAAGTCTTTTTTTGATCTGAAAAAGGGGGGGCGGGTCTTCTTATATTAGCTCGTGACCTTGTTCGCATTCAAAATTCTCTTCAGGCACCTCAACGCCCTCGCACACTTGGTCGAGGAGACGTTGGGTCTCTGAATCGCGCTCATCAAGCCAATCATTGAGGTCTGCGTGATCTTCGGGGGTCATTTCGCTGTAGGGATCGCTCATCATGGTAATAATATAACACAAAAGAATGTGACTGTCAAGAGGTAAAAGAAAGTGATTTGCAACTGGGATCTCCTTTTGAGTTTCACAAGGGCAAAGTGTTTTTCGTGGATGAAAAAGGTTTTTAAGAAAGGGGGGGTGAGTTACAGGGCGCACAGTTCACCGATGGTGAAGGCGGGGCTAGGCTTCAGAGCCTCCTCTACCTTACGCTTGCCCTCTGCCTCACGAGCGGCCTTACGTGCCTCCGCCTCGTTGGCGTTACGGTACATAGTGGCGTACTCAAGGGCCAGCTTCTCTACGGGATAGCTATGCATCCAGCGTGGGCGGATACCGTTGCCCGCTTCGTACTTGTAATAGTCAGAGCAATAGTTATAACCAATCTGCTGCGCGGTGGCTTCGCCATATTCGGCAATGTGATTGGCCCAGAAAGGGTCAACATTGAACTTGTCGGCCTCACTCTGCCACAGGGCGATAAGGTTAGAAAGAGACTCAGGGCTGGTGATGGTGTTCAGTTCGTTGTTCATTGTTATAATATACTACACAAGAGAGTGATTGTCAAGCGGTTTTTTACTCGCTCCACGCTACCGTTCCGGTATCCGACACGCAAGCCGCCGTGATTTCAGAATCTTCCACCCCACAGGCAGCCTTGAAGCGGTCAACGTCAAATCGAGGGTTGTCCTCGGCGAACTTGGCTGCGGCTAGGGTAGCCAGCACAGGGGCGGGCGTGCCGTTGTTGGCTGCGTTGATAAGGGCGGCGACGAACTCGAAGTCTTTCTTTGTTGCTTTCATTGTTATAATATACCACACAAACACCCTCTTGTCAATGACTTTCTTAATAAAAGTTATCCACAGCCTGTGAGTAAGTTCTTGTAGTAAGTTGTGGGCGCGCGGGGCGCACGCCCGATGCCAACTTACTCGTGAAGTTATTCACAAGTTGCTAACGGAGATGGCTTGTGACGCTCAAGTAGAACGACCCAAACATTAATATAATAATACTAATAGTTAATAGTAATTCCATAATTTAATTCCAGTAAAGCATTGATAGCAGGATGGCGAGCAGCCAGAAAGGCCCGAGTATAATCAAAAGAAAATGCCCAAGTTCTTTGTCTCGCTCTGTCATTGGTTTGTATTTCATAATCTTAATCTCTGTCTCTAATGTCGTTGCCATCATTGTCATTGTAGTAACCTTGTACGTTCCAAAGGTTATCATAGTTAATCGCGCCCTCGATGTTTTTAGTGCTCTCCTGCACTTCGGGCGTGATGTCGTGTTTGTTTTCGTAGTTTGCGATTTCTTCGCTGTCTAATCCTTCGTCGTATCTCATAATCTTTACGCCTCCACCATGTCAAATGTGAATGTCTCACCTTCGTCAGTTGAGTAAATCTCAAACAGTCGCTTGGTGATGGGGTTCCACACTTGGACAGTCTCAAGGTCTTGGCCTATGTCGCTGTAGGTGTGCCAATTCATAATATGATATGTCCCCATTTTAATAGGATGTTTCACCCGTGCATCGGTGCTGCGTCTGTGTAGAGTCACTTTGCCGTGAGGGTACTGCTCTGCGTTTTCGTTCGTGTAGGTTGCTTCGTACTGTTTCATAATCATGCTCTAATATACCATATAGGGTGAGACATCCGCTGTCCTACCTGTTAACTTTCTTTTTTTTATCATCTGCGTGGTTGTAGCTCCATACTGTTTCAACGTCATTGCCATCAGCACTCACACAGCAAATCTCAATGCCGCCAACGGTTAGCCCTGCATCACGTCCACAACGCATTAGCTCGCCCGCATCAATTAGCATCTTGTTGAATGACTCGCGGCACTTCACTAGGGAGTTGCAGCGGTCGCCTAAGTACCAGAGTTCGTAGGTTGGTTTGTCGTTGTCTGTCATAATCATGTGTCTATAGTATCATAGGGGGTGGGACATCCGCTGTCCTACCGAGTAACTTTCTTTAGGGCGTAAGGCGTAACGTCAAACGTCAATCCGCAATCGAGGTGCAGTCTCACGTTGTGACTGGCTGGCGTGCCAAAGGACTTGCCAACCACTATGCCCCGTATGCTAGGATTGAGCTTGTGGGCAACCTTCGTTCCCACTGGTAATCTTTTCTTCGCTGTCTCGTATGTCATTGGTACAATATACCACAAGAACGTTACTTTGTCAAGGGCTGGCGGTACGATTGTGAATAACTTTTTGCTGGGACAATGGCTGTCCTACCGAGTAAGTTGGCATCCGGCGTGCGGCAGCTCCCATGCCAAGTTACTCGGAAAGAACGAGTTGGCACGGCGAGAAGGGGTCGAACCTCCGACCTACGGTTTTGGAGACCGTTGCTCTACCAATTGAGCTATCACCGTATAGGTATGGCGAATATTTAATTCACCTTAATTTATAGAATTTATGTTTGCCAATGACTTTTATAGTCTTGCCCCGTGTCCACTTCTTGTTAGTGTTAACGTGGCAGTAGTGGTCGGCGTTGTTAACGTAACTGCGTTGTAGGTTGTTTATGTTTGCCGCAAGCATCTTTGCATAAGCTGCGTGTTGATGTGTTTTTAATAGCGTGGGCAACTTCTTCCTATTCGGGTCATTCTTATTCCAGCAAGAGAATTGCCAATCCTGTAAACAAACTTGCCTTGGCGTAATAGTCTTGCCGTTTCTTTTCCACTCAATTGAACGTTGAGCGATAACACAAGCCACGGCATACATACCCGCCTTGCCCTCGCCTCGTGCTTCGCCTAGGATTGTCATAGCGACAATATCGCTATCTTTCTCCTCGGCAATCGCTGAAGCGCAAACAATCAACACAAGTGTTAGAATAATCATCCAAAGGTTTTTCATAGTTTACCCTTTGTTTAGTTCGGACATGATAGCAACCTTTGCTGTGCTTACCGGAGTAGGCAATGGGGGTAACGATACGTTAACTGCTGGCAACGGTGGCAACGGTGGCAGTCCGGTAGATATTGGCTTTTTGCTTGTAGTTGGTACGCTCCCACCTGAGAAGTGTTTCTTTAAGATGGGAATTGCTTGCTTGATGTTATACAAGCGATACGCTTCAGCCTTTGCGTCTGAATGAGATTCGCCCAGCTTCTTGGCTGCCTTGATGTGGTTGGTTACTTGTGCCGCTTTAACGGCGTTCCGTGCTTGATATGTTTTGTAGGTTTTGTTCATAAATCTGATTCGTTAATTTTATAGATGACTTTGGCAATCATCACAAGTGTTCGTTCTGGGTCGGTTGAATTTCTTATCATAGCGGTTATGACTTCCAGTGCTTCAAAATCGCTCGATGGACATTCTTTCCATTCTCCCGTCTCTTTCATCCAAACGCCAGAAACCCTCGTTCTGTCGTTTTGAAATATTGCAAAATCTGGTACAGGTTTTTCCATGTTAGTTCCTTACACGTACCACGTGCCACCGATACGCATTGGCCCGTCAGGTAAACGAAATTCGTTTTGCATACCCCACGCTTTTTGTTGAGCTTTAACGTGGCTTCTGATAATCGTGGTTTTAGCGAGAAGTTCATCCCGTAGGTTTGCCGCTTCTTTTGCGGTTGCATGAATCTCGACGAGTTCCGCTTCTAGTGGTTGTAGGTTTTCGTTCATTAGTATAATATAACACAGGTTGGCTTGTTTGTCAAGCGGTTTTTACCATGTCCACGCTGGGCCTGTTATCATTATGTGAGCAATAACGCCAATGAGGGTAACAGATGCACCAACACACGCTGCAATGATTAACTCGCAATACCAAATATGTTTGCGATAGAGGTTAATGTCAGCGGATAGGTTGAGGTTCTTACGAATCTTGTTGTGGCTAGTGTAGGTCGTTTTCATTGTTATAATATAACACAGGTTCGGTTGTTTGTCAAGGGGTTTTTTAAACTTCTTTCCATACTGCGTGTGACATTGTTGCTGCTGTGCGGTACTCCCATTCTGGCGACATAGGGCTAATGTCCTCCCATCCGTCTTGAACGAACAGCTTACCGACTTTGTAATCAACCCAACCGTGCGATAGTTGCTGCCCTGCAATCTTATCAATTGCGCGGTTCATAATTACGTGGAAGTGAGGCGCATCAATACTTTCATCCGTAGAGAAGAAGGCGTTGGCTGAATCAAATCCGCTGAACTTATCTGTGTACTTAAAGCCGTCAGCGTGGAGCTCAATTCTGTAATACTTTTCGTCTTTCATTAGTATAATATAACACACTTCCGAGTCATTGTCAAGCGGTTTTTTAAAAAAGTTACTCATCGCTGTTGACGTATGCAACGATGCCCACCTTGTCAACCCAAGCTCTCGCAAGGTCACTGTACTGGCTCTCTGTTGTGCCTCTACCGTTAGCGTGTTGTAATGCCCGAAAATGTACCTCTGCATCCCGTAACGTGTCGTTTAAGACAGCGGCGGCAATGTTCATCTCTGTGGTGGTTTTAACGGGGTTTAGTTGGCGGCTTATCTTGCTTTTCATTACTATAATATAGCACAAGAACGTTACTTTGTCAAGGGCTGGCGGTACGATTGTGAATAACTTTTTGCTGGGACAATGGCTGTCCTACCGAGTAAGTTGGCATGCGGCGTGCGGCAGCTTCTATGCCAAGTTACTTACCGTTTACCCTCTTGTATTCAATCCAAATCTTTTTATACCAATTCTTATAAGCGTCACTTTCAAGTATTTCGCTCATTTCCTTTTTTCGTCTAACGTAGAACTCTTTACCTGTTTCGTCTTTGTTGTATCTTCTGTTTTCGTATTTCATTAGGTGTATGATTGAATTGCATTTCCATATAAATCAAAGTGACATTTATATTTTAAGTCTTTATCCGTTCGTGTAGGTGGTCGCCAACCCTCATCGCACTTGCAGTATTTAGGGCAATCATCATCCTCACTGCCTTCTTTGCTTGCTGTCTCGTGACAGGTCGGGCATAGGTGTAACAAGCGCATCTGTGGATGGTCGTTACAAAACTTGTGTGTTAGTGGGCCGAATTTAGTTGTCATTTTAATAAGTGATGATCTAGCCGATACTGTTTAATTAACGCTTTCTTAACGTCTTCCTCTGTTACGTCATCAAAGTTCTTTTTTGGTGCGTTACCAAGCACCTCTTCCCATGGCACGTTGATACGCCACCCGATTGCCAAACACTCATGCCATACGCTTGCCACCGTAGGGCGCAAGATGGAAACATAATCACCAATCATCATTGAGCGCACTTTTAATTTCTTAAACAGTGTGCATTCTCTGCCGCTCCCCGCATTCCAATCTTCCCACACTGCATCCAAGATATCAGGGTCTGTGTATTCATGTCCTGCTGCCCCCTCTTCTGGGTAGTCTAACCAGAACTTCTTACATTGCTTCTCGGTCATGTCCCGATATTGGATCTTTACTCTAATCATACTAATTCTTTCGTTGCTGTTGGTTGCTCGCCATTTCGAACTAGGTTAACATCATAACAAACGGCACTCAATAGTTTGCTTTTGTCTGCGTTCCTGTTGCTCGCAATGATTGCCATTGTGAAGATGAAATCGATTTGTTTTGATTCTTTCTTTGTCATAATCTTAAAGGGTTTCGATGTAAATGCCTGTTGCCACTGTTATAGCAATCCACGCGATGATAATAATGATTCCGAAGTTAATGTCTCTCATGTCGCTGTTCATAATATAATATACCATAAGAATGTTACTTTGTCAAGCGGTTTTTTACGATTGGTCTGCTGCCCATCGTTCCACGTCTTTAGTCTTCTCATCTTCCCAGTAGTAGCCAGCGGGAGCCATAATCTCGTTAAGTCCTGCGCCTGATGTCTTGCTTACGATGTAAGGCTTAATCTCTGCCATGTCTACCATGCCCCATTCATTTTCAATGCCCATCACATAACCGAAGGCATGACCGTTTTCGTCTACTTCCTCAAGGTAATACTCCCAGAAGTTGCGTGTGATGATGTGCTGGGAGACTGCGAAAGCCTCTGTGGAATCTTCGTTGTTCGCGTTGATGATGTTTCTTGCTTTCATTACTATAATATACCACAAGAAAGTCACTTTGTCAAGGGCTAAGGGTACGATTGTGAATAACTTTCTTCGGAGTAAGTTGGCATGGAAGCTGCCGCACGCCGAATGCCAAGTTACTCATTTTTAAAAAAGTGAGATGCTTCTTGTGAGGGTGCATCTCAACCCACGACCACTTAAGTTTATTCTGGTTGGCCGCTTAACCGCGTTTAGGTTTCTTACTCGCTCCAGTTACCTTCAGGCTCATCGCGCCTGACGACGTGTTTATCTTTCGTTGCCTGCTAGCGTTATTGCTAACAGGGGTGTGGTCTTGTTACCTCGCCACGGCTTCACACATTGCCGACAGGTGGATTCGGTTGCCTGCACCATCCGCTGGAGGCGAGGGTAAATTGTTAGTGATGAGAGGATTCGAACCCCACCCCTATGGTACGCTCGTACGTATGCCTACTTGTACCTCAACATACGCCTTTCCCATAGGTGCTATACCCCAACGGCATCACCATAAAGTGTGCTCTCTTACTCATCACGCTGTGTCGCTAATCTATGACAAATGCTCAAGCGTAGGTTTTCGGAGAACTAAAATCTCTACTTCTCTCAAAGAACTACTATAATATACCACGGAAAGGGCTGTTTGTCAAGGGGTTTTTTCAATTTTCTTTCGCTTCTGTGAAAAGGGGGCTTTCGCCCCCTTGGGTTATAAGCACTTCTCCTGCCAGTATTCGCATGCAGCATCTTCAATGTCTACCGCGAACTTGTCGTTGAACCATTCAAGGTCGTGTTCGTCGGCTGGACGACTCTCGCCATCTTCTTCGACAGTGCAACCTGTGAGGTAGTAGCAATCAGGCATATCTTCCCCGCCATCTGCTTCAAACTCCAAGTCTGTTGCGTTCTGCCATAGCTTGGCCATATGCTCGCCATAGTTAGCTGACTGACCTTCCGCCTTCTTGCGCGTGACGAAATCACGGTCATTGATCCAAAGATTGACACTCCAACCCCATTCACCGCCAAACGTTTGGTATATCTCTTTGGTCATAGAATTAATGATAATTAGCCAATTAGCTTCATTCCATTTACCCCACGCTGCCAACTGATTGGTGGATAGTTGACTCATCCATTCTGCTTGTACTTTATTCACTTTGGTTCCTTTTGTTGTAGGTTGTTGTAAGGTTAGCTTCTGCTAACTACAACAAAGTAACACACAAACAGGTATCGCGCAACCCATTGTGAATAACTTTCTTAATTTTCTTTATGCTCCACTTTCGCCTGTGCCCACACCTTATCAGTAATGATTACCTTGCGAGCAGTAAAGATCGGCTCAATGACGTTCTCAGTTGCCCTAAATGGATCTGTGTCAATACTCACAAAGGAGCGATACTTATATGGGTTATAAGTGACTTCCATCCACTTGTACCCCTCACGTTCATCCATCTCACGCTCTTTCATCTCCTTGGCTGCATCATTAGCCCAACCCAATTCAAACGCATCCATACCGTCGTAACGCCATACAGCGTTGACCATACAGCCACGAATCACAGCGTGGACATTCTTACGTTCTTCGTCACGCACACGCTGACAACCCTTGTCACCAACAGCGAACTTCACGGGATACTTGGTATTGCCATCCATCACAACACACAGGGCAGTACCCTCAACAAGGCCGTCCTTACGCACGGAATAAACGTGTTCGTCCCTATAGCGAAGATTACGATATACTTCGCGCTTATACAACTTGATTGCTTCTGTAGCGTTCATTCCTATAATATAACACAAGAAAGTCACTTTGTCAAGGGGTTTTTTTAATTACCCTAATTAATCGCATTTAATTACCCTTAATTAGCCGCTCACAAATGATCGACAAATGAATTTGCCAACCAAAAAACGCAAAAAATGATCGACAAAGTTTCTTAAAAAGGGGTGTTTTCTCCGATGTGAAATTCGTCGATTTTAAGAAAATAGTAAGTTGGCATAGAACGTGCCGCGCGCCGGATGCCAAGTTACTCATAGGGGTTCCGGGTGACTTTCTTATTTGGCCGGTATTTAATTGTTATCTTTTTATATCACACTTATCTAGAAATCCTTCTTCTGACAAGTACCAAGCAAAACTTTCTATTTCTTCTTCTTTTATTTCTGGAGGAAAAAATACTTCCCCTTTATCGTAATTTATAGTTATAGTTTTATTCAGAATCTTTATATCAAGAATGTTACTTTTATTTTTCATCTATTAGCCTTTGCATTAAATCAGAGTAACGCTCGAAATCTAAGCCAACGTCATTGTCGCTTAATTCTTTTGGCCCAAGGTCAGGATGCGATTCCCATTCAAGGAGCGTATCGATTAAGTTTAATCTATCTTTGTTTGTTAGTTTCATTATTGTTTTGAGTATTGAATGATAAAGACGAGAATTGATACGATAATAATTAAAGCAATCACTTCCATAGTAACCCTTTCTTTATGCTGTTGCTAGTTGTTGTTTGTTCGCTCTTTTGATTGCTGACAACGCCACGCTTGCCGCACTACCTTTGGGTTGCGTACCGTGAATCAGCAAAGCAAAGTTTTCTTTTCCAAATGCTGCGTGGGTGTCGTCGTGGTCAATTTCCAAATCACGCTCTTGCGCCTCTTGTTCACTGTAAACAACGAGAGCTTCTTTCCACCCGTGCAAATCAATTAGTTCGTCGTGCTTGCCACCACGGGAAGCAGTTAAAACTAAATTTTCGGGAAGGGCAAACTGTTTGAAGAAATGCAAGCTTTTGGAATAAGAGTAAAACACTTTGTTGGGATTGCGCTTAGCAACTTCTATCCACGCTTGCAAATACTCTTTTACAAAATAATCGCCGCCTACGTGGACGCGCATTACGTCAAACTTTTTGGGCAAGCTGTTGTGAATCAAATCTGCTGTGTGGGGGCTGTTTTCAAATCCAGCCTTTTTGTCTTGAATAAGCGCAGCACGTAGCAACTCGAAATTATGCCACACCATTTTACGCAATGACGGATACGTTGCCTCTGCACTAGCAGCAAAACAACGAAACAGCGTGTCAGGCCCGTCTTGAATCTTGCCCGTTTCCCTGTTTGCGCGTGACAAGCAATCCTTTGCCCCCGGACACGTCCAACCGGCAGGGAGAGTAAATGTCTTGAGAGTTAAACCGAGTTTCTTAATCAGTTTCTTGAGCTTGGAGTTCGGATTGCCGAATCGTAGTAGGTTTTCGTTCATTGGTACAATATAACACAGATTAGGTTGTTTGTCAAGCGGTTTCTAGTCTGCTGCGACCATTGCCCGACTTTTGTTTGTAAGCTTCTTCGTCAAATGCGTTAACCTGTGGGGAGGGATTCTCTCTCGATTCTACCTTGCCTAGAGAGTAATCAGCGACGACTGGATTGGTAGACATAAACGTTTCGGAATTTTCTTTCAACTCCGCAAGTCTACGCGCACCAAGTTTGCGAGCGTCTGGCATCACGCTATCTTCTGTGTACTTTTCTGGGTACTTGTTCAAAAGTAGATGGAAGGATGAATTGACGAAATACTTTTCAAGAGCTTCCTCGTTGCTTGTAATGTAAGCGAAATTGTCGCTCATCCAATGCAGCTTGCCTCCGGTTGCTTCGTGGTTCCAGAGAGAATAATACTGTTCAATAATCTCTTGTTGGTCATTGGATTCCATCCCGACGAGGGAGACTGTTCCGAGTGGTTGATAAACGAGTTTCATATAATATAATATAACACAGAAAACGCTATCTGTCAAGCGATTTTTTATGTTTTTTACGACGACGAAAAGACCCCTTGCCTTTCTTCACGCGATGTTCGCGAGACGCGCTACCCATAAAGCCGTCTTTGTTAACTCTGGCTCTAATCTTCGCTGTCTTTTTCCTTCCGCGTTTCATTGCTACAATATACTACACTTCCGAGTGATTGTCAAGCATTGTTAATAACTTTTTTGCTGGGACAACGGCTGTCCTACCGAGTAAGTTGGCATACGGCGTGCGGCCGCGCCGACCACAACTTACTAGCAAAACTTACTCACAGGTTACTCGCATATAAAACTCCGGCCTTTCAATATTAGACCAAGGCAAAAAAAGAACCCCGCGCGTAGCGGGGCGTGTTGTAGGTTTTTACTTTATTCAGTCACGGTCACTTCCACGTTCTTTTCCTTCGCGGGAGTCCAGAGCTTTTCCAAGCGGTTAGGATTGCGAGAGGCAAGGTCGAAACGCTTCAGCACGTTGCTTGTCACGCGGTTGGCGTACTCAAAACGAGAGTCAGCGACTTCGTGCGTAACGTGTTGCGTCACGGCGTTGTTGAGGTTGTAAAGGTTGCGAGCAGCATCCTCATCGTGCGTGGGGTTCACCCAAATTTTCGCAATCTCCTCACGCAGCTTCTCGGAAAGAATTTTGCCTTGGGTGAGGGTCTTGAGAATATTCAAGCCTTGCTGCTCGGTCAACTCTGTTTGTGCGAGGCGACCGTACACCGTCACGCTGTCCTTGAGCTTGGCAAGCGCAGAGTCAAGCGCGGCATCGGTGATGAGGTCAGCAATGTTCAACTGCTTGCTGTGCTTCTTGACCATATCCACTTCTTTTTCAGTGGTGGTCATTCCGTTGGTGCAAATCAAGCGAACCAAACCCAACGCGAAAGAAACGCGCAGCGAACGGTCAAAAGAATTTTGCGCGGTGAGACGGTAAGCCACAACATCGCCAACAGCGGGAACTTCAGCTTTGAACAGGTCGCCGCTAAGGTCGTACTGCGCGCGCATCTTCGCGCCACCTTCGGTGATAATCACCTTGCGTTTGACATCAATGCCGCGAGCCTCGAAAGCCTCATCAGCACGGCCAAGAACGTCACGGTGATTCACAAGACCGTAACGCTCGGAAGTCCATCCGAGAATATCGTCATTGTCATCACGCACGTTCATAAAGTAACCAGACTTTTTGCCTGTCACGGGGTGGGGTACAGGGACTTGGTTTACGGTGAAATCAAAGTCAGTGTCAATGGATTGTTTAGCGGCGATACTCATAATAGGTTTTTTTGCTTTCTTGGTTAGTTGTTTTCTTCTCTCTTACTAATAACAATATAACACATTTTTCAGAAAAGTCAAGGGGTAAATGTTACTTTCTTGCATTTTCTTTGTTACAATGTTCGCACTCGCACCCTTCAATGACTCCAAAAGGCTCCTTAGGCGGGGCGGGGAACAAACAAGCCAAGCAAGTGCCGCCATTGCCCTCTAGGAGCAAGGCCTCATTTCCGCACTGGTTGCAAGGCTCGAATGTGGTTTGCGTTGTCATTGATACAATATACCACAAGAATGTCACTTTGTCAAGGGGAAAGTTATTCGCAGGTTATCCACAAAGTAAGTTGGCATGCGGCGTGCTGCGCTTTTTTTACCAACTTACAAGCATAAAATTCAAAAACTTACTCACAAAAAAACCTCCTCTAGTGCTTATTTAGAGAAGGCTCTTTATTTGGCTTATTTATTTCTAACCTATTATTTATTCTATTACTATTATTACGACATTATTAAAAAACATAGCAATTTATTTATTATTACCACCAACAATTATAAAATACTTTATTACCTTTATTTAATTCATCCCTAGCAATTTCAATAAATTTAATATCATCATTTTTATATCCATACTCTCCTTCATAATCAGAATAAGAATCATTACCAAAAAAGAATCCTCCTGTCTCTGGTAGCATCCTATTATTTATTACTACATCTAATTGTTCTATATCATCAATAGTAAGTTCAACAGCAACACAATTAAATTGTTCCTTGCCTCCATCATCTATATACTTATTTTCCATCCACCCTTGTAGGCGATTGTGTTTGCGCCAGTAGGCAATGTCTCTACTGTCATCATCATGTTTACCGTTCTCACTAACGTATGCGTATTGGTCAAGTCCCATAATATATATCTCCTATTTTATTTTGTGTATTGTCAAGTATTCCTCGCCCTCTCCCGTGAGAGAACGTCCACCAGTGCTAATGCTCATCAGATTAGTTTTCTGAAGATACATCTCGAAGTCCTGACGGATACATTGCGCGGTCAAGCCTACTTTAGCAGATAGGTTTGTTAAGCTACAATCCTTACGACCACGAAGTGCTTTGAGAATCTGAATCTCAATGTCGTTCAATCCAAGAGGCATGATACCCAAGGCGTGTTTCAGCTTGGCCCAATCACCCGCATCAAACTTCTTCTTCTTTGCGCGAGCAAGATAATTCTTCATGTTGTTCGCCATCTTTTGTGCAGCACGGGCATTACCTCGCAGAATCAAAGCAATCTCCTCAAGCAAACTCTCATCGCACTTGAGGTTCAAGTTGTCCAAGTTGAGTTTAACAATCGCTCCGAGTTGAGACATGGTGTATTCCTCTAAATCAACACGGTCACAACGGTCAATCAACGCATGGAAGATTTTGTGAGCTTCAGTAGTGGCGAACATGAATGTCTGTCTACGGAAGTTAAAGTCAAAAGTATGGTCATTAAATGTCATGGTGTTCCAGTTCTCTGGATTGGGATTCAATGCCGTAAGCAAGAACATACTCACATCGTTAGGAAGCATATGCGCTTCATCAAACAAGACCGTTACTTCTTTGTTTAGAATCTTCTCCAAGAGTAATCCTTCAACAAATTGAGGTACAGACTTAATGCTTGAGCAATTAACCTCCAAGAAACGCTTGGGTGCTTTGCCAGCAGGGATTTCCGTGACGACACGCTCACCCATACTGTCCGTACTTACGCGAGTGGTTGGTTCAGCAGATAGAAGGTTACGTCCAACCGCTTTAGCCATGAGAGTCTTACCACACCCTTTAGGGGCAATAAACATCATGTGGGGCAACACTTTAGTTGCGTCGAAGTTATCAAGATGAAAGCTCATCTTGCGTTTAGCTTTTACTTGTCCGATAAGACCAGCAAAACGGTCTTTTTTAGTAGGTTTTGTTTTTGTCATAATAGTAGGTTTTACCAATTTTCTTCTTCAACTTGTACCACAGGCGCAAGTTCCTCGCTCTTAAAGTCAACAGGTTTCTTGGCTTTAATGTTTTCGGTAGTTGCTTGGAACTGCTCAACCTCAAGGCTGAGAGTTTCCGCAAACCGACGAGAGACAACGACTATGGCATCTTCTTTAAGCACACGGTTTAGCTCGCGCAAATTTACTTGCAGGAAGCTCCCCGCACCTTTTGTTTTTCCTCTTGCCATACTACTAATATACCATGTTTTTTAAATAAGTCAAGCAGTTTTTTAATTAATTATTCAACCGCAAGAAAGTAATATTCTTTTATTAAGGGGCGGGCGTAGTCACCTTACCGCTTAATTCCCTTTCCCAACTCTCTGCAAGACGCATAGTCTCCTTGACTACTTCATCAGAAATTCTTTTATCTGACGGGTCATCATAAGGAAAGTTCTCAATCATTATCTTCTTTTTCCAATCAGGCGAGTTATCTACCACTTGGTTCCACGCTTTTTCATATAGTTTTGCCATTCGTTTGCTCATAGTCCCTCCAGTATACGGGGTTTTTTAAAAAAGTCAATTCTAAAATTTATTAAAATTAATTCCTTTAAGTATATTACATTCAAATAACTCTATTGTCCTCTATATATTTCAAATAAAGCCAAATAAAAAGCGCGAAAATTTATTAATAATTATTCAATAAGAATGTTACTTTCTTTAATTTTTAGTATCTATATCACTATCTATATTGCGGCATATTACGAAAAACTTTGAAAAGCTGGCCAATTATTATTAATATTTATTCGCGGCTTGAATGTTACTTTCTTCCCGCTCTGACTGGATGGTTATATTTCGCTTTATATTGAAAAGCTGGCAAAAAGAAAACCCCCTCCCCGTT